>JAESFZ010000005.1_pt1 | contig 293389 bp, 300 predicted proteins | sample 9269561 | NCBI WGS metagenome assembly JAESFZ01 (sample SAMN14515552, study PRJNA621657) | algae metagenome | isolation source: Tildeniella nuda ZEHNDER 1965/U140 and co-occurring heterotrophs from wet... | place: Switzerland: Stansstaad, Zurih | collected 1965-01-01 | reverse complement strand
ACCGGGCGAGTGCGCCCCTGGCCCGATCGGCCGGACGACACGATGAGTTGAGAGATGAGAGAGTAAGAGGCGAAAGGACGGTACGGCGCGATTGATCGAGGCGTTATCTCCGGGCGGGTGTAGCTCAATGGTAGAGCTCCAGCCTTCCAAGCTGGCTATGCGGGTTCGATTCCCGTCACCCGCTCCAGTCTTTCCGGGATTTCCGCCCCACGCGCGACCGATCTTCTAGCCGACCGAGACCACTTCGAACCGCCACCTCAAGCGACCGGAAGCGATCATGACGAAGACGAAATTCGAGCGGAACAAGCCGCACTGCAACATCGGGACGATCGGCCACGTCGACCATGGCAAGACGTCGCTGACGGCCGCGATCACGAAGGTGCTGGCGGAATCGGGCGGCGCCACGTTCATGGCGTACGACCAGATCGACAAGGCGCCGGAAGAGAAGGCGCGCGGCATCACGATCAACACGGCGCACGTGGAATACGAGACGAAGAACCGCCACTACGCGCATGTCGATTGCCCCGGCCACGCCGACTACGTGAAGAACATGATCACGGGTGCCGCGCAGATGGACGGCGCGATCCTGGTCGTGTCGGCCGCGGACGGCCCGATGCCGCAGACGCGCGAGCACATCCTGCTGGCCCGTCAGGTCGGCGTTCCGGCGCTGGTCGTGTTCCTGAACAAGTGCGACATGGTCGAAGATCCGGAGCTGCTGGATCTGGTCGAGATGGAAGTCCGCGACCTGCTGTCGAAGTACGATTTCCCCGGCGACACGATCCCGATCATCAAGGGTTCGGCGCTGTGCGCGCTGGAGAACAAGGACCCGAAGCTGGGTGCTGAAGCGGTGCTGGCGCTGATGGCGGCGGTTGACGCGAACATCCCGCAGCCGGCGCGTCCGAAGGACAAGCCGTTCCTGATGCCGATCGAAGACGTGTTCACGATCTCGGGCCGCGGCACGGTGGTCACGGGTCGCGTCGAGCGCGGCATCATCAAGGTGAACGAAGAAGTCGAAATCGTCGGCATCAAGCCGACGGTGAAGACGATCGTGACGGGCGTCGAAATGTTCCGCAAGCTGCTGGACAGCGGCGAGGCGGGCGACAACATCGGCGCGCTGCTGCGCGGCACGAAGCGCGAAGAAGTCGAGCGTGGCCAGGTTCTGGCCGCGCCGGGTTCGATCACGCCGCACACGAAGTTCAAGGCGGAAGCCTACATTCTGACGAAGGAAGAAGGCGGCCGTCACACGCCGTTCTTCACGAATTATCGTCCGCAGTTCTACTTCCGCACGACGGACGTGACGGGCATGGTGCACTTGCCGGAAGGCACGGAGATGGTGATGCCGGGCGACAACGTCGCCATGGAAGTTCACCTGATCGCGCCGATCGCGATGGACGAAGGCCTGCGCTTCGCCATCCGCGAGGGTGGCCGCACCGTCGGTGCCGGCGTCGTCGCCAAGATCATCGAGTAGTTCGAGGGTCGCGCTTAGGAGTGTAGCTCAATTGGTAGAGCACCGGTCTCCAAAACCGGGGGCTGGGGGTTCGAGCCCCTCCACTCCTGCCAAGCGCGACGAAGCTTCAGTACGAAACGACGGATGGGAATTGTCGGCATGATGCCGCAGACGGGACAGAAGGTCGGCGCGGGCGAGTTCTTCCGCCAAGTGCGCCAGGAAGCCAACAAGGTGACCTGGCCCACGCGCAAGGAGACGTTCGTGACCACCGCGATGGTGTTCGCGATGTCGTTCCTCGCGGCGATTTTCTTCTTCGTCGTCGATTGGTTCGTGTCGCACGGCGTGCGTCTCATCCTGGGCTTGGGGGCCTGAACAAAATGGCGATGCGCTGGTACGTGCTGCACGTCTATTCGGGCTTCGAGAAGAAGGTCGCGTCGTCGATCAAGGAACAGGCCCAGCAGAAGGGCCTCGCGCACTTGGTCGAAGAAGTGATGGTGCCCGTCGACAGCGTCGTCGAAGTGCGCAAGGGGAACAAGAAGGTCGCGGCGGAACGCAAGTTCTTCCCCGGCTACGTTCTGGCGCGCATGGATCTGACCGACGAGACGTGGCACTTGGTCAAGAACACGCCGAAGGTCACAGGCTTCCTGGGGGCGAGCAACAAGCCGGCCCCGATCTCGGACAAGGAGGCGGATCGCCTCCTGCGCCAGATGAAGGAAGGCATCGAGAAGCCGAAGCCCGCCGTCACCTACGAGGTGGGCGAGCAGGTGCGCGTGACGGACGGTCCCTTCACCTCGTTCAACGGTCTCGTGGAAGAGATCGACGAGGAGAAGTCGCGTCTCAAGGTTTCCGTCTCGATCTTCGGCCGGCCCACGCCGGTCGAGCTGGAATACGGCCAGGTCGAGAAGGTTTAAGTCGAATTCGCCGGTCGCCCGTATGCGGCGGCCGATCGGCGGGTTCTTGTGCAACGAGGCGATACGACCGGTGTCCTCCCGCAATTAAGGGGCGCCGGCAGCCAAGAGGAGTAGGACGATGGCGAAGAAAATCGTCGGGTACATCAAGCTGCAGGTACCCGCGGGCAAGGCGAACCCCTCGCCGCCCATCGGGCCGGCGCTGGGTCAGCGCGGTCTGAACATCATGGAGTTCTGCAAGCAGTTCAATGCGCAGACCCAGAAGCTCGAGCCCGGGATGCCGATCCCGGTCGTGATCACGGCCTATGGCGATCGTACGTTCACGTTCGTCATGAAGACGCCGCCGGCCAGCTACTTCCTGAAGCAGGCCGCGAAGATCGAATCCGGCGCCAAGGCGCCGGGCCGCGACAAGGCGGGCAAGGTGACGACCTCGCAGCTGCGCGAAATCGCGCAGAAGAAGATGGTCGACCTGAACGCGAACGACGTCGAAGCCGCGATGAAGATGATCGCCGGTTCCGCCCGTTCGATGGGCCTCGAAGTGGTGGAGGGCTGATCATGGCTCGTCTCGGCAAGCGCATGAAGAAGGCGGTCGACGGTCTCGATCGCGAGAAGCTGTATTCGATCGACGAAGCCGTGAAGATCGTCAAGTCGCGCGCCAGCACCAAGTTCAACGAGACCGTCGAGGTCGCGATGAACCTTGGCATCGACCCGCGCCAGGCGGACCAGCAGGTCCGCGGCATGGTCGCCCTGCCGAACGGCACGGGAAAATCGGTGCGCGTGGCGGTGTTCGCCAAGGGCCCGAAGGTCGCCGAAGCGCAGGCGGCGGGTGCCGACCTCGTCGGCGGCGACGATCTGGCCGAAAAGGTGCTCGCGGGCGAAATCAATTTCGACCGCGTGATCGCCGCCCCGGACATGATGGCCGTCGTCGGCAAGCTCGGTAAGGTGCTCGGCCCCCGCGGCCTGATGCCGAACCCGAAGCTCGGCACCGTCACGCCCAACGTCGCGCAAGCGGTGAAGGACGCGAAGGCGGGCCAGGTCGAATTCCGCGCCGACAAGACCGGCAACATCAACGCCGGTGTGGGCAAGGTGAAGTTCGAAGAAGACAAGCTCGCCCAGAACCTGAAGGCGTTCCTCGACGCGATCGTCAAGGCGCGTCCGTCGGGCGTGAAGGGCAACTACATCAAGAAGGTGACGGTCAGCTCCACGATGGGGCCGGGCGTCAAGCTCGATATCGCGGCGTTCGGCGGCCAGACGGCCGCACCGGCGGCGGCGTAAGACGAGCGAAAGAGTTTCCGCCTTGTCCGGCTTTGCCGGGCAGGGCGGGACGCCGAAATCGCCCGCAAGGGTATTTCGGCGACCCTGTCCGAGACTGCTGGTGCGCCGAGTTCCTTGAACCCGGCGCTTAATCGCCCCAAGTAAGGCGGCCCGCATAGACAGAGGCGACAAATCGCGAAGCCCCGGCGCTTTTCCGGGGCGATGCGAGTTGGGACTTCTGGGACAGGTCGAGCGAGGTCTCGATCTTTTCCGCCGGCGGTTCGCCGCCGGTGATTAGGGGTCGAGGCTCTTGTGAAACGGTTCCGGTGACGCGGAAGCGCCATCGGAACGAACCAGGAGACGATCGTGGACCGTACGCAAAAGAAGGAGCTGGTCGACAGCCTCCACGGGAAGATCAAGGAAGCCGCTGTGGTCATCGTGACCAAGCAGGCTGGCTTGACCGTGGCGGAAGTCACCGAGCTGCGCCGCAACATGCGGGCAGCCGGCGCCAGCTTCAAAGTCGCGAAGAACCGGCTCACGCGTCGTGCTCTGGACGGCACGAGCTACGCTCATCTCGGGGCGTCGTTGAAGGGCCCGACGGCCATCGCCTACTCCACCGATCCGGTGGCGGCGGCGAAGGTCGCGGTCGCTTTCGCGACGAAGAACGAGAAGCTGACGATCGTTGCTGGCGGCCTCGGCGAGCGTGCGCTCGACGTGGCCGCGGTTAAGGCGCTTGCGACCCTGCCCTCCCTGCCGGAGATGCGGGCCAAGTTCCTCGGCCTCCTCAACGCGCCGGCGACCCGGCTCGCGACCGTCCTCCGCGCCCCCGCGGCGCAGACGGCGCGTGTCATTGGCGCTTACGCGAAGAAGCAAGGCGCGGCGTGAAGCCGAACCCCTACCAACCCAACTCGCTTGGATACACAGGAGTAAATTGAAATGGCCGATCTCGCCAAACTGGTCGACGAACTGTCGAGCCTGACGGTTCTGGAAGCCGCCGAACTGACGAAGCTGCTGGAAGACAAGTGGGGCGTCTCCGCCGCCGCGCCGGTGGCCGTTGCCGCCGCGCCGGCCGCTGGTGGCGGTGCCGCCGCTGCCGCCGCCGAGCAGACCGAATTCACGGTGAACCTTACCGCCGCCGGCGATAAGAAGATCAACGTGATCAAGGTCGTGCGCGAAATCACGGGCCTGGGCCTCAAGGAAGCCAAGGACCTCGTCGAAGGCGCGCCGAAGGTGGTCAAGGAAGGCGTCAACAAGGACGACGCCGCCAAGTTCAAGAAGGCGCTCGAAGAGCAGGGCGCGACCGTCGAGGTCAAGTAAGCCGAAACCCGGCTCGGCCGTTCGTCCCCAGGCGGGGATGGACGGCCGGACCGGTCGGGCGCCGTTTCCCCGAAAGAAGAACGGCAACGGAATTTGGGTCCCTTAGGACCATACGAGGATCGACATGTTGCAGACGGTGATGGGTCGCAAGCGGATTCGCAAAAGCTTCGGTCGTATTCCAGACGTCGCGCCGATGCCGAACCTCATCGAAGTGCAGATGAGCTCCTATGCGCAGTTCCTCCAGATGGGCGTCAGCCCGTCCGAGCGGAAGAACGTCGGCTTGCAGGAAGTCTTCCGCACCGTTTTCCCGATCAAGGATTTCTCCGAGCGTTCGCAGCTCGAGTTCGTGCGCTACGAGCTCGAAGATCCGAAATACGACGTCGAGGAATGCCAGCAGCGCGGGATGACCTTCGCGGCCCCGCTGAAGGTCACGCTGCGCTTGGTCGTGTGGGATGTCGACGAGGACACGGGCTCGCGCTCGATCCGCGACATCAAGGAGCAGGACGTCTACATGGGCGACATGCCCCTGATGACGGACAAGGGCACTTTCATCATCAACGGCACCGAGCGCGTCATCGTCTCGCAGATGCACCGCTCGCCGGGCGTGTTCTTCGACCATGACCGCGGCAAGACGCACGCCTCGGGCAAGTATCTGTTCGCCGCGCGCGTCATTCCCTATCGCGGCTCGTGGCTCGATTTCGAATTCGACGCCAAGGACCTCGTCTATGTGCGCATCGATCGCCGCCGCAAGCTGCCGGTGACGACGTTCCTGATGGCGCTCGACGGCTTGGCGTCCGAGAAGCTGCGCGAAGAGCGTCAGGCGGTCGGCAAGGATCTGGAACTGGGCGAATCCATCGGCATGACGGCCGAGGAGATCCTGGCCAATTTCTACAGCCAGGTCGTCTACAAGAAGGGCAAGTCCGGCTGGCAGACGGCGTTCGACGGCGAGCGCATGCGCGGCCAGAAGCTGCTCTCCGACCTCATCGACGCCAAGACCGGCAAGGTCCTGGCCGAGAAGGACGCGAAGATCACGCCGCGTCTGGCCAAGAAGCTGAAGGAAGAAGGCGTCAAGGACGTCCTCGCCACGGTCGAAGACCTCAAGGGCCGCTACGTCGCGGTCGACATCATCAACGAGGAAACGGGCGAGATCCATGTCGAGGCCGGCGACGAGCTGACCGCGCAGAATCTCGAGCTGTTGGAAGAGGCGGGCGTCAAGGAAATCCCGACGCTGCACATCGACCACATCAGCGTCGGCCCCTACATGCGCAACACGCTGAAGGCCGACAAGAACGGCAGCCGCGAAGAAGCGCTGATCGAAATGTACCGGGTCATGCGCCCGGGCGAGCCGCCGACGCTCGAAACGGCCGAATCGCTGTTCAAGGGCCTGTTCTTCGACAGCGAGCGCTACGACCTTTCCTCGGTCGGCCGCGTGAAGATGAACGCGCGCCTGCAGCTCGACGTCGCCGACACGGTCCGCATTCTGCGCAAGGCCGACATCCTGGCGATCGTGAAGACGCTGACCGAACTCAAGGACGGCCGCGGCGAAATCGACGACATCGATCACCTGGGCAACCGGCGCGTGCGCTCGGTCGGCGAGCTGATGGAAAATCAGTATCGCGTCGGCCTGCTGCGCATGGAGCGCGCGATCCGCGAGCGTATGTCGACGGTCGAAATCGACTCCGTCATGCCGCACGACCTGATCAACGCGAAGCCCGCGGCCGCCGCGGTGCGCGAGTTCTTCGGTTCGTCGCAGCTGTCGCAGTTCATGGACCAGACGAACCCGCTGTCGGAAATCACGCATAAGCGCCGCCTCTCGGCCCTCGGGCCGGGCGGTCTTACGCGCGAACGCGCGGGCTTCGAAGTCCGCGACGTGCACCCGACGCATTACGGCCGCATCTGCCCGATCGAAACCCCCGAAGGTCCGAATATCGGTCTGATCAACTCGCTGGCCACCTATGCGCGCGTCAATCCGTACGGCTTCATCGAAAGCCCGTACCGCAAGGTCAAGGACGGCCGCGCGACGGACGAGGTGATCTATCTCTCGGCGATGGAGGAAGGCCGCTACTATGTCGGCCAAGCCAACACCGAGGTGGACGCCAAGGGCCGCATCACGGCCGAGCTCGTCGCCTGCCGTAAGGGCGGCGACGCGGTTCTGGTGAAGCCCGATCAGGTCGACCTGATGGACGTTTCGCCCCGCCAGCTCGTGTCGGTCGCCGCGGCGCTGATCCCGTTCCTCGAGAACGACGACGCCAACCGCGCGCTGATGGGCTCGAACATGCAGCGCCAGGCGGTGCCGCTGGTCCGCGCGGAAGCGCCGATCGTGGGCACGGGCATGGAAGGCAAGGTCGCGCGCGACTCCGGTGCCGCGATCGCGGCGCGCCGGGCGGGCATCGTCGACCAGGTGGACGCCACGCGTATCGTCGTGCGCGCGACCGAGGAAACCTCGGCCGCCGCGTCGGGCGTGGACATCTACCGTCTGCTCAAGTTCCAGCGCTCCAACCAGAACACCTGCATCACGCAGCGTCCGCTGGTGAAGAAGGGCGACGCGGTGAAGGCCGGCGACATGATCGCCGACGGCCCGTCGACGGAGCTGGGCGAATTGGCCCTGGGCCGCAACGTGCTCTGCGCGTTCATGCCCTGGAACGGCTACAACTTCGAAGACTCGATCCTGATCTCCGAGCGCATCGTGTCGGACGACGTGTTCACGTCGATCCACATCGAAGAGTTCGAAGTGATGGCCCGCGACACGAAGCTGGGTCAGGAAGAAATCACGCGCGACATCCCCAACGTGGGCGAAGAAGCGCTGAAGAACCTCGACGAAGCGGGCATCACCTATATCGGTGCCGAAGTGAAGCCGGGCGACATTCTGGTCGGCAAGGTCACGCCCAAGGGCGAAAGCCCGATGACGCCGGAAGAAAAGCTGCTGCGCGCCATCTTCGGCGAAAAGGCGTCGGACGTGCGCGACACGTCGCTGCGCCTGCCGCCGGGTGTCGCCGGCACGGTCGTCGAAGTGCGCGTCTTCTCGCGTCGCGGCGTCGACAAGGACGAGCGTGCGCTGCAGATCGAGCGTCAGGAAATCGAGCGTCTCGCGAAGGATCGCGACGACGAACGCGCGATCCTGGAGCGTTCGACCGCCCAGCGTATGAAGGCCGTGCTGATGGGCGAAAGCTTCGCCGGCGGTCTGAAGGGCCCGAAGCCGGGCACGACGATCGACGACGCGTTCCTCGCGGAGTTCACGCCCGGCCAGTGGCGTTCGATCATCGTCAAGAACGACAAGACGATGCAGGACGTCGAGGCGATGAAGAAGCAGTTCGACGAGTCCGTGAAGGCGCTGGAACGGCGCTTCGAGGACAAGGTCGAGAAGCTTCAACGCGGTGATGAGCTTCCCCCCGGCGTGATGAAGATGGTCAAGGTCTTCGTCGCGGTGAAGCGCAAGCTGCAGCCCGGCGACAAGATGGCCGGCCGTCACGGCAACAAGGGCGTCATCAGCCGCATCATGCCGGCCGAAGACATGCCCTATCTGGAAGACGGCACGCCGGTCGACCTCGTGCTCAATCCGCTGGGCGTGCCCAGCCGCATGAACGTCGGTCAGATTCTCGAAACGCATCTGGGCTGGGCTTCGGCCACGATCGGGCGCGAAATCGGGCAGATCGTCGACAAGGTCCGTCGCGGCACGGCCAAGCCCGCCGATCTGCGCAAGCGGTTGGAGCGGGTTTACGCCAAGGAAGAGCTCAAGGAAGGCGGTCGCGATCTGGACGACGCCGAGTTGATCGATCTGGGCGACAATCTGCGCCGCGGCGTGCCGATGGCGACGCCCGTGTTCGACGGTGCGCGCGAAGCGGACATCAACGCGATGCTCGACCAAGCGGGTCTCGCCCACACCGGTCAGGTGTGGCTGACCGACGGCCGTACGGGCGAGCGTTTCGACCGTCCGGTCACCGTCGGCTACATCTACATGCTGAAGCTGCACCACTTGGTCGACGACAAGATCCACGCCCGTTCGATCGGTCCCTACAGCCTCGTCACCCAGCAGCCGCTGGGCGGTAAGGCGCAGTTCGGCGGACAGCGCTTCGGCGAAATGGAAGTGTGGGCCCTCGAAGCCTACGGTGCCGCCTACACGCTGCAGGAAATCCTCACGGTCAAGTCGGACGACGTGGCCGGCCGTACGAAGGTCTACGAGGCCATCGTTCGCGGCGAGGACAATTTCGAAGCGGGCATCCCCGAGTCCTTCAACGTTCTGGTCAAGGAGCTGCGCTCCTTGGGCCTCAACGTCGAACTCAATCAGCGCGGCTACTAAGCGATACGGGAGAGCGTAATGCAGAACGAGATCGCGAATCTTTTCGGCGCACCGGCCAAGCCGCTGCAGTTCGATCAAATCCAGATCATGATCGCGAGTCCGGATCAGATCCGGGCTTGGTCGCACGGCGAAATCAAGAAGCCCGAGACGATCAACTATCGTACCTTCAAGCCCGAGCGCGACGGCCTGTTCTGCGCGCGTATCTTCGGGCCCATCAAGGACTACGAGTGCTTGTGCGGCAAGTACAAGCGCATGAAGTACAAGGGCATCGTCTGCGAGAAGTGCGGCGTCGAAGTCACCTTGTCGAAGGTGCGCCGCGATCGCATGGGCCATATCGAGCTGGCCTCGCCGGTTGCTCACATTTGGTTCCTGAAGTCGCTGCCCAGCCGCATCGGCCTGCTGCTCGACATGACGCTGCGCGACCTCGAGCGCGTGCTGTATTTCGAGAACTACGTGGTCGTCGAGCCGGGTCTGACCCCGCTCAAGATGCACCAGCTGCTGTCCGAAGAAGCCTTCATGAAGGCGCAGGACGAATACGGCGACGACGCGTTCCAGGCGTTGATCGGCGCCGAAGCGATCAAGCGTCTCCTCGGCGAAATCCGCCTCGAGGAGGAAGAAGAGCGCGTGCGCGAGGAGCTCAAGGAGACGAGCTCAGACGCCAAGCGCAAGAAGCTGGTCAAGCGTCTGAAGATCGTCGAGGCCTTCGTCGAATCGGGCAACAAGCCCGAGTGGATGGTGATGGAAGTCATTCCGGTCATTCCGCCGGAATTGCGTCCGCTCGTTCCGCTCGATGGCGGCCGGTTCGCGACGTCGGATCTCAACGACCTCTATCGCCGCGTCATCAACCGCAACAACCGTCTGAAGCGGCTGATGGAGCTGCGCGCGCCCGACATCATCGTGCGCAACGAAAAGCGCATGCTGCAGGAAGCCGTCGACGCGTTGTTCGACAACGGCCGTCGCGGCCGCGTCATCACCGGCGCCAACAAGCGTCCGCTGAAGTCGCTCTCCGACATGCTCAAGGGCAAGCAGGGCCGCTTCCGTCAGAACCTGCTCGGCAAGCGCGTCGACTACTCCGGCCGTTCGGTCATCGTCGTCGGCCCCGAGCTCAAGCTGCACCAGTGCGGCCTGCCGAAGAAGATGGCGCTCGAGCTGTTCAAGCCGTTCATCTATTCGAAGCTCGAACTCTACAACATGGCGACCACGATCAAGGCCGCCAAGCGCATGGTGGAAAAGGAACGTCCCGAAGTGTGGGACATCCTGGAAGAGGTCATCCGCGAGCACCCGGTTCTGCTGAACCGCGCGCCCACGCTGCACCGTCTCGGCATCCAGGCGTTCGAGCCCGTGCTGATCGAAGGCAAGGCGATCCAGCTGCATCCGCTCGTCTGCACCGCGTTCAACGCGGATTTCGACGGCGACCAGATGGCCGTCCACGTGCCGCTGTCGCTCGAAGCGCAGCTTGAAGCGCGCGTGCTGATGATGTCGACCAACAACATCCTCAGCCCCGCGAACGGCAAGCCGATCATCGTGCCGTCGCAGGACGTCGTTCTCGGCCTCTACTACGTCTCGCTGGAACGCGAAGGCGAAGTGGGCGAGGGCATGTCCTTCGGCGACGTCGCGGAGATCGAGCAGGCGCTGTTCCACAAGCGCGTGACGATTCAGACGAAGATCGAGTGCCGCTACAAGACGGTCGACAAGGACAACAACCCGATCACCGTGCGCGTGAAGACGACGCCGGGCCGCATGCTGCTGTCGCAGCTGCTGCCGCGCCATCCGAACGTGCCGTTCTCGCTGATCAACACGCTGCTGACGAAGAAGGACGTGCAGAACGTCATCGACGTCGTGTACCGCCATTGCGGCCAGAAGGAGACGGTGATTTTCGCCGATCGTCTGATGGCGCTGGGCTTCGCGCATGCGTGCCGTGCGGGCATCTCGTTCGGCAAGGACGACATGATCATCCCGGCCGCGAAGAAGCAGCTCGTCGAGCAGACCCAGCACAAGGTCGCCGAGTTCGAGCAGCAGTATCAGGACGGCCTGATCACGCAGGGCGAAAAGTACAACAAGGTCGTCGACGCCTGGTCGATGTGCACCGACAACGTCGCCGCGGCGATGATGAAGGAGATCTCCAAGACCGAGAAGGGCAAGCCCATCAACTCGGTCTGGATGATGGCGCACTCGCAGGCGCGCGGTTCTCCCGCGCAGATCAAGCAGCTCGCCGGCATGCGCGGCCTGATGGCCAAGCCGTCGGGCGAAATCATCGAGACGCCGATCATCTCGAACTTCAAGGAAGGCCTGACCGTCGCCGAGTACTTCAACTCGACGCACGGCGCGCGTAAGGGCCTCGCCGACACGGCGCTCAAGACGGCGAACTCGGGCTACCTGACCCGCCGTCTGGTCGACGTGGCGCAGGACGCGATCATCGTCGAAGAGGATTGCGGCACGCCGCACGGCCTCACGATGAAGGCGATCGTCGAAGGCGGCGAAGTCATCGCCCCGTTGGGCGAGCGCATCCTGGGCCGTTCGGCGGCCGAGGATATTCTCGATCCGCTGTCGGGCGATCCGATCGTGAAGTCGGGCGCTCTGATCGTCGAGGAACTGGTCGACCGCATCGAAAAGAGCGGCATCGACAAGGTCCGCATCCGCTCCGTGCTGACTTGCGAAAGCAAGGGCGGCGTGTGCGCGGCGTGCTACGGCCGCGACCTCGCGCGCGGCACGACGGTCAATATCGGCGAAGCGGTGGGCATCATCGCGGCGCAGTCGATCGGCGAACCCGGCACGCAGCTGACGATGCGTACCTTCCACATCGGCGGCGCCGTTCAGCGCGGCGCCGAGCAGTCGTCGGTCGAAGCGGCCTACGACGCGAAGGTGCAGGTCCGCAACCGCAACGTGGTCTTGAACACGTCGAACGTGCCCGTCGTGATGGGCCGTAACTCGGAGATCGTGCTGGTCGACGAGCAGGGCCGCGAGCGTGCGCGTCACCGCGTGCCTTACGGCGCCAAGCTGATCGCCGACGAAGGTGCGGTCGTCAAGAAGGGCCAGAAGCTGGCCGAGTGGGATCCCTACACCCTTCCGATCATCACCGAGAAGGAAGGTGTCGCCCACTACGTCGACTTGGTCGAAGGCGTGTCGATCCGCGAAGTCATGGACGAAGCGACCGGCATTTCGTCGAAGGTCGTCGTCGATTGGCGTCAGCAGCCGCGCGGTGCGGATCTCAAGCCGCAGATCCAGCTGCGCGACAAGAAGGGCAACGTCATCAAGCTCGCGAACGGGGTTGAGGCGCGCTACTTCCTGTCGGTCGACGCGGTGCTCTCGGTCGACAACGGCCAGGACATCCACGCCGGCGACATCATCGCGCGTATCCCGCGCGAATCGTCGAAGACGCGCGACATCACCGGCGGTCTGCCGCGCGTGGCCGAGCTTTTCGAAGCGCGTCGTCCGAAGGACTACGCGATCATCTCGGAAGGTGAAGGCCGCGTCGAGTTCGGCAAGGACTACAAGGCCAAGCGCCGCATCGTGGTGCGTCCGACCGACGAGTCGGTCACGCCGGTCGAATACCTGATCCCGAAGGGCAAGCACATCTCGGTTCAGGAAGGCGACTACGTGCAGCGCGGCGATCTGCTGATGGACGGCAACCCCGTGCCGCACGACATCCTGCGCGTGATGGGCGTCGAAGCGCTCGCCACGTATCTCGTCAACGAGATCCAGGACGTCTACCGGTTGCAGGGCGTGAAGATCAACGACAAGCACATCGAGGTGATCGTTCGCCAGATGCTGCAGAAGGTCGAGATCGACGAGCCGGGCGACACGACCTACCTTGCCGGCGAGCAGGTGGATCGCGTCGAGTACGAGATCGCCAACGCCAAGGCCGCCGAGCTCAACATGCGCGGCGCCACGGCCAAGCCGGTTCTCCAGGGCATCACCAAGGCCTCGTTGCAGACCGAGTCGTTCATCTCGGCGGCGTCGTTCCAGGAAACGACCCGCGTGCTGACCGAAGCGGCCGTCAACGGCAAGGTCGACAACCTGATGGGCCTGAAGGAAAACGTGATCGTCGGGCGTTTGATCCCGGCGGGCACGGGTGCGGTCATGAACCGTCTGCGCCACCTGGCCGCCGAGCGGGATCGCGAGCTGCTCGCGTCCAAGCAGGACCAGGCCGCCAACGATTCGGTGCCGGTTGGCGCCGAATCCGGCGAAGACGGCGAGGCCAAGGCGATCGGCGCGCGTCGCCGGGCGAAGTAACGCTCGCGACGACTCGATCGAAGGAACGGAAACGGCGGTCTTCGGACCGCCGTTTTCTTTTTCGAATCAGATGGTTGTGGGTAAGTGACGGAATCGCGATCGGTTTCGTCGATTGATGTTGACGCTGGGAGCCCGAATCACTACTTTCCGCCCGCCTTTCAACAGGGGCCGGAACGTCGGGCGCGATAGCCGCTCGAAACTCGGGTTCCCGGGCGAAATGCGGAATGTCTCGGTGCCGGACCTCTCGGCACCACAAATTCTGGCCCCACGCGGCGCGGACCCGTCCGCCACGCGCGGGCCTTTTTGGCGCCTCGAAAGGGGTGTCGTCGTCCGGTCGCGTTTGCGGCCGGTACCGGAAGAGAACGAGCGCAAGGAAGCGATCGAATGCCGACGGTCAACCAGCTGATCCGCAAGGGGCGCCAAGACAAGCCCACGCGGAACAAGGTGCCGGCCCTTGAGGCCAGCCCGCAGAAGCGTGGGGTTTGCACCCGCGTCTATACGACGACCCCGAAGAAGCCGAACTCGGCGCTTCGTAAGGTCGCTCGCGTGCGTCTCACCAACGGTTTCGAAGTCACGAGCTACATCCCGGGCGAAGGCCACAACCTTCAGGAACACTCGGTCGTGATGATCCGCGGCGGCCGCGTCAAGGATTTGCCCGGCGTTCGCTACCACATCATTCGCGGCACCTTGGATACCCAGGGCGTCAAGGATCGCAAGCAGCGCCGTTCGAAGTACGGCGCCAAGCGTCCTAAGTAAGGAGATACGGAAGCCATGTCGCGCCGCCATCGCGCAGAACGCCGTGAAGTTCTCCCCGATCCCAAGTTCGGGGACCTCGTCATTTCGCGCTTTACCAACGTGCTGATGCACCACGGCAAGCGCTCCGTCGCCGAATCGATCGTCTATGGGGCGATCGACATCGTCGCCAAGAAGGCGAACGCCGACGGTCTGAAGCTGTTCCACCAGGCTCTCGACAACGTGAAGCCGAACCTGGAAGTGCGTTCGCGCCGCGTCGGCGGTGCGACCTACCAGGTGCCGGTCGAAGTTCGTCCGGAGCGTTCGCAGGCCTTGGCCATTCGCTGGCTGATCTCCGCCGCGCGCGAGCGTTCGGAGCACACGATGACCGAACGCCTGTCGGTGGAACTGCTGGACGCCGCCAACAGCCGCGGTGCCGCCATCAAGAAGCGCGAAGACACGCACCGCATGGCGGACGCGAACCGCGCCTTCTCGCACTACCGCTGGTAACAACCCGCACCTATTCCGAGGCATAAGCCATGACGAAGACGAAATTCGAGCGGAACAAGCCGCACTGCAACATCGGGACGATCGGCCACGTCGACCATGGCAAGACGTCGCTGACGGCCGCGATCACGAAGGTGCTGGCGGAATCGGGCGGCGCCACGTTCATGGCGTACGACCAGATCGACAAGGCGCCGGAAGAGAAGGCGCGCGGCATCACGATCAACACGGCGCACGTGGAATACGAGACGAAGAACCGCCACTACGCGCATGTCGATTGCCCCGGCCACGCCGACTACGTGAAGAACATGATCACGGGTGCCGCGCAGATGGACGGCGCGATCCTGGTCGTGTCGGCCGCGGACGGCCCGATGCCGCAGACGCGCGAGCACATCCTGCTGGCCCGTCAGGTCGGCGTTCCGGCGCTGGTCGTGTTCCTGAACAAGTGCGACATGGTCGAAGATCCGGAGCTGCTGGATCTGGTCGAGATGGAAGTCCGCGACCTGCTGTCGAAGTACGATTTCCCCGGCGACACGATCCCGATCATCAAGGGTTCGGCGCTGTGCGCGCTGGAGAACAAGGACCCGAAGCTGGGTGCTGAAGCGGTGCTGGCGCTGATGGCGGCGGTTGACGCGAACATCCCGCAGCCGGCGCGTCCGAAGGACAAGCCGTTCCTGATGCCGATCGAAGACGTGTTCACGATCTCGGGCCGCGGCACGGTGGTCACGGGTCGCGTCGAGCGCGGCATCATCAAGGTGAACGAAGAAGTCGAAATCGTCGGCATCAAGCCGACGGTGAAGACGATCGTGACGGGCGTCGAAATGTTCCGCAAGCTGCTGGACAGCGGCGAGGCGGGCGACAACATCGGCGCGCTGCTGCGCGGCACGAAGCGCGAAGAAGTCGAGCGTGGCCAGGTTCTGGCCGCGCCGGGTTCGATCACGCCGCACACGAAGTTCAAGGCGGAAGCCTACATTCTGACGAAGGAAGAAGGCGGCCGTCACACGCCGTTCTTCACGAATTATCGTCCGCAGTTCTACTTCCGCACGACGGACGTGACGGGCATGGTGCACTTGCCGGAAGGCACGGAGATGGTGATGCCGGGCGACAACGTCGCCATGGAAGTTCACCTGATCGCGCCGATCGCGATGGACGAAGGCCTGCGCTTCGCCATCCGCGAGGGCGGCCGCACCGTCGGCGCCGGTGTCGTCGCCAAGATCATCGAGTAGTAGAGAGATAGTCTTCCGGCACGAAAGGCGGCGGCTTCGGCCGCCGACCTCGGCGCCAGAAAACAGGAAAACGAAATGGTGAATCAGAGCATCCGCATCCGGCTCAAGGCGTTTGACCATCGCGTCCTCGATCAATCGACGGGCGAGATCGTCAACACCGCCAAGCGCACGGGCGCCCAGGTCCGCGGGCCGATCCCGCTGCCCACGCGCATCGAGCGCTTCACGGTCAACCGGAGCCCCCACATCGACAAGGAAAGCCGCGAGCAGTTCGAAATCCGGACGCATCGCCGCCTCCTCGATATCGTGGACCCCACGCCGCAGACGGTCGACGCGCTGATGAAGCTCGACCTCGCCGCCGGCGTGGACGTCGAGATCAAGCTCTGAGCCGGACGCGAGGGAGTATTTAGCCATGCGTACGGGTATCATCGCAAAGAAGGTGGGCATGACCCGCCTGTTCGCCGAAGACGGCAGCCACGTCCCCGTGACGGTGTTGTCGCTCGACGGCTGCCAAGTCGTCGCGGTCCGCACAAAGGAGAAGGACGGCTACACCGCCGTTCAGCTCGGCGCGGGCAAGGCGAAGGTCAAGAATGTCGGCAAGCCGATGCGCGGCCATTTCGCCAAGGCGAAGGTCGAGCCGAAGCTGAAGCTCGCGGAATTCCGCGTCGCCGCCGACAAGCTGCTCGACGTGGGCGCCGAAATCGCGGCCGACCATTTCGTCATCGGGCAGTTCGTCGACATCGCGGGCCACGCGACCGGCAAGGGCTTCCAGGGCGTTATGAAGCGCTGGAACTTCCGCGGTCTCGAAGCCACGCACGGCGTGTCGATCAGCCATCGTAGCCACGGTTCGACGGGTCAGCGTCAGGATCCGGGCCGCACGTTCAAAGGCAAGAAGATGGCCGGCCACATGGGCACGGACCGCGCAACGGTCCAGTCGCTCAAGGTCATCGCCACCGACGCCGAGAAGGGCCTCGTGATGGTCAAGGGTGCGGTGCCCGGCCAGGCGGGTCACTGGGTGCTGGTGTCGGACGCGGTCAAGCGCAAGCTTCCCAAGGAAGCTCCGCTGCCCGCCGGCCTGCGCAAGTCCGCGGCCTGACGGTAGGGAATCGAACGATGAAGATCGCGGTCAAAAATCTCGACAACGCGCAGGCGGGCGAAATCGACCTCGCCGACGACGTGTTCGGCCTGGAGCCTCGCCAGGACCTGCTCGCGCGCATGGTGCGCTGGCAGCTCGCCAAGCGCCGTGCGGGTACGCACGACACGAAGGAAATCGGCGAAATCTCCGGCACCAGCAAGCGGCCGTGGGCGCAGAAGGGCTCGGGCCGCGCGCGCCAGGGTTCGACGCGTTCGCCGCAATGGCGCCACGGCGCCGTGATCTTCGGGCCGACGCCGCGCAGCCATGCGCATGATCTGCCCAAGAAGGTGCGCAAGCTCGCCCTCAAGACGGCGCTTTCGACCAAGGCCAAGGAAGGCAAGCTGATCGTTCTCGATCAGGCGAAGCTCGGCGCGGCCAAGACGAAGGATCTGTCGGCGAAGTTCGCCAAGCTCGGCATCTCGGCGGCGTTGTTCGTCGACGGCGCCGTGCTGGACGACAATTTCGCCAAGGCGGCGCGCAACATCCCGCATATCGACGTGCTCCCGGTTCAGGGTGCGAACGTCTACGACATCCTCCGCCGCGACACGCTCGTGCTCACGCGCGACGCCGTCGCCGCTTTGCAGGAGCGCCTGAAGTGAACAGACACGCCAAGCCCGGCAAGTTTCCGAAGGACGCGCTGTACGGCGTGATCCTCTCGCCCGTGATCACCGAGAAGGCGACGCGCGGTTCGGAATTCAACCAGATCACCTTCAAGGTGCGTCTGGATGCGCCCAAGCCGCTTATCAAGGCGGCCGTCGAAGGCTTGTTCTCGGTCAAGGTGAAGGCCGTGAACACCGCCGTCATGAAGGGCAAGACCAAGGTTTTCCGCGGCCGCGCGGGTCTGCGTTCGGACTGGAAGAAGGCGATCATCACGCTCGCCGAAGGCCAGTCGATCGACGTGACGCAGACGATCTGACGGGGAACAGGCAACTATGGCCCTCAAATCATTCAAGCCGATCACGCCGGGTCTGCGCCAGGTCGTCCTGGTCGACAAATCCGACCTTTGGAAGGGCGCCCCGCACAAGGGCCTCGTCGAAGGTCTGTCGAAGACGGGCGGTCGCAACAATCTCGGCCGGATCACGACCCGCCATCATGGCGGCGGTGCGCGCAAGCAGTACCGCGTCGTCGATTTCAAGCGCACCAAGCGCGATATCGAAGCGAAGGTCGAGCGTATCGAATACGATCCGAACCGTTCGGCGTATATCGCGCTGGTGAAGTACACGGACGGCGAGTTCGCCTACATCCTGGCGCCGCAGCGCCTGGCCCCGGGCGATGTCGTCATCGCCGGCGACAAGGCGGACATCAAGCCGGGCAATGCGCTTCCGTTGCGCAACATCCCGGTCGGCACGGTCGTGCATAACGTCGAGCTCAAGGTCGGTCGCGGCGGTCAGCTCGCGCGTTCGGCCGGCACCTACGTGCAGCTCGTCGGCAAGGACCAGGGCTACGCCATTCTGCGCCTTTCGTCGGGCGAACTGCGCAAGGTCTCGGCGGATGCCTGGGCCTCGATCGGCGCGGTCTCGAACCCCGACAATCAGAACGTCAAGATCGGCAAGGCCGGTCGCTCGCGCTGGATGGGCATCCGCCCGACCGTTCGCGGCACCGCCATGAACCCGATCGACCACCCGCACGGCGGCGGCGAAGGCCGTACAAAGGGCGGGCGCCATCCGGTTACCCCTTGGGGTAAGCCGACCAAGGGTTACAAAACCCGTCACAACAAGTCGACGGACCGTCTCATCGTCCGTCGTCGTAACGCAAAGTAAGGAGGAGAACCGTGTCGCGCTCGGTTTGGAAGGGTCCGTTCGTCGACGGATACCTCCTCAAAAAAGCGGAAAAGACCCGTTCCTCGGGTCGCAACGAGATCATCAAGATCTGGTCGCGCCGCTCGACGATCATCCCGCAATTCGTGGGCCTGACTTTTGGCGTCTATAACGGGCACAAGTTCCTGCCCGTTCTGGTCACCGAGAACATGGTCGGCCACAAATTCGGCGAATTCTCTCCCACCCGCACGTTCCACGGCCACACGGCCTCGGGCGGCGACAAGTCGGCCGAGAGGAAGTAGCCATGTCGAAACCCTCTCGTCCCCGGTCGCTCAAGGAAACCGAAGCGCGCGCCATCTTGCGCACGATCCGGATTTCGCCTCGCAAGCTGAACGTGGTCGCCGAACTGATCCGCGGCAAAGCCGCGCAGACGGCGCTGGCCGAGCTCACCTTCTCGAAGCGCCGCATCGCCGGCACGGTCAAGAAGGTGTTGCAGGCCGCGATCGCCAACGCCGAGAACAACCATCAGCTCGACGTCGACCGCCTGGTCGTCGCCGAAGCGCATGTCGGCAAGTCGATCCAGATGCGACGTTTCCATGCCCGCGGCCGTGGCCGTTCGGCGTCGATCGTCAAGCCGTACAGCCATCTCACGGTGATCGTGCGCGAGCGCGTTGCCGAAGCCAAGGCGAAGGCTGAAAAGCCCGCCAAGGCCGCCTGAGGAGTCGACCATGGGTCAGAAAATCAATCCGATCGGTCTTCGCGTCGGCATCAACCGCACCTGGGATTCGCGCTGGTTCGCGGATCGTCGGTACAGCGCGATGCTGCACGAAGATCTGCGTCTGCGCGAGTGGCTGCAGGACAAGCTGATGCAGGCCGGCGTGAGCCGCGTCGTCATCGAGCGTCCGGCGAAGAAGGCGCGCATCACGCTGCACACCGCCCGTCCGGGCGTGGTGATCGGCAAGAAGGGCGCGGATATCGAAAAGCTGCGCTCGGAAGTCGCCAAGCTCACGAAGGCCGAGGTCAGCCTCAACATCGTCGAAATCCGCAAGCCGGAAATCGACGCGCGTCTGATCGCCGAAAACATCGCCCAGCAGCTGGAGCGCCGCGTGGCCTTCCGCCGCGCGATGAAGCGTGCGGTTCAGTCGGCGATGCGCTTGGGCGCCCTCGGCATCCGGATCAACTGCTCGGGCCGTTTGGGCGGTGCGGAAATCGCGCGTATCGAATGGTACCGCGAGGGCCGCGTGCCGCTGCACACGCTGCGCGCCGAGATCGATTTCGGCACGGCGACGGCCAAGACGACCTACGGCACGTGCGGTGTGAAGGTTTGGGTGTTCAAGGGCGAGATCATGGCCCACGACCCGATGGCGCAGGACAAGCGCGCCATGGAACAGCAGCCCGCGCGCTAAGGATAGGACGGAAGAACCATGCTTTCCCCGAAGCGCACCAAATTCCGCAAGGCGCACAAGGGCCGTATCCACGGCAACGCCAAGGGCGGTTTCACGCTGAATTTCGGCGCCTACGGCCTCAAGGCCCTGGAACCGGAACGCGTGACCGCGCGCCAGATCGAAGCGGCGCGCCGCACGATCACGCGCCACTTGAAGCGCGCCGGCCGCGTGTGGATCCGCGTGTTCCCGGATGTGCCCGTGTCGCGCAAGCCCGCCGAAGTCCGCATGGGTTCCGGCAAGGGTTCGCCCGAATTCTGGGTGGTCCGCATCAACCCGGGCCGCATCCTGTTCGAGATCGACGGCGTGCCGAAGAACATCGCTGAAGAGGCGTTCGTTCTGGCCGCCGCCAAGCTGCCCATCAAGACGCGTATCGTGACGCGTCTGGGCGACGAGGCCTGACCATGACGAAGCCCGCCGATTTCCGCGCCAAGACGGACGACCAGCTGAAGGATCAGCTGGGCGACCTGCGCAAAGAGCAGTTCAACCTGCGTTTCCAGAAGGCCTCCGGCCAGCTCGAGAACGTTGCGCGCGTGCGCACCGTTCGCCGCGACATCGCGCGGATCGAGACGCTGCTGGCCGAACGCGCTCGCGGCACGGCGAAAACCGCCGCGGCCAAGGCCTGAGGAAGAGGACGAGAGAAGACATGCCCCGTCGCATTCTCCAAGGCGTGTGCACCTCCGACGCGATGGACAAGACCGTTACGGTCCGCGTCGAACGCCGCGTCATGCACCCGATCTACAAGAAGTTCATCGTGCGCTCGAAGAAGTATCTGGCCCACGACGAGACGAACCGCATCAAGGAAGGCGACGTCGTGCGCATCCGCGAATGCCGCCCGATTTCCAAGCGCAAGTGCTGGGAAGTCGTCGACGGCACCGCCGCCTGACGTCAGCATCGAAGGACTGAAACCATGATCCAGATGCGCACCAACTTGGAAGTCGCCGACAACTCGGGCGCGCGCCGCGTCCAGTGCGTCAAGGTGCTCGGCGGCTCCCAGCGCAAGACGGCTTCGATCGGCGACATCATCGTCGTGTCGGTCAAGGAAGCGATTCCGAAGGGCCGCGTGAAGAAGGGCGACGTGCACAAGGCGGTGATCGTGCGGACCTCGAAAGAGATCCGCCGCGCCGACGGCTCGTCGGTGCGCTTCGACCGCAACGCGGCCGTGCTGATCAATAAGGAAGGCGAACCCATCGGGACGCGTATCTTCGGGCCCGTCACGCGCGAGCTGCGCGGCAAGGGCTATATGAAGATCATCTCGCTGGCGCCGGAGGTGCTGTGATGAAGGTCCGTAAAGACGACGAAGTCGCCGTCCTGACCGGCCGCGAGAAGGGCAAGACGGGCAAGATCGTGAAGGTCTTCCCGGACGACGAGACGGTGCTGATTCAGGGCGTCAATATGGTCAAGCGCCATACGCGCCCCGCGCAGGGCCGTCCGGGCGGGATCGTGGAAAAGGAAGCCCCGATCCACGTCTCGAACGTCGCCTTGATCGACCCCAAGGACCGCAAGCCGACCAAGGTCGGCTACAAGACCGTCGACGGCCGCAAGCTCCGCTTCGCGCGCCGGTCCGGCGAAATGATCGATCGGTGATAGCCATGACGACCCGTCTTCAGGAAAGCTACCAGTCGGCCGTGCGTCCCGCGCTCATGAAGGAGTTCGGGTACAAGAGCCCCATGCAGGTTCCCAAGATCGAAAAGATCGTGGTGAACATGGGTGTGGGCGAAGCCGCGCACGACGCCAAGAAGCTCGAAGCCGCCGTCGCCGAATTGTCGGCGATCACCGGCCAGAAGCCCCAGGTGATCCGCGCGCGCAAGGCGATCGCGAACTTCAAGCTGCGTCGCGGCTTGCCGATCGGCGCCAAGGTCACGCTGCGCGGTGCGCGCATGTACGAATTCCTCGACCGCCTGGTCAACATCGCGCTGCCGCGCGTTCGCGACTTCCGCGGGCTGTCGGGCCGTTCCTTCGACGGGCGCGGCAACTACGCGCTCGGCATCAAGGAGCAGATCGTGTTCCCGGAAATCAACTACGACCGCATCGACGCGGTCCGGGGCATGGACATCATCATCGTGACGACGGCGAAGTCCAACGAGGAAGCCAAGGCGCTTCTGAAGGGCTTCAACATGCCGTTCTACAACTGACCGCCCGGAGCCTTTAGACATGGCCAAAAAGAGTTCGGTCGAGAAGAACAAGCGCCGCGAGCGCCTGGCGAAGCAATACGCCGGCAAACGCGCGCGCCTGAAGGCGCTGGCGAACGACGAGTCGCTGTCGCCCGAGGAGCAGTTCGAGGCGCGCATCAAGCTCGCCCAGCTCCCGCGCAACTCCTCGCCGACGCGCATCCGTTTGCGTTGCGAGCTCACCGGCCGCCCGCGCGGCAACTACCGCAAGTTCAAGCTTTGCCGCATCAAGCTGCGTGAACTGGCCTCGGTCGGCCAGATCCCCGGCATGGTCAAGTCGAGCTGGTAAGAGAGAAGGAATTCGGACATGGCGATGAGCGACCCCTTGGGCGACATGCTTTCGCGCATCCGCAACGCGCAGTCGCAGCGCAGTGCGGCGGTCGACGTTCCGGCGTCGAAGTTGCGTGCCAACGTGCTCGACGTGCTGGCGCGTGAAGGTTACATCCGCGGTTACGCGTCGGTCGATGCCAAGAAGAGCGTTCCGTTCTTCTCGGTCGAGCTGAAGTACAACGAAGGCGAGCCTGTGATTAAGGAAATCGCCCGCGTGTCGAAGCCCGGCCGCCGCGTTTACGCGAAGATCAAGGATCTGCCGAAGTTCTACGGCGGCCTTGGGATTTCGATCCTGTCCACGCCGCGTGGCGTGATGTCGGACGGCGAGGCCCGCGCCCAGAACGTGGGCGGCGAAGTCCTCTGCACCGTATTCTGATCGGGGAGCCGGCAACATGTCTCGTATCGGCAAAGCGCCGGTCGCCGTCCCTCAGGGCGTGACCGTCGAAGTCAAAGGCCAGAACGTCGTGGTCGCGGGCAAGGCGGGGCGCCAGTCGCTCACGCTCCATCGCGAAGTCTCGGCGAAGCTGGATGGCGGCAAGGTGATCTTCCTGCCGCTCAGCCAGTCCAAGCAGGCGCGCTCCGCATGGGGCACGTCGCGCGCGTTGGTCGCCAACATGGTCAAGGGCGCCCAGACGGGCTTCTCCCGCGATCTGGAGATCAACGGCGTCGGCTTCCGCGCCGACGTGCAGGGCAAGAACCTGGTCCTCAAGATCGGTTACAGCCACGAAGTGATCTATCCGATCCCGGAAGGGATCACGATCAAGGTCGGCGACAAGAACGTCCTTCTGACCGTTTCCGGCGCGGATCGCCAGAAGGTCGGTCAGGTCGCTTCCGAAATCCGCGCCTTCCGCCGCCCGGAGCCTTACAAGGGCAAGGGCATCAAGTACGCGGATGAGACCATCCGCCGCAAGGAAGGCAAGAAGAAGTAAGGAACCCGCGCCATGGCGATTCAAAAAGCGAAACAGATGCATGTGCGCCGCACGGCGCGCGTGCGCTTGGCGCTCCGCCGCAAGGCTGGCGGGCGCGTGCGGTTGTCGATTTTCCGCTCGTCCAAGCACATTTACGCCCAGATCATCGACGACACGGCGGGCAAGACCCTCGCCGCGGCGTCGAGCCTGGACAAAGAGTTGAAGTCGGGCGGCACGAAGGGCGCGGATCTCGCGGCGGCGAAGGCCGTGGGCGAGCTCCTGGCCAAGCGTGCGGTTGCGGCCGGCGTCAAGGAAGTCGCGTTCGACCGCGGCGGTTACCGTTATCACGGGCGCGTTCGCGCGCTTGCCGACGGGGCCCGCGAGGGCGGTTTGGCGTTCTGATCTGAATTCGAGGAAGGCACTTCATATGGCACGCAAGGGCGGAGAAGGCGGCGGCGAAGATCGGCGTCGCGGGCGCGGCGAAGGCGAAGGCCGGGGCCGGGGCCGCGATCGCGGTGGCGATCGCGCGGAGCGCGATGAGGCCGAACTGGTCGAGAAGCTGGTCGCAATCAACCGTGTCGCGAAGGTCGTGAAGGGCGGTAAGCGCTTCGGCTTCGCGGCGATCGTCGTCGTCGGCGACGGCAAGGGTAAGGTCGGGTACGGCACGGGCAAGGCCCGCGAAGTCCCCGAAGCGATCCGCAAGGCGACCGAGTACGCCAAGCGCGCGATGGTTCGCGTGCCGCTGCGCGAAGGCCGCACGCTGCATCACGACGTGCGCGGCCATTTCGGCGCGGGCAAGGTCGTGCTGCGCGCGGCCGAACCGGGTACCGGCATCATCGCCGGCGGCCCGATGCGCGCCATTTTCGAAAGCTTGGGCGTGCAGGACGTCGTCGCGAAGTCGACGGGCACGTCCAACCCGCACAACATGATCAAGGCGACGTTCGACGCCTTCACGCACATGGCGAGCCCGCGCAGCGTGGCCGCCAAGCGCGGGAAGAAGATCGGCGACATCGTCGGTCGTCGCGAAGGCGACGGCACGGCCGCCGCCGCGACCGCCTGAGAGGATCGGAGATCACCATGGCCAAGAAAACCGTGACGATCGAACAGATCGCTTCCGTCGCCGGCCGCAAGCCGGGGCAGAAGGAAACGCTCGTGGGCTTGGGCCTCGGCAAGGTGCGCTCCAAGCGCACCCTCGAGGACACGCCCTCGGTGCGCGGCATGATCGCGAAAGTGCAGCATTTGTTGCGCGTCTCGGCCTAACGCCGGGACGTAGCAACTTCAAACGATGGATCGATCCATGAAGCTCAATCAGATTCGCGACAATCGCGGCTCGCGCAAGGCGCCCAAGCGCCTCGGCCGCGGTATCGGCTCGGGCCTCGGCAAGACGTCGGGCCGCGGCGGCAAGGGCCAGACCGCGCGCTCGGGCGTCGCGCTGAACGGCTTCGAAGGCGGTCAGACCCCGATCTATCGCCGCCTGCCTAAGCGCGGCTTCACCAACGTGTTCCGCCTGCGCTACCAGGAACTGAACCTGGGCAAGCTGCAATGGGCGATCGACGAGAAGATGATCGACGCCGGTTCGACGATCGACGCCGCTTCGCTGGTGAAGGCCGGCGTGCTGCGCCGCGAGTTCGACGGTTTGCGCATCCTCGGCGGCGGTGCCGAAGACCTCAAGGCGAAGGTCAACCTGGTCGTCCACGGCATCACGGAAGTGGCGAAGGCCGCGATCGAGAAGGCCGGCGGTTCGGTGACGGTCGTCGAGACCAAGCGCGAGCGCGTCGAGGCCGACAAGGCCGCGAAGAAGGAACGCCAGGCCAAGCGCAAGGCCAAGGACGCCAAGAAGGGCGGGGCCAAGCCCGCCGCACCGGCCGCTTAATCCGACCCTGGAAGGGCCCTTCGGGGCCCTCCATATCTTCCAGGGTTGAGATTTCGAGGATCGGAGAGCGGTAAAGATGGCATCGGCGGCCGAACAGTTAGCGCAATCGTTGAACTGGGGTGCGTTCGCGAAAGCGACGGACCTCAAAAAGCGTCTGTGGTTCACGCTCGGCGCGCTGATCGTCTACCGCATCGGCACCTATATTCCGCTGCCGGGCATCGACCCGCAGATCCTGCGCGAGATCTTCGAATCCCAGCGCGGCGGCATCCTGGGCATGTTCGACATGTTCTCGGGCGGCGCGCTCGGGCGCATGACGCTGTTCGCGCTCAACATCATGCCGTACATCACGGCGTCGATCATCATCCAGCTGATGACCGCCGTGTCGCCGCAGCTCGAAACCCTCAAGAAAGAGGGCGAGTCGGGCCGCAAGATGCTGAACCAGTACACGCGTTACCTGACGCTGCTGCTCGCCGTGTTCCAATCCTTCGGCATCGCCGTCGGTCTGGAAGGCATGCAAGGCGGCTCGGGCGGTGCTGTCATCGATCCGGGCTGGTTCTTCCGTTTCACCTGCGTCGTCACGCTGACCGGCGGCACGATGTTCCTGATGTGGCTGGGCGAGCAGATCACCCAGCGCGGCATCGGCAACGGCATCTCCCTCATCATTTTCGCGGGCATCGTCGCGAACCTGCCGACCGCTTTGGGCGCCACGCTCGAAATGGGCCGCACGGGCGCGCTGTCGACCTTCGTGATCCTGATCCTGCTGGTCATGTCGGTGCTGGTCGTCATGGCGATCGTGTTCATCGAACGCGCGCAGCGCCGCATCGTCGTGCAGTACCCGAAGCGTCAGGTCGGCAACAAGATGTTCGGCGGCGAGTCGTCGCATCTGCCGCTGAAGCTCAATACCTCGGGCGTCATTCCGCCGATCTTCGCGTCGTCGCTGCTGCTGCTGCCGCTGACCTTCGTGAATTTCAACCAGAACAACGAAATCGCGTGGCTGACCTGGCTCACCACGCATCTGTCGCATGGTCAGCCGCTGTATATCGCGCTGTATATCGGCATGATCGTGTTCTTCGCGTTCTTCTACACCGCCGTCGTCTTCAACCCGGCCGAGACGGCCGACAATCTGAAGAAGCATGGCGGCTTCGTGCCCGGCATCCGTCCGGGCAAGAACACGGCCGACTATCTCGACTACGTGCTCACGCGCCTCACGGTGCTGGGGGCGGCCTATCTCGCCGCGATCTGCGTGCTGCCGGAAATCCTGATCAGCCAGTATTCGGTGCCGTTCTACTTCGGCGGCACGTCGCTGCTGATCGTCGTGTCGGTGACGATGGATACGGTGGCGCAGGTGCATTCGCATCTGCTCGCCCACCAGTACGAGGGACTCATCAAGAAGTCCAAGCTGCGCGGGAGCCGCCGCTAACGCGGCAGGAGAGGGAGGACCGTATCGTCATGAAGATCGTTCTTCTGGGGCCGCCGGGTGCGGGCAAGGGCACGCAAGCCAAGCGCATCGAAAAGGCGCTGAACGTCGTTCAGCTGTCGACGGGCGATATGCTGCGCGCGGCCGTGGCCGCGGGGACCGATGTCGGCAAGCGCGCCAAGGCCGTGATGGAAGCGGGCAAGCTCGTTTCCGACGACATCCTGATCGCGATGATCGAAGCGCGCATCGCCGAACCCGATTGCAAGAACGGTTTCATCCTCGACGGTTTTCCGCGCACGGTCGCGCAAGCCCAAGCGCTCGACGCCATGCTGAAGGGCAAGGGCACGAAGCTCGACTCGGTGATCGAACTCGCCGTGGACGACGCGGCGCTGGTTGCACGCATCTCGGGCCGTTATTCCTGCGGCGCTTGCGGTGCGGTCTATCACGACCAGACCAAGCCTTCGAAAGTCGAAGGCGTGTGCGACGCTTGCGGCTCGACCAAGATCGTCCGCCGTCCGGACGACAAGGCCGAGACCGTTGCCGCGCGCCTCAAGGCCTATCACGATCAAACTGCACCGATCATCCCCTATTACCGCGAGCAAGGCGTGCTCAAGACGGTCGATGGGATGGCCGATATGGACCAGGTGACCAAGGCGTTGGGCAAGATTCTCGGCCGGGAGGTTCCGGCCGTTTGAGAGGGGCCCGAAAGGGCCCGGATTATACGAGATTCTGACGGTTGACTCAGGGGGGCGGATTCATATAATCCGCCGCTCCCGACGACCGGCGGTTAGGGCGGGCGCGAAGCTATTGTCTTCGCGCCTTTCCGTTCGCCGAGACGCCGGAACCGAATTTCCGAGTCGTATCAAGGCGATACGGCCCGAGACGAGAGGTTAGGCAATTGGGCCGCCGGCCCCGAACCCCGTATGGGCGGGGGTGCGGGCGGCCTCGAAGGAAACCAGCGGCGTCCAAGTCGGACGTCGAGACGAAGGAGAGAAGATCGTGGCGCGTATCGCTGGCGTCAATATCCCCACGGGCAAGCGCGTTGTCATCGCGCTGCGCTACATCTACGGCATCGGGCCGAACAACGCGGCCGAGATCTGCAAGAAGATCGGCATTCCCGACGCCAAGCGCGTGAACCAGCTTTCCGACGAGGAAGTGCTGAAGATCCGCGAATACATCGATCGCGAGCATCGGGTCGAAGGCGACCTGCGCCGCGAAATCGCGATGAACATCAAGCGGCTCATGGACATGGGTGCGTATCGCGGCCTGCGCCATCGCAAGGGCCTGCCGGTCCGCGGCCAGCGCACGCATACCAATGCGCGCACCCGCAAGGGCAAGGCCCGTCCGATCGCCGGCAAGAAGATCGCGACGAAGAAGTAATCCCGTTTTCCGGACCCCGAAGGACCGATATCCATGGCCGAGAAGAAAGCCGCAGGCGCCGCGCGTACCCGCCGCCGCGAGCGCAAGAACATCACGTCGGGCGTCGCCCACGTGAACGCGTCGTTCAACAACACGATGATCACGATCACCGACGCGCAAGGCAACACGATCTCGTGGTCGTCGTCCGGCGTGCAGGGATTCAAGGGCAGCCGTAAGTCGACGCCCTACGCCGCGCAGATGGCCGCCGAAGACGCCGGCAAGAAGGCGATGGAACACGGCATGCGCACGCTGGAAGTCGAAGTGAAGGGCCCGGGTGCGGGCCGCGAATCGGCTTTGCGCGCGCTGCAGTCCGTCGGGTTCCAGATCACGTCGATCCGCGACGTGACGACGATCCCGCATAACGGCTGCCGCCCGCCCAAGCGCCGCCGCGTCTGACGCTGCGTCGCGTCGGGTCTCGTAACCACGATTTCGCGGCCGAGCGTTTTTCCCTTCCGGGAAATGCGCCGCCGCCTCCGACCGAAAGGTAGGAACACGTGTTGCAGAAGAACTGGAAAGAACTGATCAAGCCGCAGAAGCTCGACATCGAGCCCGGCGACGACCCGAAGCGCGAAGCGACCGTCGTCGCCGAGCCGCTGGAGCGCGGCTTCGGCCTGACGCTGGGCAACGCGCTGCGCCGCGTGCTGCTGTCGTCGCTGCAGGGTGCGGCGATCACCACGATCAAGATCGACGGCGTGCTGCACGAATTCTCGTCGGTGCCCGGCGTTCGCGAAGACGTGACCGACATCGTGCTGAACGTGAAGACCATCGGTCTTCGCATGCACGGCGAAGGCCCCAAGCGCATCCAGCTGAAGGCCACGGGCCCCGGCGAAGTCCGCGCGGGCCAGATCGAAACGGGCCACGACATCGAGGTGATGAACCCCGATCTCGTGATCTGCACGCTCGACGACGGCGCCAAGCTCAACATGGAAATGACGGTCGAGACGGGCAAGGGCTACGTCGCCGGCTCGTCCAGCCGCCAGCCGGACGCGCCGATCGGCGTGATCCCGGTCGACGCGCTGTTCAGCCCCGTGCGCAAGGTCTCCTACAAGATCGACAACACCCGCGTCGGCCAAGTCACCGACTACGACAAGTTGTCGATGAAGGTCGAGACCAACGGCGCCGTGACGCCGGAAGACGCCGTGGCGCTCGCCGCGCGCATCCTCCAGGACCAGCTGCAGCTGTTCATCAATTTCGAGGAGCCGACCGCCGAGCGCGCCGAAGAGCGCGTGGGCGATCTGCCGTTCAACAAGAACCTGCTCCTCAAGGTCGACGAGCTCGAGCTGTCGGTCCGTTCGGCCAACTGCCTCAAGAACGACAACATCATCTATATCGGCGACCTGGTCCAAAAGACCGAAGCCGAGATGCTGCGCACGCCGAATTTCGGCCGCAAATCGCTCAACGAGATCAAGGAAGTTCTCTCGCAGATGGGCCTGCATCTGGGCATGCAGATCCCCGGCTGGCCGCCCGAGAACATCGAGGATCTCGCCAAGAAACTCGAAGAGCCGTACTGAGCGGCGCTTCCTAAGGAGTAAGTTCCCATGCGTCACGGAGCCGCGGGCCGCAAGATCGGCCGCACCTCGACCCACCGCCAGGCGACCCTCGCCAATTTGGCGGCGTCGCTCATCGTCCACGAGCAGATCAAGACGACTCTCTCGAAGGCGAAAGAGTTGAAGCCCTATGTCGAGAAGCTGATCACGCTCGGCAAGAAGGGCGGCCTCGCCAATCGCCGCGCCGCGATCGCGACGCTGCAGGACACGGATGTCGCCGAGAAGGTCTTCACCTCGCTCGCCGAGCGCTACAAGGCGCGCAAGGGCGGCTACACGCGCGTGCTGCGCGCGGGCATGCGCTACGGCGACGCCGCGACGATGGCGGTGATCGAGCTCGTCGACCGCGACGTCGAAGCCAAGGGCAAGGCCGACAAGGCCCGCGTCGCGGCCGAACGCGAAGCGGCCGAGAAGGCGGAGAAGGAAGGCGCGGCGGCGTAAGCCCCCCGTTTCCTTCGATTGAGTTACGAACGGCGCCGGCATCCCCGGCGCCGTTTCGTTTTGGGCCCGGCGTCAGGCGGGCGTATCGGAAATCTTGGTCATCAAGCGCTCGTTATCCGAGCGGATGACGAAATAATCGACGCGTTCGTTCGCGCTGGGATTGCGCTCCTGATGCGGCACGCCGGGCGTGAAATAGGCGAAGTCGCCGGGCCCGAGTTCGGCCGAATGCTCGAACGCGGCGCCCCATTTGAGTTCCATGCGGCCGGCGGTAAGGCCGATCGCCACCTCGTGGCGGCCGTGATGATGGGGCGGCACGACGGCGCCGGGTTTGAGCGAGACGGCACCCACCCAGACGGCGCCGTTGCCGCCGCCGATCCCGGCGAAATCGAACACCGTCGTGCGGCCCGTACCGGCCGGGTCATGGCGCTGGGCATTCAGCGCCGCACCGCGTATCACCCGTATCGCGTTCGTCCAATCCTGTGGCATTTCTCCCTCCATCCTTCGGGAAAGAGTGGGGGGCCCGGCCCCGGCGGCAAGGGTGCGGTCACCACAAAGGCGGCCACAGCTTATCGTTCGGATCGCGTCGGCCGCCTTCGCCGGGGATAAGCGCGCAACCTTGCGCCGTCGCTTGGCCTTCGTTCCAACGGATCACGACCACGCAGCGATAGGGCAGCCAGAAATCGCGCCGGAATTCGACCGGTGCCGGGGCGGGTTCTTTGTCCCAGCGCTCCCAACCGACGCGGATCGAATCGCGCCATGTTTCGAAAGGCGCGTGTAGGATGATTCGCCGCTTCGGCGACGCGGCGATCGGGAATTCAGAGATCGGCGTGCTGCCCCAGCCGTTGATACGCCGGTCGGGCGTGTACTGCCCAACGGCGGGCGCCGAGCCGTCGTCGATCTCCACGACGACGAATTCGTTGTGGCCGTGATACCAGATCGTCCATCCGCCAATTGCGGCAACGACCAGCCAGCGACGCCAGCGGAACGGCGTCGGCGGATAGGCGGCGCCGTAATGGGGCTTGGACTTGGCTTTCCACATGGCGGATTCCAGGCGTCAGCGATGCGGCAAGGATCGCGTGTGGCCATCGACCTTCGTGCCATCGCCGCGCGTATAAGGATCGACGGTCACCGGCCCGTAGCTCGTGCGCAGCTGGTTCCGGCGGCGGCTTTCGGACGAATCGAACCATTGTTCGACCTTCGCGAGCGCTTCCTTGCGGCGCGGATCGTCGCCGTTGCGATAGAGGCGCGAGGCTTGGATCGTGCGGATATCATCCTCGCTCCAATCCTCGATCGGCAAGGTCAGCAGCCGCTCGACGCGCTTCGCGGGTTCGTCGTCCCATTTCGGGGGCCAGTTGTCGGCGGGAGGGGCGTCGGACGCGGTGCCCCATCTCTCTTTAGGGAGCCATGTTGCGGTCCCATTTTTGCCGCTTCCATTCTCGACATAGGCTGCGACGATCTCCGCTTGCGCGAGACGCTCAACGTCATCTCGACTTTTTGCGTTCCGTGCGATGCGCAGCGCGATTTCATTGTTGTTGTGGCGATCCATGTCGGTTTCATCGCGTGGATTGCCGATGCCGACTTGCTCATTCGCTTCGCCGGCGACCCAAGCGGGGCCGCTTCCGGAGTTGCGAGCGGTTTCGGCAATCCAAATAATGTGCCGGTACGCGTCGCCGGGGCCGTTGCCGTATCCGGGCAAGCGAGAGTTCTTCGCGGCGTCTTCAGCCCAGATTGCGGTTGCGGGCTTGATGCGGTCTCTAAATGTTCTTTCGGCCATTTTTTGATCCTTTCATCAATCTGAATCGAAGTTTTGGAAGTCGCGGCATCCTTCCGGCGTCGGCACGCCGTCGCGCCAGCGAATCACGTAAGTGCAGTGGCGCAGGAAGAAGCGAAAATCACCGGCAAGGCGAAGCCCCTGCGTTCGGGCAGCGGTGCGGTCCGTGGCGAAGCCGATCTCGGTCGCGAAGCCCCGATGTGCGTCGAGCAGGATCAGCCCTTGGCCGCCATTCTCCGCCGCCGGCAGGAAGGCTTTGACGTCGATCCGATCGCCGTTGATGTAACGCGTCAGGATATAGGGACCGTTTCCCGGCGCCGAGCCGTCGTCGATTTCCACGATCTCGAACGTGTAGCGCCCGAACTGCCAATAGGCGGCGAGCAACAGCGCCAGCACCGCGAGCCAACGGCGCCAGCGAAACGGCTTGGGCGGATAGGCGAGTCCGTAATGGGGTTTGTTCATGTTTCGTTTATATAATACTTTTAGTAGATTGCAATCATCAATATCGCGCCCTCTGCGTGGGATGACAGCGCCGCCGCCGCCGCCTAGACTCTTCGCCGAACCATGCGCCAAATTTTCGTCTTCCTCGCGGCAATCCTGTGGATTTGCCCGCCCGCCGCCGCCCAGACCCGCGCCGTGCCCGACAGCCGCGAGCAGGTCACGCTATCCTTCGCGCCCGTCGTGAAGCGCGCGGCCCCCGCCGTGGTCAACGTCACCACGCGGCGCGTGCAGCAGACGTTGCCCTCGCCCTTGCTGCAGGACCCGATGTTCCGCCGCTTCTTCGGCGATCAGTTTCCGGGCATGGGCCAGCGCGTGCAAAGCTCGCTCGGCTCGGGCGTGATCGTCGATCCGTCGGGATTGATCGTCACCAATTTCCACGTCATTCGCGGGGCGGAGGAAATCGTCGTCAGCCTCGCCGACCGGCGCGAATTCGAAGCGACCGTCGCGCGCGCGGACGAGCGCACCGATCTCGCGATCCTGCGCATCGACCCGAAGGGCGAGGCGTTGCCGCATCTCGAATTGCGCGATTCCGACGATTTGGAGGTCGGCGATCTGGTGTTGGCGATCGGCAATCCGTTCGGCGTCGGGCAGACGGTGACGCAAGGCATCGTCTCCGCCGTCGCGCGCACCATGGCGGGGATCGCGGATTTCCGCTTTTTCATCCAGACCGACGCCGCGATCAATCCCGGCAATTCGGGCGGTGCCTTGGTCGCGATGGACGGGCGCGTGGTCGGTATCAACACCGCGATCTATTCGCGCGACGGCGGCTCGAACGGTATTGGCTTCGCGATTCCGTCCAACATGGTGCAAACGGTCGTCGCCAGCGCCAAAGGCGGCGGGCGCTTGGTGCGCGCGTGGCTGGGGGCGAGCGGCCAGACAGTGACGCAGGATATCGCGCAAGGCCTTGGCCTCGTGCGGCCCGGCGGCGTGGCGCTCACCGATGTATTCCCCGGCGGCCCGGCGGAGCGCAGCGGCTTGCGCCGCGGCGACGTGGTGCTCGCGGTCGAAGGGCGCGAGGTCAACGACAACGAAGCCTTGCGCTTCCGTATCGCGACCCAGCCGATCGGCCAGGCGGTGCGGCTTTCCGTGCATCGCCAGGGCCGCAACGAAACGGTCAACGTGTCGCTGATCGCGCCGCCGGAAAACCCGCCGCGCGACGTGACGCAAATGCGCGGCCAAACGCCGCTGACCGGCGCCACGCTCGCCAATCTCTCGCCCGCTTTCGTCGAGGAATTGGCGATGGATTTGCCGCCCTATGGCGTGATCGTGACGGAGATAAGGCGCGGCAGCCCGGCGGCGAATGTGCGCATGCAGCCCGGCGATATTCTGACGCGCATCAACGATCGCGAAATTCGCACGGTCGAAGACGCGCGCCGCGCATCGACATTGCCGCTGCCCTGGCGTTTGTCGGTGCGCCGGGGCGAGCGCACGCTGACCACGACGATCGGCGGCTAGGCGATGAAGAAACCCGCATCTTCGGGCGGCGGGCTGTTCCAAGCCCCCGACAGCGACAAGCCGCTCGCCGAACGCCTGCGGCCCAAGACGCTCGACGAGGTCGTGGGCCAGGATCATCTGCTGGCCGGCGACGGGCCGCTCGCGCGCATGCTGGCGGCCAAGAAACTCGCCTCGATCGTGTTGTGGGGTCCGCCGGGCTGCGGGAAGACCACACTCGCGCGCCTGCTCGCCGGCGCCGTGGGCATGGAGTTCGTCGCGTTGTCGGCCGTGTTCTCCGGTGTCGCCGATCTGCGCAAGGCCTTTGCTGAGTCCACCGAACGCCGCCAGATGGGCAAATCGACGCTGCTATTCGTCGACGAAATCCATCGCTTCAATCGCGGCCAGCAGGATGGGTTCCTGCCCTATGTCGAAGACGGCACGGTAACGCTCGTCGGCGCCACGACCGAGAACCCGTCTTTCGAGATCAACGCCGCGATGCTGTCGCGCTGCCAAGTGCTGGTGTTGAAGCGCTTGGACGAAGCCGCGCTTGAAAAGCTGCTGCAGCGCGCGGAGGAGACCGAAGGCCGCAAGCTGCCGCTCGATGCGGGGGCCCGCGAAGCCTTGATCGCGATGGCCGACGGCGACGGGCGGTATCTCTTCAATCTCGCCGAACAAGTGTTTCAGACGTCGGGCCAGACGATGGATACGCAAGCGCTGATGCGCGCCGTCCAACGCCGCGCGCCGCTTTACGACAAGGGGCAGGAGGGGCATTACAACCTCATCTCCGCCCTGCATAAGTCGATGCGCGGCTCGGACGCCGACGGCGCGCTTTACTGGCTCGCGCGCATGCTGGCGGGCGGCGAGCAGCCGCTTTATATCGTGCGCCGCTTGGTGCGTTTCGCAGTCGAGGATATCGGGCTTGCCGATCCGCAAGCCGTGCATCAAGCGCTGGCCGCGAAAGACGTGTATGACTTCCTCGGCAGCCCGGAAGGCGAGCTTGCTTTGGCGCAAGCCGTGATCTATCTCGCGACCGCGCCCAAATCGAACGCGGCCTATATGGCGTTCGGGGCGGCGAAGCGTGCGGCGGGCGAAACCGGTTCGTTGATGCCGCCCGCGCATATCTTGAACGCGCCGACCAAGCTGATGAAGGAGCTTGGCTACGGGGCAGGATACAATTACGACCACGACGCCGAAGACGGATTCTCCGGCCAGAATTATTTCCCCGAGGGCATGGCGCGGCGCGAATTCTACGCCCCGCCCGAACGGGGCTTCGAGCGCGAGATCCGCAAGCGCCTCGACTATTGGGCCAAGCTGCGGGCGAAAAGGAATTCGGGCGAATGAGCGTCGTCAGCGAAGTGAAGATCAAGGTCGACGACGCGGATCAGCGTCTCGACCGCTGGCTGAAGCGCCGCTTCCCGGTGCTCAACCAGGGCCGCATCGAAAAACTGCTGCGCACGGGCCAGATCCGTGTCGATGGCAAGCGCGTGAAGTCGTCGCACCGGCTGGAGCCCGACCAGACCGTGCGCCTGCCGCCGCGCATCGAGGAAGTGCCGGCGGAAGTCGCCGAAGCCGCCCCCGCGATCCGCGAGCGCCGGCCGGTGACCGAAGCGGACGCCAAGGCGATCCGCTCTTGGGTCATCTACAAGGACGACGACGTGATCGTGCTCGACAAGCCGCCGGGCTTGGCGGTGCAGGGCGGCACCGGCACGGAACGTCATATCGACGGCATGCTCGAAGCGCTCGAATTCGATCATCTGGAAGGCAGGCCCAAGCTTGTCCATCGCTTGGACCGCGACACGTCGGGCGTGCTGGTGCTCGCGCGCGGGGCGAAGAATGCGCAACGCTTGGCGGATTCCTTCCGCCATCGCAACGCGCGCAAGCTCTATTGGGCGCTGGTCGTCGGCCAACCGAAAATGGCGCGCGGCAAGATCGATCTCGCTCTCGCCAAAGAAGCGGGCCCGTCGGGCTTCGAGCGCGTCGCGTCGAGCGGCGAGGACGACGCCAAGCGCGCGATCACCTTGTACGACACGGTCGACGTCGCGGCGGGGCGCTGCACGTGGCTCGTCATGTGGCCGCGCACCGGCCGCACGCATCAATTGCGCGTCCATTGCGCCGATGGCTTGAACACGCCGATCGTCGGCGACGGGAAATATGGCGGCGGGGAATCGCGCATCCAAGGCGAAGGCATTTCCGGCAAATTACATTTGCATGCGCGGTCGATCGAATTGCCGCATCCGTCGGGCAAGGGGATGTTGAAGATCAAGGCGCCTTTGCCCCCGCATATGCGTAAAACCTGGGAGTTTTTCGGATTCGATCCGAACCTCAATCCCGATCCGTTCCCCGAGGCTTAGGGGGCGTTCCAATAGGCGCCCAAATCTGCCAAATTCGGCGCCATGACGGGTCTCGCGATTTTCGATTTCGACGGCACGCTGGTCGACAGCCAGCACGCCATACAGGCGTGCATGGAAGCCGCGTTCGCGGCGGAAAATCTGCCGGCGCCGACGCTGCAACAAACGCATCGCATCATCGGCTTGCCGCTGGCGCAATGTATGGCACGCTTGTCGCCGGACAGCGACGAAGCCGGGGTGATCCGCTTGGTGCAAGCGTATTCGAACGCCTTCCAGTCGCTGCGCTTGCGCCCCGGTTTCATCGAGCCGTTGTTCGACGGCGCGCTGGAAGCGCTCGACGCGCTCGCCTCGGCCGGCTGGACGCTGGGCATCGCCACGGGCAAGAACCGGCGCGGCCTCGACGCGGTGCTCGGCTCGCATGGTTTGCATCCGCGCTTCGCGACCTTGCAGACGGCCGATTGCGCGCCGGGCAAGCCGAACCCGACGATGATCTTCCAGGCGATGGAAGAGGCGGGCTTCGGCCCCGAAAACACCGTGATGATCGGCGATACGGTGTTCGACATGGCGATGGCCCGCAACGCGAAAGTGCGCGGGCTGGGCGTGTCGTGGGGCTATCACGCCGACAACGAATTGATCGAGCACGGGGCCGAGCGCGTATTGGCGAATTTCGCCGAATTGCTGCCCGCCCTCGCGCGATAGGAAAAGGAGACACGCCATGAAAGCGTTGAAATGGATCGTCATCGGCCTTGTCGGCTTGATCGTCCTGGCCGTGGGCGGGGTCGCCGTTTTCCTCTCCACGCTCGACGTCAACAAATACAAGCCGCAGATCGTCGAGGCCGCGAAGAACGCCACGGGCCGCGAGTTGAAGCTGAACGGCGACATCAAGCTCGGCCTCGGCTTCAACCCGAGCTTCTCGATCGCCGATGTGAGCTTCGCCAACGCGTCCTGGGGCTCGCGCCCCGAGATGGTCAAGGTCGGCCGCTTCGACGTGCAAGTCGCCTTGATCCCGCTGCTGTCGCAGCAGGTGGACGTGAAGAAGCTCGTCCTGCTCGACGCCGATCTGCTGATCGAGACCGATCGCCAAGGCCGCGGCAATTGGGAGTTTACGCCAGCACAACCCGCCGCTGCGCAAGGCCAGCAACGCCCCGCGCAACAGCAAGCGCCGGCCGCCCAAGCCTCGGGCGGCGCCATGCCGTTGCCGGTGGTGCGCGAGGTGGAGATCCGCAATCTGCGCTTCACCTATAAGGACGGGAAGACCAACGAAACGAACGCCGCGACCCTCGAAAAGGTTCTGCTCAACGCCGATTCCGCGTCGTCGCCGCTGAAGCTCGATATCGCGGGCGGCGCCACCGCACCGGTCGTCGGCGACGTCAAATTCGCGCTCGCCGGCACGGTCGGCTCGATCGAACGCATGCTCGCCAATGCCGGCCCCGCTTGGCCGGTGGACCTGACCGCCAAGCTCGCCGATGTCGTGACCGCCACGGTCAAGGGCGGCATCGTGGCGCCCACGCAAGGCAAGGGGCTCGATCTCGTCGTCGGCGTCGATGTGCCCGATCTCGCCAAGCTGGGGGCCTTGGTGAAGCAGGACATCCCGGCGATCGGCCCGGTGAAGGCCGAACTGCAATTGACCGATGCGGCGCCGCAAGGCCGTCCGTCGATCCCGCGTTTGTCGGTGACGGCAGGTGCGGTCGAAACGATCCTCGCGACGATCGCGGGCGCGGTGACCGATCCCACCAACGCGACCACGCGCGGCATCAAGCTCGACATCAAGGCCGAAAGCCGCGATCTGGCCGGGTTGTTCAAGGTGTTGAAGCAGGATGCGCCCGTGATCGGGCCGCTGTCGCTGCAAGCGTCGGTCAGCGAGCCCGCCGCCAACCGCATCGACGTGACGGGGCTGAACCTGAAAGTCGGCAACGACAACGCCGTCGATCTGGCCGGCACGATCAACGCGACTTTGCCCACGGGCAACGCCAAACCCAGCGTCACGGCCAATCTGCAATCGCAGTCGGTGGACCTGACCAAGCTGTTCCCGCCGGCATCGAGCGGTTCGACGACGCCCGCGACACCGGCGAGCGGCAGCGCGCCGGCCGCGACGGGCGGGGCGGCGAAGCCCGGCGACGGGCGCGTGATCCCGAACGAGAAACTGCCCTACGAAGCGCTCAACGCCGCCAACGCGAATATCACCTATCGCGCCGGGCAGATCGTGACCGAGCCCGCGACGCTGCGCTCGCTGAACCTGCAACTGGCACTCGCCAATGGCAACCTCACGGTCAAGCCGCTGACCTTCGAAGTCGAAGGCGGGCGGGTTTCGGTCGAAAGCGCCCTGAACGGCGCGCAGAAATCGCTGACCCAGAAGGTCGAGGTGCGCAATCTCGACGTCGGCAAGGTGCTGGAAAGCCGCAAGCTCAGCGATTGGTTCAAGGGCGGCGTCACGGCCTTCGATCTCAATCTGCAAGGGCGCGGCGAAACGGCGCGCGCGGTCGCGTCGTCGCTGCAAGGCGATGTGTTCCTCAACATGGGCGAGGGCGAATTGGGCCAAGCGGCGGTGCGTTTCGTCGGCCAATGGCTTAACGGCGTAGCGCCGGGCCTTGCCCAGGTGAATATCGGCACGTCGGTCAAATGCGGCATTCACAAGATCGATTTCCGCGACGGCATCGGCACCTACAAGGCCGGTCTGATCGAAACGGGGATCATCAGTGCCCGCACCCAAGGCACGATCAACCTCGCGACCGAGCAATTGGCGCTGGGCCAGACGGCCGGGCCGATCGCACTGCGCATCGGCGGCACCTTCGCGAGCCCGAGCTACGCGCCCGATGCGGCGGCGATGGCGCAAGGCCTTGCGGCGGGCGTGCTGGGCACGGCGGCGGGGATCGCCACCGGCGGGGCCAGCTCGCTGATCACCGGCTTGATCGCCAATAACGCGGCCTCGCGCGTCTCGGGCGATCCTTGCGCCAATGCGCTGGCCGCCGCCACGGGCCGTGCCGCCCCGCCGCAGCAGACCGCGCCCGCCACGCAGCAGCGCCAGCAGCAGCAAGCCCCGGCCCAGCAGCAGCAACAGCAGCAGCCCGGCGGCGTGGGTGGCGCCATTCGCGGCCTGTTCGGTCGGTGAGCGCCGTCGCCTTCATCGAACCGTCGCTGCATCCGCGCGGCGACGGTTCCTTCGGTATGGCGCTCGACGGCAAGCCGTTGAAGACGCCCGCGGGCACGGAGATCGCCGTCGCATCCAAGCGCCTCGCCGAGGCGATGGTCGACGAGTGGCGCAATGTCGTGCCGCGCGGCAAGGCGCCGAAGATCAATTTCTCGAAACTGCCGCTGACGCGCATCGTCGGAACGGCGATCGATCGCGTGCCCCCCAAGCGTGACGCCTTGCTCGACGAGTTGATTGCCTATGCGCAGACGGAGCTTCTGTGCTTCCGCGCATCCGAGCCCGCGGCACTGGTCGAACGCGAAGCCGCGATCTGGCAGCCGCTGCTCGATTGGGCGGCGTTGACGTTCGACGCGCCCTTGGTCGTGTCGCATGGTTCGATCATCGCGCCCGAACAGCCAGCACAATCCCTCGCGGCCTTGCGCGCCGCGATGGCGGCGATGGACGATCTTAAATTGGCGGGGCTGGGCGTGGCGGTCGCCGCGACCAGCTCGCTGGTCGTGTCGCTGGCGCTCGCCGAAGGCAAAATCGACGCCGTCGGCGCCTTTGAGGCCGCCGAACTCGACGCGACATTTCAGATCGAAAGATGGGGCGGTGATTCGGAGGCGACCGAGAAGCGCGCCAAGACCCGCCAGGAACTTATTGTCGCAGAACGGTTTTTCGCGCTGGCGCGAAGCTAGAGGCTTTGTTACCCCTGTTTCCCGGTAAAGCACGAAATGCTTCCGGGGACAGGGACGATGACTCAGGAAATCCTGAAGGAACTCGAAGCGCGCCGGGCCGGGGCCCGTGCCGGCGGCGGCGAACGCCGCGTCGAAGCGCAGCACGCCAAGGGCAAGCTCACCGCGCGCGAACGTCTCGCCATCCTGCTCGACGAAGGTTCGTTCGAGGAATGGGACATGTTCGTCGAGCATCGCTCGACCGAGTTCGGCATGGCCGAACAGAAAGTCTCGGGCGACGGCGTGGTCACCGGCTGGGGCACGATCAACGGCCGCCTCGTTTTCGTGTTCTCGCAGGATTTCACCGTGTTCGGCGGCTCGCTCTCGGAAAGCCACGCCGAGAAAATCTGCAAGATCATGGATCAGGCGATGAAAGTCGGCGCGCCCGTCATCGGCCTCAACGATTCGGGCGGGGCGCGTATCCAGGAAGGTGTCGCCAGCCTCGCGGGCTACGCCGAAGTGTTCCAGCGCAACGTGCTGGCGTCGGGCGTCGTGCCGCAGATCTCGCTGATCATGGGGCCGTGCGCGGGCGGGGCGGTCTATTCGCCCGCGATGACCGACTACATCTTCATGGTGCGCGACAGCTCCTACATGTTCGTCACCGGCCCCGACGTGGTGAAAACCGTGACGCACGAAATCGTCTCGGCCGAAGATTTGGGCGGTGCCTCGACGCATACGCAGCGTTCGGGTGTCGCCGATCTTGCTTTCGACAACGACGTCGAAGCCTTGCTGCAAACGCGCCGCTTCGTCGATTTCCTGCCCGCGAGCAACAAGGCGCCGGTCCCGGTGCGCCCCACGGCCGATAGCCCGGAACGGATCGAGGAATCGCTCGATACGCTGATCCCGGCGAACCCGAACAAGCCCTACGACATGAAGGAAGCGATCCTGAAGGTCGTGGACGACGCGGATTTCTTCGAGATCCAGCCGGATTTCGCCAAGAACATCATCGTCGGTTTGGGGCGCATCGAAGGTTCGACCGTCGGCTTCGTCGCCAACCAGCCGATGGTGCTGGCGGGGTGCCTCGACATCGCCTCCTCGACCAAGGCCGCGCGTTTCGTGCGCTTCTGCGATTGCTACAACATCCCGATCGTGACCTTCGTCGATGTGCCCGGCTTCCTGCCCGGCACGGCGCAGGAGTATGGCGGCATCATCAAGCATGGCGCCAAGCTGCTCTACGCCTATGCCGAGGCGACGGTGCCGAAGGTCACCGTCATCACGCGCAAAGCCTATGGCGGCGCTTACGACGTGATGGCGTCCAAGCATCTGCGCGGCGATTTGAACTACGCTTGGCCGACGGCGGAAATCGCCGTGATGGGCCCCAAGGGTGCGGTCGAAATCATCTTCCGCGCCGATATGGGCGACAAGGCGAAGATCGACGCGCGGACCGAGGAATATCGCCGCCGCTTCGCCAATCCGTTCGTCGCGGCGTCGCGCGGCTTCCTCGACGATGTGATCATGCCAGCCGCCACGCGGCCGCGCCTCGCGCGCGCCTTGGCGATGCTGAAAACCAAGCAGCTCGCCAATCCGTGGAAGAAGCACGGGAACATGCCGCTGTGATTGACATGCTTGTTGATATTGTCGAGTGGCTTTTTATTGAGAGCCAAAAATCCGCTTTGGCGTCAATAATCTGGACCGTTATTACCACTGCTGTGGCTGCTGCGGTGCTCTTGGCAGCCAAAAATCTGGTCTGGCGGTGGATCCCAAAGGCCATGCATACGGCTATGGGCAAGTACGAATCTGCTCAAGCCGAATTGATTGGTCGCGCGACGAGAATTGCATATGAGCCGGACCAGACGCGGCTTTTGATGATCATGCAGTCTCTTCAGTTCCGCGTGTCGAGGCTTTGGATAGCGTATATGTGTCTTTTGATTATTCAGGGCATCGTCCATCAGGGACGAATTGGCGCTGATAAAGGTGTAGTCGTGACTACGGTGTTGACCATTTTTTACCTTGGTTTGATGGTTTTCATAATGTACCGGGCGACAAGAATTCAAAAACTCATAGGAAAAATTAACGAGATATATGACGAGCGGCTGTCATCAGAGGGAAAGCTAGGCGGGCTTTCGGAGAAGCCGATCCCATGAGCGACCCCCGCGCCGATAAGGTCCGGAAGTTCCGCTTGCACGCGATCCTGTTCCTCGCGGTGCTGGTGGTGATGATTCCGGTCAACTTCATCGTCTCGCCCGGGAATCCATGGTGGATGTATTTCGCCTTCGCTTGGGCGCTGCCGCTCGCCGCCCATTGGCTCTATGCGCGCGAAATCATCGGGGTGAAGCGATGATCGATAAGCGCCGCGCGCTCCAGCTTCACGTCGCCGCCGCGATTTTGACGACCGGCGTGCTGGCGCTGCTCAATCTCGTCAAAGGTTCCGCCTTCGATTGGTGGCCGCTGGTCGCGGTCGCTTGGGGCGGACCGTTGGCCGTTCATGTCGTGTTGGCATCGGGCCTGTTCGGCCCCGGGGACAAGTGATCATGGCCGCGAAGAAAGCCAAGAAATCGCCCGCGAAGAAATCCGCGATCAAGAAGCCGGTCGTGCCGGGCGGCCCGCCCTTCGCGAAGATCCTGATCGCCAATCGCGGCGAGATCGCGTGCCGCGTGATCCGCACCTGCCAGCGCATGGGCATCAAGACCGTCGCGGTCTATTCCGACGCCGATGCCGAGGCGCTGCATGTGCGCATGGCGGACGAGGCGGTCAATATCGGTCCGGCCCCGTCGGCGCAGAGCTATTTGAAGATCGACGCGATCGTGAAGGCCTGCAAGAAGACCAAGGCCGAAGCGGTGCATCCCGGCTACGGCTTCCTGTCGGAGAACGCGGCGTTCGCGAAGGCTTTGGACGAAGCCGGCATCGTATTCATCGGCCCGTCGATGCGCGCCGTCGCCGCGATGGGCGACAAGATCGAATCGAAACTGCTCGCCCAGAAGGCCGGCGTATCGACCGTGCCGGGCTATTTGAAGCCGCTCAAAGACGCCGAGGAATGCGTCGCGATCTCCAAGACCATCGGCTATCCGGTGATGATCAAGGCGTCGGCCGGCGGCGGCGGCAAGGGCATGCGCATCGCGCATAACGACGCCGAGGCGCGCGAAGGTTTCCGCTCCGCCACCAACGAGGCGAAGAGCGCCTTCGGCGACGATCGCGTCTTCGTCGAGAAATTCGTCGAGGAGCCGCGGCATATCGAGATCCAGGTGATCGGCGACAGCCACGGCAATATCGTGCATCTGGGCGAGCGCGAATGCTCGATCCAGCGCCGCCATCAGAAGGTGATCGAGGAAGCACCGAGCCCCTTCCTCGACGCGAAGACGCGCGCGGCGATGGGCGCGCAGGCCGTGACCCTCGCCAAGACGGTCAAATACAAATCGGCCGGCACGGTCGAGTTCATCGTCGACAAGCGCAAGAATTTCTACTTCCTGGAAATGAACACGCGCTTGCAGGTCGAGCATCCGGTGACCGAATGCGTCACCGGCGTCGATCTGGTCGAATTGATGATCCGCGTCGCGGCGGGCGAGAAACTGCCCTTCGAGCAGAAGGACGTGAAGCTGACCGGCTGGGCGCTGGAAGCGCGCGTCTATGCCGAAGATCCGGTGCGCAACTTCCTGCCGTCGATCGGCCGCTTGACGCGCTGTGCCGCACCCGTTTCGAAGCCCGGCATCCGGGTCGATACCGGCGTCTACGAAGGCGCCGAGATTTCGATGTATTACGACCCGATGATCGCCAAGCTGGTCGCGTATGGCGAATCCCGCGTGCAGGCGACGCAACGCATGGCCGATGCGCTGGACGCTTATGTGGTGCGCGGCGTGGGCCACAACATCCCGTTCCTGGCCGCGCTGGTGCATCACCCGCGCTTCAAGGCCGGGCGCCTCACGACCGGTTTCATCGCCGAGGAGTTTCCCGGCGGCTTTAAGGGCCGCATCGTGGATGTTGATCTGCGCCGCGTGCTGGTGGCGCTGGCGGCCGTTGCCCATCGCCGCATTCGCGAGCGAGAGACCGGCATTTCCGGTCAGCTCAAAGGCCATGAGGCGAAGATCGAAAGCGAATTCGTCGTGCGCCTTGCGGGCGAGGATACGGCGGCGAAGGTCGAGTTCGCCGACGGCGCCTATCGCGTGACCTCGGGTGGCGAGACCAGCGTGGTGACGACCGAATGGTCGCCCGGCCGCGTGTTGATGGAAGCGACGGTCGATGGTGCGGCGTTGTCCGCGCAAATCGAGCGCAACGGCGCGGGCTTCATGCTCGCCCATGGCGGCACGAATTTGCCCGTGCTGGTGCTGCCCCCGCGCGTGGCGAAACTGCGCAAGTTGATGCCCGAGAAGCGCGCGGCGGACACGTCCAAATTCCTGCTGTCGCCGATGCCGGGCCTGCTGAAGACGCTGCCCCTTCAAGCGGGGCAGGACGTGAAGGCCGGCGACGAGTTATGCGTGGTCGAGGCGATGAAGATGGAGAATATCCTGCGCGCCGAGCGCGACGGGAAAATCGCCAAGCTTCACGCCGCCGCCGGCGACTCCCTCGCGGTCGATCAGAAGATCGTCGAGTTCGAGTGACCGGCGCGGTTCTGCCGCCGCCCGATCCCGAAACCTGGCGCGGCCGCGCCGATTGGTTCGCGCGCGCCGCGGCGGCCAATGTCGGCCCCGCCGCGCCCGAATTCGACGAGCGCGCGGAGCGCTTGCTGGGCGAGCTCGAAGCCGCGTTCTGCGCGGGCGCTTGGGCGGCTTGCGTGATGCTCGCCTTCGCGCTGGCCGAGCCCGCGATGCGCAAGCGCGGCGACGGCGACCCTGAATTCGAATTGCTGCGCGAACGGCGCAATGCGCTGGCCCATGGCGACGCGCGCGCGCTACCCTCCGAAGCGGAATTGGAAGACCAAGCGCGCGCCGCGATCCGCACGGCATTGCGCGCGATGGCCGAAGCCGCTTGGCGCTGAAGGGAACGAATATGCTGCGTGTGGATTGCTTTGCGATCTCGGCCGATGGTTACGCGGCGGGGCCGAACCAAAGTCTTGAGAATCCGTTGGGCGAGGGCGGGACGGGGCTGCATACCTGGATGTTCGGCACCGAGACGTTCCAGAAGCGCGTGCTCGGCCAAGACGGCGGCAGCAAAGGCGTGGACGACGATTTCGCCGCGCGCAGTTTCGAGAATGTCGGCGCCTGGATCTTGGGCCGCAACATGTTCGGGCCGGTGCGCGGGCCCTGGCCCGACGACCAATGGAAGGGCTGGTGGGGCGAGGAGCCGCCTTATCATGTACCCGTCTTCGTGCTGACCCATCACGCGCGCGCGCCCTTGGAAATGAAGGGCGGCACGGTGTTCCATTTCGTCACCGGCGGCGCTGAGGAAGCGCTGCGGCGCGCGCGCGAAGCAGCGGGCGCCAAAGATGTGCGCGTGGGCGGCGGGGCGGCGACGATCAATCAGTATCTGCGCCTGGGCGCCATCGATCGTTTCCATCTGGTCGTGTCACCGATCCTGCTGGGCTCGGGCACGAAGCCGTTCGATGGCGTCGATCTGACGGCGCAAGGCTTCAAGGTCGCGCGCAAGGCGACGACCGAACACGCGCTGCATGTCGTGTTCGAGAAGTAAACGATGACCGCGCGCGTGGCCGTTCGGGTGGTGATTTCGGGCCGGGTGCAGGGCGTGTGGTATCGCGGCTGGACGGTGGAGCGGGCTCGCGCCGCCGCGCTGTGTGGTTGGGTGCGCAACCGCAACGACGGCACAGTGGAAGCCGTGTTCGCCGGATCGCCCGACGCGGTCGATGCGATGATCGCCGAATGCCGCAATGGCCCGCCGCTCGCCAAGGTCGAGGCGATCGCACGCGAAGTGACGGCCGACGAAGGCTGGACGGGTTTCGCGCAATTGCCGACATTCGCGTGATGGAAGGCGCGTTCACCCTCGCGGGAATCGATCCGCTGACCTTGGCGGGCGTGGCGCTCGTCGCCTTCGTCGCGTCGATCGTCGGCGGCGTGTCGGGCTATGGCGGCGGGTTGATCCTGCCGCCGGTCCTCGCCCCGGTCGTCGGCGTCGCGTCGGTCGTGCCGGTCATGTCGATCGCGATGGCGATGACGAATGCGAGCCGCGTCGCGGCCTTCCGCCACGAACTCTCCTGGCGCGCGATGCTGCTGGTGGGGGCGGGCATGGCGCCGATGTGCGTATTGTCGGCCTATGTCTATACGCTGCTGCCGGTGCGCGCGATCGCGGCATTGCTGGGCGTGTTCCTGATTGTCTCGATCCCGATTCGCCGCAAGCTCGACAAGGCCGGCTGGCGCTTGAGCCCCGGCGGTGCGGTGGCGGGCGGGGCGGTCTATGGCGCCATCGTCGGCTCGATGACCGGCGTGGGTCCGCTGCTGCTGTCGGTGATGATGGGGCTGGGTTTGCGCGGCGGGGCGTTGATCGGCACCGAAGCCGCCGTGTCGATGTCCGGCAGCTTGATCAAAGCGTCGGTGTTCGGCTCGGCGATGCTGTTCGATTTCGAATTGATCTTGGCGGGGCTGATCCTGGGCCTTGCCACGGTGCCGGGCGCCTTCGTCGCGCGCTGGATGCTGAAACGCTTTTCGCCGCGCGTGCATCTTTTCATGATGGACGCGCTGGTGGTCGCGGGCGGCCTCAGCTTCCTGTGGCGCGCCTGGGAAGGCTAAACGTTCTTGCTCGGCCCCAGATGGCGACGCATTTCGGCGTCGCGCGCGGTGTCGGGGCCGCGCGGCGCGGTCGCGATATTGGCGACCAGGAACCATGTCGGCGCACCGTCGGCCCCGGCCAGCGGCACGATCAAGCGCCGCCAGATCGCGTGGCTGATCCATTCGGGCGCCTCGTGCGCGGTGTAGATGGGTTTGCGCGCGCGTGCGGCGGCGACATAGACGCCGCGATAGAACAACGACATGCTCGCGCCGATCTTCAGCCCCATCGCGCCCACACTCCAGCCGGTCCAATCCTGACCGGCGTTCTGCGCGACCCTGGTGCCGTAGACGCGATAGACGAAATCCGTGCCCGTCTCGTCCGCCTCCAGCAGCAGCAGATCGCCCAACATGCCGCGCAGTTCTTCCGGACGCAGGGTCGCGCGCGCGGGCAAATCGTGGCCCTCGCGGGGCAGATCGCGCCAGAAGCCGTGCAACGCCGCGTGTTCGGGCAGGTCGAGCGTGGCCGGATCGGGATCGATGACGATCGCGGGCGGCGGCCGTTCGAATGTCCGGAACAACGCGTCGATGGATGTTTGCTCGCCGTTCAGCAGCGCCTCGCCCGCTTCGCGGACTTGCGCGTGACCGTCGACGCGGGCGCGCCAGGTTTCGCGTTCATGGGCGATCGGGTCGGCCGTGCGGCGTAGCATGCTGATGTAAGCATAGCGCCGATCGCGGAGTCGTTGAACCCGGCAAGCGATCCGATCGTCAGTTTTTCTCCGGCCCCAAGCGGCGGCGCATCTCGATTTCGCGCGCGCGATCGGGGCGGCGGAATTTCTCGGGCAGATTGGCGACCAGGAACCAGCCGACCTCGCCCGCAGCGCCGGCCAGCGGCACGATCAGGCGCCGCCACAGGCCGGGCGCTTGATAGGGGGCGGCCTCGTGCGCGGTGTAGATCGGCTTGCGCGACAACGCGGATGCGACATAGACGGCGCGATAGAACAGGCCGATGCCGTTGCCGGTTTTGAGGCCCATCGCCCCCACGGTCCAGCCGGTCCAATCCTGACCGGCGTTGATCGCGATGTTGGAGCCGTAGACGCGATAGACGAAATCGGCGCCCGTCGGGTCGACCTCCAGCAGTATCAGATCGCCCAGCGTGCCGCGCAAATCTTCCGGCCGCACGGTCTTGCGTGCGGGCAGATCGGCGCCCGCGTCGCGCGGCAGATGGCGCCAATAGCGCATCAGATTGGCGTGCTGAGGGATGTCGAGATCGGGCAGCGCCGGATCGATGACGATTTCCGGGACGCATTGATTGCGCAGCTGGAAGAGTTCGTCGATCGCCGTCTGCTCGCAACGGACCAGATTTTCGCCGGCCACGCGCACGGCGTCGTGATCCGCGACGCGCGCACGCCATTCTTCGCGTTCATGGGTAATCGAGTCGGCGGGCGGCAGTAACATGTTAAGCCGATCATAGCGCCCGCCGCGGGCGCTAGCATCCCCCGAAAACGCGGGAAAATTCCTCGCGCAGCATCATGTCGAATTCCGGCATCGTCACCAGCAACCCCAGATCGGCGAGCGACGTGACGCCGTAGGCGGGCGCCGAAATTCCGCAGGGCACGATGCCCGCGAAATGCGTGAGGTCGCAATCGATGTTCAAAGACAATCCGTGGAAGGTGACCCAGCGCTTCACGCGCACGCCGATGGCGCCGATCTTGTCTTCGCGCCGGCCGCCGCGCCCGTCGGGGCCGCGATCGACCCAAATGCCCACGCGGCCGTCGCGCCGTTCGCCCTTCACGTTGAAGCGGGCGAGGGTGCGGATCATCCACTCCTCGAGCCGGCGCACATATTCGCGCACGTCGCCGCCGCGTTCTTTGAGGTCGATCATCACATAGGCCACGCGCTGGCCGGGCCCGTGATAGGTGTATTGGCCGCCGCGCCCGGCCTCGAACACCGGAAAACGCGGGTCGCGCAGGTCTTCTGGCTTGGCCGAGGTGCCGGCTGTATAGACGGGGCTGTGTTCCACCAGCCAGACCGCTTCCGGCGCGGTTCCGGCCCTGATGGCGTCGGCGCGGGCCGACATTTCCGCGAGGGTCGCGGCATAGTCGCTATACCCCTCGCGTACCGTCCATTCCAGGCCGTCCAGGGGCTTGTTTTTCCAAGTCATTCCAAAAGGACCACGAGCGCTTGCCACGGCGGGCCCGATTTGGTATCCCCCCGCACCCGTGTTGGCAAGTCCTCCCCTTGGGCGGGCGTGCCGACCTCCTCGATGTGCGGTCGTGGCGGAACGGTAGACGCGCCAGCTTGAGGTGCTGGTGGCCGAAAGGCCGTGGAAGTTCGAGTCTTCTCGACCGCACCATCGACCCCTTTGATATCACCGGCGGGATTCATGGCGGACGACAAGCTGCGCGAAGCGGCCCTCGAATATCATCGTCTCCCGCAGCCCGGTAAACTCGCGGTCGTCGCGACCAAGCCGCTGGCCAACCAGCGCGACCTGGCGCTGGCCTATTCGCCGGGCGTCGCCGCCGCGTGCGAAGCGATCGTCGCCGATCCCGCCGAAGCCGCCACCGTCACCGCGCGCGCCAATCTGGTCGCCGTCGTCACCAACGGCACGGCCGTGCTGGGCCTGGGTGCCATCGGGCCGCTCGCCGCCAAGCCGGTGATGGAAGGCAAGGCGGTGCTGTTCAAGAAATTCGCCGGCATCGACGTGTTCGATATCGAAGTCGACGAGCTGAACCCCGACAAATTCGTCGATATCGTTGCCGCACTGGAGCCGACCTTCGGCGGCATCAATCTCGAAGACATCAAAGCGCCCGAGTGCTTCGAGATCGAAGAGAAGCTGCGCAAGCGCCTCAAGATCCCCGTCTTCCACGACGACCAGCACGGCACCGCGATCATCGTGTGTGCGGCGATCCTCAACGGGTTGCGCGTCGTCGGCAAGGACGTCGCGAAGGTCAAGCTCGTCACCTCCGGTGCCGGTGCGGCGGCGTTGGCGTGCCTCGATCTGCTCGTCGATCTGGGCGTGCGCCAAGAGAATATCTGGGTCACGGACATCGCCGGCGTGGTCTATAAGGGCCGCGCCGAATTGATGGACCCGCGCAAGGCGCGCTACGCGCGCGACACCAATGCGCGCACACTCGACGACGTAATCGGCGACGCCGACGTGTTCCTGGGCCTGTCGGCGCCGCGCGTGCTGAAGGGCACGATGGTGTCGAAGATGGCGGCCAAGCCGCTGATCCTCGCGCTCGCCAACCCCACACCTGAAATCCTGCCCGAGGAAGTGAAGGCCGTGCGCGGCGACGCGATCATCGCGACCGGGCGTTCGGACTATCCGAACCAGGTCAACAACGTCCTGTGCTTCCCGTTCATCTTCCGGGGCGCTTTGGACGTTGGCGCCACGACGATCAACGAGGCGATGAAGGTCGCCGCGGTGCGCGCGATCGCCGATCTCGCCTTGCAGGAGCCGTCGGACATCGTTTCGGCCGCCTATGGCGGCGAGCCGCCGGCTTTCGGGCCGGAAAACCTGATTCCGAAACCTTTCGATCCGCGCCTCATCACCGAGATCGCGCCCGCCGTCGCCAAGGCGGCGATGGAATCGGGCGTGGCGACGCGCCCGATCAAGGATTTCGACGCCTATACCGATCAGCTGTCGCAATTCGTCTATCGCTCGGGCTTCGTGATGAAGCCGATCTTCGAGCGCGCGCGCGCCGCCCCCAAGCGCATCATCTTCGCCGACGGCGAGGACGAGCGCGTGTTGCGCGCGGCCCAGACGCTGATCGACGAAGGCATTTGCCTGCCGATCCTGGTCGGCCGGCGCGAGACGATCCGCAAGCGCCTGGACAAATTGGGCCTGCGCATGACGATCGACGGCGATTTCCGTCTGATCAACCCGGAAGACGTGCCGAATTATTCGGAAGTCTGGCGCCTCTATCACAATCTGATGGGCCGCAAGGGCATCTCGCCCGACACGGCGCGCACCGTCGTGCGCACGCGCAACGTGGTGCTCGCCGCGTTGATGCTGCGCACGGGCGAAGCCGACGGCATGATCGGCGGTCTGATCGGCCGCTGGAACCGCGCCTTGCGCGACGTCGTCGATATCATCGGCTTGCGCGCGGGCGTGGCGGCGCCGGCCGCCGTTTCCGCACTGGTTCATTCGCGCGGCACGATCTTCATCGCCGATACGCATGTGTCGCGCGAACCCGATTCCGCGCAGATCGCCGGCATGACCGTGCGCGCGGCCGAAGTCGTCAAGCTGTTCGGCTTGAAGGCGAAGGCGGCGCTGCTGTCGCATTCCAATTTCGGCTCGACCGATTGCCCCTCGGCCGACCGCATGCGCGGCGCGCTCGAACGCATCCAGGCGATGGCGCCCTATCTGGAGGTCGACGGCGAGATGACCGCCGAGGCCGCGATCTCCGACGAGATCCGCCGCAACGCGGTTCTCGAGCCGCGCTACGAAGGCATGGCGAATCTCTTGATCATGCCGAGCCTCGATTCCGCGAATATCGCCTTCAACCTGCTGAAGGAATTCGCGGGCGCGCAAAAAATCGGCCCGGTGCTGTTGGGCCCGGCGGCCCCGGTCCATCTGCTGGACAACACCGCCACCGTGCGCGGCATCGTCAACATGGCCGCCTATTGCGTGGTCGACGCGCAGGAACATCCGACCGCCCGTCCGGCGTCGTAAGCGCGCTTGCGCGAAGCGGCGGCGCGGCTTAACCAGGGGGAAACCCCCGGGAGGCCGTTATCCATGTTGTTCCCCACCACGATCGCCGGCAGCTTGCCCAAGCCCGGCTGGCTCGCCGAAACGCATAAGCTGTGGCCGAAATGGCGCCAAGAGGGCGACGAACTCGCCCGCGCCAAGCGCGACGCCACGCTGCTGTGGCTGAAGCTCCAAGAAGATGCCGGGATCGACTGCCTGACCGAAGGCGAACAATCGCGCCAGCATTTCGTCCACGGCTTCGTCGAATTCGTCGACGGGATCGACACCGCGAACAAGGTCGCGATGGGGATCCGCAACAATCGCTACGAAGCGATCGTGCCGCAGGTCGTCGGGCAATTGCGCTTGAAAAGCCGCGCGCACGCGACCGAAGCGCGGCTGGCGCGCGCGCACACGAAGCGCCAATTGCGCTTCACGCTGCCCGGCCCGATGACGATCATGGATACGGTGAAGGATTCCTTCTACGGCGACCGCGTCAAAACCGCGATGGCCTTCGCCGATCTGCTGAACGAAGAAGCGCGCGCGTTGGAGAAAGACGGCATCGACGTGATCCAGTTCGACGAGCCCGCGTTCAATGCCTACACGGACGAAGCCGCGGGCTGGGGCATCGAGGCGCTGCACCGCGCGATCGACGGGCTTAAATGCAAGACGGCCGTGCATATCTGCTACGGCTACGGCATCAAGGCCAATATCGATTGGAAAGCCGGTCTGGGGAATGAATGGCGCCAATACGAGGATTTCTTCCCGGCCCTCGCCAAAAGCCGCATCGATCAAGTCTCGCTCGAAGCCATGCATTCGCGGGTACCCGCGCGCTTGATGGAATTGCTGGCGGGCAAAGAAGTGATCGTCGGCGCCATCGATGTCGCGACCAATCTGATCGAAACGCCGGACGAGATCGAAGCGGTCGTGGCCGAAGCGCTGAAATACGTGCCCAAGGACAAGCTGATCCTGGGCACCAATTGCGGCCTGGCCCCGCTCGACACCGAAGTGGCGATCGCCAAGCTCGAAGCGCTCGGCAAAGGTGCGGCACAGGCGCGCGCGCGTCACGGGTGATGAAGGTTACTGACCGCCGCCTTGCGCTGATCCTGTTCTTCCTGGTGCCCGCCGCCCTGGTTTCCAACATGGTGGCGGCGCGCTGGATCGCGGGCAGCATCCCGCCGGTGGCGACGGCGTTCTGGCGCTGGGGCCTGACGCTGCTGATCCTGCTGCCCTTCGCGGCGGCGGGGATGTGGCGCGGGCGCGAGGAAATACGGCGCGAGTGGCGCAGCTATCTTTTGCTCGGCTTTCTCGGCATGGGCGTCTGCGGGGCCCCCACCTATATCGCCGGCGTGACGACGACGGCGACCAATATCGGCCTGATCTATGCCGCGTGCCCCGTGCTGATCGTGCTGTTCGCGCGCTTCGGCTATGGCGAGGCGATCGGCTGGGCGCGCGTCGCGGGCATCGTGCTGGCACTGGCGGGGGCGGCGTGGATCGTGCTGCGAGGGCAGCCCGCCAACATCCTGCATCTCAACTTCGTCGAAGGCGATTTGCTGATCGCTTTGGGCGCCGTGGCCTGGGCGATCTATTCGGTGCAGCTCAAATACAAGCGCACCGCGCTCGACCCCATGACGCGGCTTGCCGTCATCACCGCCTTTGGCGTGGCGGTCAACGTGCCGTTCCTGATCGGCGAAATGGCGTTCTACGCCGTGCCGGATTACGCGCTGCGCGATTGGGCCGTGTTCGTGTTCTTGGCGCTGGTGCCGGGCATCACGTCGTATCTCGGCTATTCGATCGTCGTCGGCGCGCTGGGGGCGGGGGCGGCGAGCCTGCTCATGTATTTGGTGCCGCTTTACGGCCCCACGCTCGCCTGGATCGTGCTCGACGAGCGGCTCGCGGTCTATCACCTCGTCGGCGCGGCCGTGCTGTTGCCGGGGCTTTATCTCGGCACGCGGCGTTAGCGCGAGACGAGCGCGATTGCGCTTTCGCGCGCGGCGGCAAGATCGCGTCCGCGCATCAGGCTTTGGCCGAACAGGAAACCGTAGAACAGCAAGGCGCGCGCCTTGGCTTGCGTCGCGTCGTAGCCTTGTTCGCCGAACAACGCCGCGACTTGGATAAGGCGCTCGGCATCGACAGTCTCGACCGCTTTGGCCGCGCGCGCATCGGCGCGGGCGAGGGCACGGATGGCGAGCTCGACCGCCAAGCCCTTCGGGTTCGGATCGCGCAAGTAAAGATCGGCCATCGCCGACAAGGTGCGGCGCTTGGGATCGCCCGCCTGGGCGCGGATCGCGGCGATACGCCCCGCCGCCCAGGCGTCGAGGGCGGCCGCCAGCAGCGCCTCGCGATCCTTGAAATGCCAATAGAAACTGCCCTTGGTCACGCCCAGGCGCTTGGCCAATGGCTCGACGCGCAGGCCCGCGATGCCCTCGCGCGCCAAGGCTTCCAGTGCGGCCGCGATCCACGCGGCCGCGTCCAGCCTTGGCTTGGTTGACTCGCGCTTACCCATACCATACGGTACCGTATGGAAACGGCGGGAGGAAGCCCTTCCATGAAATACGAACCGTCCGACCCGGATTGGGAACGCAAGATCCGCGATTCCTTCGCGCGACAGGGCGCGATGGCGACGATCGGCGCGCGGCTTATGCGCGTGGCGCCGGGCGAGGTCGAGATCGCGGTTGGGCGCGGCCCCGCCATCGGGCAGCAACACGGCTATGTCCATGGCGGCGTGGTCGGGATGATCGCGGACTCGGCCGGCGGGTATGCGGGCTATTCGATGATGCCGCCGGGCGGGTCGGTCCTGACGGTCGAGTATAAAATGAATCTGCTGAGCCCGGCCGACGGGGATACGATCCTGGCGCGCGGCCGGGTCGTGAAGCCGGGCCGGACGCTGGTGGTGGCGCAGGTCGACGTGATGTCGATCAAAGACGGGCGGGAAAAGCCCTGCGCGCTGATGGTGCAAACGCTGATGGTCATGGCGGGACGCGCCGATGGCCCGCAAGTCTGAACGGCGAGGGAGGAAGCGATGACGCGCAATTCCATGACGACGTTCGATTTCGGCTTGGGCGAGGATATCGACATGCTGCGCGATCACGCCGCGCGCTTCGCCGCCGACGAGATTGCCCCGCGCGCGGCGCAGATCGACCGCGATAACGATTTCCCCGCCGATCTCTGGCGCAAATTCGGCGATCTCGGCCTTCTCGGCATCACGGTCGAGGAGGAATATGGCGGCTCCGGCCAAGGCTATCTCGCCCATTGCGTGGCGATGGAGGAGATCAGCCGCGCTTCCGCGTCGGTTGGCCTGTCCTACGGCGCGCATTCCAATCTTTGCGTCAACCAGATCCGCCGCAATGGCAATGAAGCCCAGCGCCGCAAATATTTGCCCAAATTGATCTCGGGCGAACATGTCGGCGCGTTGGCGATGTCCGAACCCGGTGCGGGCTCCGACGTCGTGTCGATGAAACTGCGCGCCGACAAGAAGGGCGACCGCTACGTCCTCAACGGCAGCAAATTCTGGATCACCAACGGACCCGACGCCGACGTGCTGGTCGTCTATGCCAAGACCGATATGGCGGCGGGTGCGCGCGGCATCACGGCGTTCCTGATCGAGAAATCCTTCAAGGGATTCTCGGTCGCGCAGAAACTCGACAAGCTGGGCATGCGCGGCTCCAACACCGGCGAGCTGGTGTTCCAGGATTGCGAAGTGCCCGAGGAGAACGTGCTGGGTGCGGTCGGCAAGGGCGTCAACGTGCTGATGAGCGGCCTCGACTACGAGCGCGCGGTGCTGGCGGGCGGGCCCTTGGGCATCATGCAGGCGGCGTTGGACGTGGTGCTGCCTTACGTCCACGAGCGCAAGCAATTCGGCCAGTCGATCGGCGAATTCCAGCTCGTGCAGGGCAAGCTCGCCGACATGTACACCACGACCAACGCCTGCAAAGCGTATGTCTATGCCGTCACCCGCGCTTGCGATGCGGGCCGCACCACGCGCAAGGATGCGGCGGGGGCGATCCTCTATGCGGCGGAGAAGGCAACCCAGGTGGCACTCGACGCGATCCAGCTTCTGGGCGGCAACGGCTATATCAACGACTACCCGACCGGGCGGCTGTTGCGCGACGCCAAGCTCTACGAAATCGGGGCCGGCACCAGCGAAATCCGCCGCTGGTTGATCGGCCGCGAATTGTTCGCCGAAACCGCTTAGACTGGCCGGGAAAAGGGGGCGGATATGGCGCGCAAACTGATTTCCTCCGGTTCGACCTTCGAAGCCTTGGCCGGCTATAGCCGCGCCGTGGTCGACGACGAGTGGGCGTTCGTGTCGGGCACGACGGGCTACGACTATGCCAAAATGGCGATCTCGCCCGATGTGGGCGAACAGACCGAGCAATGCTTCGCCAATATCCGCGCGGCGTTGGCGCAAGCCGGGTTCGATCTGGCCGACACCGTGCGCGTGCAGATCCATCTGACCGACGCGAAGGATTTCGACAAAGTGGCGCCGATCGTCGGCAAGCACTTCAAGGATATCCGGCCCGCGAATACGACCGTGGTCAGCCAATTGCTGAACGCGGATATGAAAATCGAAATCGAAGTGACCGCGAAAAAGAGAACCACATGACCGACAAACTGACCATTCTGATCGCCGGCGCCTCGCGCGGCATCGGCCTCGCCCTTGTGGGGCAATTCGCCAAGCGCGGCTGGCGCGTGCTGGGCACGGCGCGCAATCTCGCCTCCGGCGCCGACATCTCCAAAGCGGGCGGCGAGGTGCATTTGTGCGACGTGACCGATCCGCATTCGGTGGCGCGCCTGGGCAAGTCGCTGGCGAACGAGAGCATCGACCTGCTGCTGTGCAACGCGGGCATCTACGGCCCGCGCGATGGTACGGTCGGCAACACCGATTACGCCGAATGGCAGAAGGTGATCGACGTCAACGTTTTCGGTCCGATGCGTCTGGTCGAGGCGCTGATCGAGCCGGTGGCGCGCTCGACGCGCAAGACGATCGCCTTCACGACCTCGCGCATGGGCTCGATCGCGCTGAATTCGGGCGGATCGATGATCTATCGCTCGTCCAAGACGATGCTCAATCAAGTCGTCAAGAATTTGTCTTTCGATCTGGCGGATAAAGGTATCACCGTGACCGTGTTCCATCCCGGCTGGGTCCAGACCGAGATGGGCGGGGCCGGAGCGACACTGACGATTCCCGAGGCGACCGACGCGATCGCTAACTTGCTGGCGGGTCTCACGCCCGCGAATAACGGCAAGTTCTACAATTACGACGGCGCAAAACTACCCTGGTAAATCGAGGGCGCGATGCTCGACGAAACCCAGACCCTGATCCGCGATACGGCGCGCCAATACGCGCAGGAAAAGCTGTGGCCGACCGCCGCCGCACGCGAGAAGGAAAGACTGTTCCCCAAGGCGATCGTGCGTGAGTTGGGCGAGCTGGGCTTCATGGGCATGCTCGTCTCCGAGGAATGGGGCGGGGCCGGCGCCGATCACGTCGCCTACGCGGCGGCGTTGGAGGAGATCGCCGCGGGCGATGGGGCCGTCTCCACCGTGATGAGCGTGCATAACTCGGTCGGCTGCATGCCGATCCTCAAATTCGGCACGGCTTGGCAGAAGGAGACCTTCCTCAAGAAACTTGCCCAAGGCCAAATGCTCGGCGCGTTTTGCCTGACCGAGCCGGGCGCGGGGTCCGAAGCCGCGGCGATCAAAACCCGCGCCAAGCGCGACGGCAATCATTGGGTCCTGTCGGGCACCAAGCAATTCATCACCTCGGGCGCCACCGCCGATGTCGCGATCGTGTTCGCGGTGACGAACCCCGACGCGGGCAAGAAGGGGATCAGCGCGTTCCTCGTGCCGACCGACAATCCGGGCTGGAAAGTGGCACGGCTCGAGGAAAAGCTCGGCCAGAAATGTTCCGACACCGCGCAGATCGCGTTGGAGGATGTGCGCCTGACGCCCGATCTGATGCTGGGCCCGGAAGGCGAGGGCTACAAGATCGCGCTCGCCAATCTCGAAGGCGGGCGTATCGGCATCGCGGCGCAGGCCGTGGGTATGGCGCGCTCGGCCTATGACGCCGCACTCGCCTACGCCAAGCAGCGCGAGAGCTTCGGCAAGAAGATCTTCGAACATCAAGCGGTCGCGTTCCGCCTCGCCGATATGGCGACGGAAATCGAAGCCGCGCGATTGATGGTCCATAACGCCGCGCGTTTGCGCGATTCGGGCTTGCCGTGCCTCAAAGAGGCCGCGATGGCCAAGCTGTTCGCGTCGGAAATGGCCGAGCGCGTCTGCTCGGCGGCGATTCAGACGCATGGCGGCTACGGTTACCTCGCCGATTTTCCGGTCGAGCGTATCGCGCGCGACGTGCGCGTATGCCAAATTTACGAAGGTACGTCCGATATCCAGCGCCTGGTGATCGCCCGGGCCATCCACGCGGAAGGGTAAGCAAGTGGCCAACCCGATCGATTTCTATTTCGACTTCTCCAGCCCCTACGGCTATCTCGCCTCGACGCGGATCGACGATCTGGCCGGGCATTACGGGCGCAGCGTCAAATGGCGGCCGATGCTGCTGGGGGCGGCGTTCAAGGAATCGGGTCAGAAGCCGCTGCTCGAAATTCCGATGAAGGGCGAATACGCCAAGCGCGACTTCGCGCGTTTCGCGCGGCTCTATAATCTGAAGTTCCGCTTGCCCGAAGCGTTTCCCTTCGCCGCGATCAACCCGAGCCGCGCCTTCTATTGGCTCGACGATAAGGACCCGGCCCTCGCCAAGCGTTTCGCCAAGGCGGTGTTCCGCCAAGCCTATGTCGACGGGCGCGACGTGACGCCGATCGATTTCGTCTGCGATCTCGCGGCCGGGATGGGCGTCGATAAGGACGCGCTCAAAGCCGGGATCACCAGCGCCGAGTTCAAGGAACGTTTCCGCGGCGAGGTCGAGGCGGCGGTGCAGCGCGGCGTGTTCGGCTCGCCCTTCATCATCGTCGACAGCGAGCCGTTCTGGGGCGCCGACCGCCTCGCGCAAGTCGAAGAATGGCTCGTCACCGGCGGCTGGTGATTTCATGGCGGTGCTGAAAAGCGCGATCGACGCGAAATCCGACGACTTCGCCGCCAACGACGCGGCGATGCGCGGGCTCGTGGGCGAATTGCGCGCGGCCGCCGACAAGGCGCGCGAGGGCGGCGGTCCGGCCGCGCGCGACAAGCACGTCAAACGCGGCAAGTTGCTGCCGCGCGAGCGCATCCGCACGCTGCTCGATCCCGGCACGCCGTTTCTGGAGTTCTCGCAGCTCGCGGCGTGGGACATGTATGGCGGCGATGTGCCCTCGGCCGGCATCCTGACCGGGATCGGCCGCATCGGCGGCCGAGAATGCGTGGTCGTTTGCAACGATGCGACCGTGAAGGGCGGGACGTATTTTCCGATCACGGTGAAGAAGCATATTCGCGCCCAGGAAATCGCGCGCGAGAATCGTTTGCCTTGCGTCTATCTGGTCGATAGCGGCGGCGCCAATTTGCCGAACCAAGACGAGGTGTTTCCCGATCGCGAGCATTTCGGGCGCATCTTCTTCAATCAGGCCCAGCTCTCCGCCGCCGGCATACCGCAAATCGCGGTGGTGATGGGCAGTTGCACGGCGGGCGGGGCCTATGTGCCCGCGATGTCCGACGAAAGCGTGATCGTCAAAAACCAGGGCACGATCTTCCTCGGCGGCCCGCCTTTGGTGAAGGCGGCGACGGGCGAGGTGGTGTCGGCCGAAGATCTCGGCGGGGCGGACGTGCATGCGCGCGTGTCGGGCGTCGTCGATCACTACGCGCAGAACGACGCGCATGCGCTGGGTATTGCGCGGCGCATCGTCGGCAATCTCAACCTGCCCAAGCCCGCCTGGGGCCCGGCGCAAACGCCGGCCGAGCCGCTCTACGCCGCCGAAGAGCTTTACGGCGCCGTGCCTGCCGACCTGCGCAAGCCCTATGACGTGCGCGAGATCGTCGCGCGCATCGCCGACGGCTCCGAATTCGACGAGTTCAAGGCGCTTTACGGCACGACGTTGATTTGCGGCTTCGCGCATATTTGGGGGTACAAAGTCGGCATCATCGCCAATAACGGCATCCTGTTTTCCGAAAGCGCCTTGAAGGGCGCGCATTTCATCGAGCTGTGCTGCCAGCGCAATATCCCGCTCGTCTTCCTGCAGAACATCTCCGGCTTCATGGTCGGCAAGAAATACGAAAGCGGCGGTATTGCGCGCGACGGCGCCAAGCTCGTCACGGCCGTGTCTTGCGCGAATGTGCCGAAATTCACCGTGATCGTCGGCGGCTCGTTCGGCGCCGGCAATTACGGCATGTGCGGGCGCGCCTTCGGGCCACGCTTCCTGTGGATGTGGCCCAATGCGCGTATTTCGGTGATGGGCGGCGAACAGGCCGCGTCGGTGCTGGCGACCGTGAAGCGCGACAATCTCGAAGCCGCCGGGAAATCCTGGCCGGCCGAGGAAGAAGCCGCGTTCAAGGCGCCGATCCGCGAGCAATACGAGAAGCAGGGGCATCCGTTCTACGCTTCGGCGCGGCTGTGGGACGACGGCGTGATCGATCCCGCCCAGACGCGCATGGTGCTGGGGCTGGGCCTGTCGGCCGCGTCCAACGCGCCGATCGAGCCGACGAAATTCGGCGTGTTCCGGATGTGATGCCATGAACGCCGGTTTCCATACCAAGATCGACGAACGCAACGTCGCGACACTGACCTTGGCGCGCGCGCCATTGCACAACGCCTTCGACGACGCGTTGATCGCGGCGCTGACGGCGGAGATCGCGCGGCTGGGCGCGATGCTCGAGTTGCGCGCGATCGTGTTGGCGGCGGAGGGCAAAAGCTTCTCCGCCGGCGCCGATCTCAACTGGATGAAGCGCATGGCGGCGTATGACGAGGCCGCCAACCTTAAAGATGCGGGCGCGCTGGCCGAGTTGATGCGCGTGCTCGACGCTTGCCCGAAGCCGACCATCGCTTGCGTGCAAGGCCCCGCCTATGGCGGCGGCGTCGGGCTCGTCGCGTGTTGCGACATGGCCGTTTGCGTACCGTCGGCGAGTTTCTGCCTGTCGGAAACGAAGCTCGGGATCATTCCCGCCGTCATCTCGCCCTATGTCGTGCGCGCCATCGGCCCGCGCGCCGCGCGGCGCTATTTCCTGACGGCGGAAATGTTCGACGCCGCCGAGGCGTATCGCTTGGGCCTCGTGCATGTCGTGGACGAGAACCTCCATGCGGCCGTCGAGGCGCTGCTCGTCAAACTGCGCGCCGCAGGCCCGCACGCCATCGCCGAAACCAAGGCGTTGATCGCGCGGGTCGAGGGCGGGCCGGTCGACGACGCGATGATCGCCGACACGGCCGCGCGTATCGCGCGCATCCGCGTGTCGCCTGAAGGGCGCGAAGGGATCGGCGCCTTCCTCGCCAAGCGCAAGCCGGGCTGGGCGGCGTCGTGAAAGTATCGGGCCACAGAACGGGGATCGCGTTCACGACCGCGCTGCTGGTCCTGATCGGCCTCGCGGTCGAGGGCGACACCGGCCTCGATTTCACGCTGACCATGCTGGCCGCGACGGTCGGGTCGTTCGCCTTTTTCGCGCTGCTGTTCCCCGGTTCGCTGTTCTTCTCGCTGGCGTTGGCGAATTCGCTGGCGATCTACGTGTCGATCTTTGTGTTCTTCAGCGAAGCGAATTTTCCCGACGTGTCGGATTTCGCGCAGGATTTCGGCTTCGCCTTGCCGTTGATGGCGTTTCTGGCCGGCGCCTATTTCCGGCGCGATACGATCCGCAGCGTCGTGCTCGCCGCACACGTCACGTCGCGCGCGGAGTTTCGGCGCGTGTCGCGCTGGCTGATCCCGGTGGCGCTGGTCGGCGGTTTGACGTTCATACAGACCGAACTCGGCCTCGTGCGCCTGCCGGGCGACACGGTGTTCCTGGGTGCGATGACGCTGATTTCGGCGATCGTACTGGCGGCTTCGCGCGACGTGGCGGTGTTCCTGATCGACGCCGGGCTGCTGCTCGAGGAATTCTTCGAGCGGATGGGGCGGCTGGTGCTGCCGGTCTACGCGTTCCTGACGTTCTATTCGCTGATCGTCGTCGGCTTCGCGGCGATCTACAAGCTGGTCGACGTGTATGTCGCCGGACCGCATTTCCGCATCCTGAGCGATGACCGCGCGATCGGCTATTCGGAGGCGCTGTATTTCTCGATCGTCACGCTGTCGACCGTCGGCTACGGCGACGTGGCGCCGGTCAGCGATGCGGTGCGCGTCGTCGCCTCGATCCAGGTCGTTTTCGGCGTCACGCTGCTGCTGATCGGCCTGTCGGAAATCATGAGCTACAACCGCGATCTGCTGGCGCGCCGCGGCGGACGGCGGGAGGGCGAGGATGTTTGACGCGTTGCTGATCGCCAATCGCGGCGAGATCGCGGTGCGCGTGGCGCGCACCGCGCGGCGCCTGGGCTTGCGCACCATCGCCGTCTATTCGGACGCCGACGCGAACGCGCTGCATGTCGCGTCGTGCGACGAAGCTTTTCCGATCGGCGCCGCACCCCCGCGCGAGAGCTATCTGCGCGCCGATCGCATCCTCGACTCCGCGAAGAAGGCGGGGGCGGGCGCCATCCATCCCGGCTACGGCTTCCTGTCGGAGAACGCGGATTTCGCCGAAGCCTGCGCCAAAGCCGGGATCGTGTTCGTCGGCCCGCCCGCATCCGCCATCCGCGCGATGGGCGGCAAAAGCGAGGCGAAGGCGCTGATGGTGAAGGCCGGCGTGCCCGTCGTGCCCGGCTATCACGGCGTCGTGCAGGACGCGGCGCTGCTGGCGGACGAGGCCGCAAAGATCGGCTATCCCGTGTTGATCAAGGCCTCCGCCGGTGGTGGGGGCAAAGGCATGCGCATCGTGCGCGCGGCCGCCGAGTTCGCCGAGGAACTGGCGAGCGCGCAGCGTGAAGCGCAATCGGCGTTCGGCGATGCGGGCGTGCTGATCGAGAAATATCTCGAACGCCCGCGCCATATCGAAGTGCAGATTTTCTGCGACGCGCATGGTAACGGCGTTTATTTGTTCGAGCGCGATTGCTCGCTGCAACGCCGCCATCAGAAAGTGATCGAGGAAGCCCCCGCACCCGGCATGAGCGAAGCGCGCCGCCAATCGATGGGCGAGGCCGCTTTGCGTGCCGCGCAAGCCGTTGGTTATGTCGGGGCCGGCACGGTCGAGTTCATCGCCGATGCCGGCGGCGAGTTCTATTTCATGGAAATGAACACGCGCTTGCAGGTCGAACATCCGGTGACCGAGGCGATCACCGGGCTCGATCTGGTCGAGTGGCAGATCCGCGTCGCGCGCGGCGAGAAACTGCCGCTGCGCCAGGAGGATTTGCGCATCGACGGTCACGCGTTCGAAGCGCGGCTTTACGCCGAGGATCCGTCGCGCGATTTCCTGCCGTCGACCGGCACGCTGCATCGTTTGGCCTTCCCCAAAGAAGGGGCGCGCATCGACACCGGCGTGCGCGAAGGCGATACGGTCTCGATCCATTATGATCCGATGATCGCCAAGCTGATCGTCCACGGGCCCGATCGCGCGACGACGCTGGCGAGGCTGGCCGCCGCACTCGATAAGGTTCGAATCGTCGGCCCGGCGAACAACGTGGCGTTCCTCGCCCGTGTCGCGCGCCATCCGGCTTTCGCGGGCGGCGAGATCGATACCGGTTTCATCGCGCGCCATAAGGACACGCTCGTTCCGGCCACGACCGCGCCGGACGATACGACTCTCGCCTTGGCCGTGCTCGGGATTTTGCGCGCGCGCGAAGATGCCGCCATTGCCGCCGCGCCCGACAGCCCGTGGACGCGTATGCCCGGCTGGCGCCTCAACGGCGACGCGCATGATGAAATCGCGTTCAAGGACGGGCCGGTCGTGCGCGCGCATTATCGCGGGCGTGCGGGCTATATCCTCGATCTGCCCGCCGGATCGATCGCCGCGCAGGCGGTCTTGTCGCCTGACGGTCATCTGATCGCCACGCTTGGCGGGCATAAGATCGAAGCCGATATCGTCCAGCGCGGTCTCGACACGATCGTCTTCCGGGGCGCCGAAAGCACCGTCCTGACCATGATCGACGTGCTCGCGGCGGCGGATGCGCAAGGTGGGGCGGGCGGCAAACTGATCGCCCCGATGCCGGGCAAGATCGTGTCGGTCGCCGTCGCGGACGGTCAGAAGGTGGTTAAGGGGCAGAAGCTGGCCGTGCTGGAAGCGATGAAGATGGAACACACGATCGTGGCGCCCGCCGAGGGCTTGGTCGTGCGCGTGCGCTTCAAGCCGGGCGAGCAGACGGCGGAAGGTGAGGAATTGGTGGTGTTCGAGGCGAGCCCGAAATGATTCCGCGCAAAGTGAAACTGGTCGAAGTCGGGCCGCGCGACGGCCTGCAAAACGAAAAGACGCCGATCGACGCCGCGACCAAGATCGCGCTGATCGATCTTCTATCGGCGTCGGGCTTGTCGGTGATCGAGGCGGGATCGTTCGTCTCGCCCAAATGGGTGCCGCAGATGGCCGATACCGACAAAGTGATGGAAGGCATCAAGCGCAAACCCGGCGTGTCCTATCCCGTGCTCGTGCCCAATCTTCAGGGCCTCGAAGCGGCGATGAAGGCGGATGTGAGCGAGATCGCGATCTTTGGTGCGGCCTCCGAAAGTTTCTCGCACAAGAACATCAATTGCTCGATCGCCGAAAGCCTGGAGCGTTTCCGCCCCGTCGCGGCCAAGGCGATCGCGAATGGTTTGCGCGTGCGCGGCTATATCTCCTGCGTGCTCGACTGCCCGTATGAAGGCGAGATCGCCGTGTCGGCGGTCGCGGATGTGGCGGCGCAATTGCGCGCGATGGGCTGCTACGAGGTCTCGCTCGGCGACACGATCGGCGTGGGCACGCCCGCCAAGGCCCGCGCGATGGTGGAGGCGGTCGCGGCCGTCGTGCCGCGCGAACGGCTCGCAATTCATTTCCACGACACCTGGGGCCAAGCGCTCGCCAATATCCTGGCCTGCCTGGAGGCCGGGATCGCCACCGTCGATTCGGCCGTTGCGGGGTTGGGCGGCTGCCCCTACGCCAAGGGCGCCTCCGGCAATGTGGCATCGGAGGACGTTCTTTACCTGCTGGACGGGCTCGCGGTCGAAACCGGGGTCGATTTCGCCGCCTTGGCCGCCGCCGGGCGCTTTATTTCGGACAGGCTGGGCCGGCCGCCGGGGTCCAAAGCCGCCCAGGCGCAGGCCGCCCGGCTTGAAAAGGCGGGGTGCAAGGCATAAGGTCCGCTCATTCCCGGCACCCCGACGGTCCGATGGCGTATCAGTTCAACAAAATCCGAGTCCTTCTCGTTGAGGACAACGCCCATATGCGCAAGCTGCTGAAAGCGCTGCTGGAAGCGGTGGGCGTGCGCGACATCGTCGAGGCGCATGACGGCGGCTTGGCGTGGATGGCGATGAAGAAGGAGCCGGTGGATTTCGCGCTGATCGATTGGGAGATGTATCCCGTCGATGGCCTGGAACTTGTCCGCAAGATCCGCACCGAACCCGACAGCCCGAATCCGTTTTTGCCGATCATCATGGTGACCGGCCATACCGAACGTTCGCGCGTGCTGAAGGCGCGCGATCTGGGCGTGACCGAGTTCCTGGCCAAGCCCGTGTCGGCGCAATCGTTGTCGCAGCGGATCGAGGAATTGATCGAACGGCCGCGCCCCTATATCCGCACGCGCGAGTTTTTCGGCCCCGACCGCCGGCGCGGGCGCAAGGCCGCCGGCTATATCGGCCCCGAACGGCGCGAGCAGCAGGGGGCATAGAGGATGTCGCAAAGTTCCGCGGGCGCATCGGGGAAGAAATTCCAGGTGCTGAACCCGCCCAATCAGTTGAAGGCGAAGGTCGGCAATGGCGGCGTGGACGAAGCCGCCGTCAAACGCATGGAAACGGCCGTGCAAGGTTTGCGCGGCGAGTTCGAAGAACAGGCGAAGGCGGCATCCGTCCAACTCGCCGCCGCCGCCGCCGAATTGCTGCGCGAGCCCAATCACATCGAAAAGCGCCAGACCGTTTATATGCTGGCGCACGAGCTGCGCGGCCAGGGCGGCACCTATGGCTATCCGCTGATCACGCGTTTCGGCGATCAGCTGTGCCGCTATCTCGACGCGGCCGATTTCCTCGACGCCAAGGCCCTGGTGGTGGTGAAGGCCGCCGCCGATGCGATCGTCGTGGTCATTAACAACGGCGTGGCCGGCGACGGCGGCGATATCGGACGTCAGCTGGTGGCGATGCTCGACAAGGTGGTCGCCCAGGTGAAGGGCGAGGCATGAGTCTGCATTTGGTGAAGTTGTGCGTCGGCTGCGATTCCATCGAGGATCTGGCCGGCTGGCAGAAGAAGCGTCTCGCCGATCAGCGCAAACGCGGCGTGGCCAAGCCCCAGCTCAAACACACGACGCGCAACGCGCCAAAACGCGGCGACGAGATCGCGGGCGAAGGCTCGCTCTATTGGGTCATCAAGGGCGTGATCCGCTGCCGCCAGAAGATCACCGGCTTCAAGACGGGCAAGGATCGCGAGGGCAAGCCCTATTGCGACATTCTGCTGGCACCCAAGCTGGTGCGCACGCGGCCCAAGCCCATGCGCGCGTTCCAAGGCTGGCGCTATTTCGAAGCCGACGCGGCCCCGCCCGATCTGACCGAGGCGGAGGCCAAGCACAGTTCCAACTTGCCGCCCGCGATGCTCGAAGAGCTTCGCGCGCTGGGTCTGGTCTAGGAAGGAAATCGCCGGTATGCGCAATGTGCTCTCGATCCAATCCTGGGTCGCCTATGGCCATGTCGGCAACGCGTCGGCCGTGTTCCCAATGCAGCGTCTGGGCGTCGAGGTGTGGGCGATCAACACGGTGATGTTCTCGAACCACACCGGCTACGGCAAATGGCGCGGCCCGGTCTTCCCGGCCGATCAGGTGCGCGAAGTCTTCGAAGGCATCGCCGATCGCGGCGTACTCGCGCAATGTGACGGCGTCGTCTCGGGCTATATGGGCGATGCGGCGATCGGCGAAGCGATCCTCGACGCCGCGTGCCGCGTCAAGGCCGCGAACCCGGCAGCGCTTTATTGCTGCGATCCGGTGATCGGCGATGTGGGGCGCGGCGTGTTCGTGCGCCCCGGCATTCCCGAATTCATGCGCGACCGCGCGGTGCCGGTGGCCGATATCGTGACGCCCAATCAGTTCGAGCTCGAATATCTCGCCGGCATGCCGGTCAAGACGCTCGCCGACGCGTGCAGGGCCGCCGACGCCGTGCATAAGCTGGGCCCCAAGACGATCCTGCTGACCAGCCTGCATCACGACGGTTTGGCGGCCGACAAGATCGCGATGCTGGTCTCCCACGAAGGCAAGCGCTTCGTTGTCGAAACGCCGATGCTGAAGGTCAGCGTCAACGGCGCGGGGGACGCGATCGCGGCGCTGTTCTTCGTGCATTTCGGGCGCACGCGCGATCCGAAACTGGCGCTGGAGAACGCCACCGCGTCGATCTACGGCCTGCTCAAGCGCACCGAAGAAGCGGGGACCCGCGAAATCCAGACCGTCGCGGCGCAGAACGAATTCGTCGAACCGACCTGGCGCTTCGCCGCCGCCGCCGTTTAACTCCGCGCCAAAGCGCGGTCGAGGAAGTCGAGCCGGTCCTGGCCCCAGAACAGCTCGTCCTTATAGACATAGGTCGGCGCGCCGAAGACCTGGCGGTCGATCGCTTCCTGGGTATAAGCGTCGTAGCGGCGCTTGGTTTCCTCGTTCTGCTCGGCTTCCCACAGGAAGTCGGGCTTGCGGCCGTTCTCCGCGCAGATCGCCTTCAGCGTTTCGGGATCGGAGATGTTCCGATCCTCGACCCAGGCCGCGCGATGGATGGCGAGCGACAGCGCCATCGCGTTCAATTCCTTCATGTCGGCTGCGATGATCAAACGCGCGGCGAGTTCGGCGGGCACGGGCGCGTGTTTGGGGGCGAAGTTCAGCGGCACGCCCAGGAATTCGCGCCAGCGCTTCAATTCCATCATGCGATAGGCTTGGCGCTGCTTGGGGCGCTGGGCGAGCGGCAGCCCGCCGGAGACGGGGAAGATGCGGCCGTAATCGACCGGCTTCACCTCGATATGCGCGTTGTGCCGCTTGGCGATGGCGACGAAGCGTTCGTGACCCAGATAGGCCCAGGGCGACATCGGGGTGAAGTAGTAGTCGATCGTCTTCGCGGTCATGGCGTCTTCCCTTCGCGTTTTTGAGCTTCGCGGCGTTTCAGTTCCCGGCGCACGATCTTGCCCGTCGCCGTCATCGGCAGTTCGGACACGAATTCGATTTCGCGCGGGTATTCATGCGCGGCCAGGCGCGTGCGCACATGCGCCTGCAGGTCGCGCACCAGATCGTCGCCCGGCGTTATCCCCGGTTTGGCGACGATAAAGGCTTTGATCGCTTCGGTGCGGATCGGATCGGGCACGCCGATCACGGCGGCCATGCCGACGGCCGGATGGCGGATCAGGCAATCCTCGATCTCCGCCGGGCCGATGCGATAACCGGCCGACGTGATCACGTCGTCCGCCCGGCCGACATATCTGAAATAGCCTTGATCGTCGCGCCGGCCGCGATCGCCGGTCTTCAGCCATTCGCCGGCGAATTTCTCGCGCGTCGCGCGCTCGTTGTTCCAATAGCCGAGGAACATCACCGGGTCCGGGCGGCGCACCGCGATCTCGCCCGTCTCGCCGTCGGGAAGTTCGTTGCCGTCGTCGTCGATCACCGCGACGCGATGCCCGGCGGCCGCACGGCCCATGGAACCTGCGCGCACCGGATAAAGCGTGCCGCAATTGGCGACGACCAGATTGCATTCGGTCTGGCCGTAGAATTCGTTGATCGTCACGCCGAACGTGCCGCGGCCCCAATCGAGCAATTCCTCGCCCAGCGTCTCGCCGCCCGAGCCGATGGAGCGCAAAGCCGCACCATGGCCGGCGGGGACGGGGGCGCCGCGCATCAGCTTCAACGCCGTCGGCGGGAAGAACACGTTGCGCACCTTGTGTCGCGCCATCAGCGCGTAGGCGGCGTCGGGCTCGAATTTGCGCAGGCGCTTGGCCAGCACCGGCACGCCGTGATGCAGCGACGGCAGCAGTACGTCGAGCAGGCCGCCGATCCACGCCCAATCGGCGGGCGTCCAGAACAAATCGCCCGGCTGCGGGAAAAGATCCTGCGGCATCTCCACGCCCGGCAAATGGCCGAGCAGCACGCGATGCGCGTGCAAGGCACCCTTGGGATTTCCCGTGGTGCCGGAGGTGTAGATGATCAGGGCCGGATCGTCCGCGGCCGTATCGACCGGCGTGAAAGCATCCGACGCTTTGTCGAGCAGCGCATGGAAATCGTGGGTGCCGTCCATACCCTTGCCATCGACGACGACGATGGCGCGCAAAGCGGGCAGGCGGGCGCGGATCGCCAGCAGCTTGGGCAATTGGGCAAGGTCGGTGACGACGCACGCCGCCCCGCAATCGCCCAGCCGGTATTCGAGCGCGTCCTCGCCGAACAGCACAAAAAGCGGCACGGCGATCAAGCCCGCTTTATACGCGGCGATATGCGCCACCGCCGTCTCCGGGCTTTGTTGCAGCAGGATGCCCACACGATCGCCGCGCGCGAGACCCAAAGCGGCCAGCGCGTTGGCGAAGCGATTGGTCAGCGCGCGCAACTCGCCGAAGGTGATGATGCGGACGGCACCCGCATCGTCGTCGAACAGGATCGCGGGCTTGCCGGCGTCCTGATTGTCGCAGACATCGACGCCGATATTGAAGCGGTCGGGGATCGCCCAGCGGAACTTGGCCAGCAGCTGTTCGTAGCTGTCGGCGCGGGGCAACATCAGCGTTGCGTGCCCTCGAATAGCGCGCCGTCGACATAGGCGCCTGCGAGATTGGCGCCGCGCAAATCCGCACCCCGGAAATCCGCCTCGCGCAGATCGGCGCCGCGCAAATCGGCACCGATCAGCGACGCCTTGCTGAGATTGGTCGTCATGCGCCTTCCCGTGGGTGTGCCGTCGGGGGCGATGATTTCCATCGGGTGGCCGACGGCGCCGCCGAACAAAGCGCCTTCCAGGCGCGCGCCCAGCAACTGCGCGCCGGAGATATTCGCGTCGGAGAAATCCGATTTTTCCGCGCGCACCGATAGGAACGAGGCGAGCTTCAGCGTGGCGGCGACGAAGCGGCTGCGGCTCAAAATCGCGCCGTCGAATTTGGCGCCCGACAATTCGCAGCCGCCGAAATCCACGTCCGACAAATCCTGTCCGCCGAATTCGGCGCGGGCACCCTGCTTGCCGTTGGTCGTGACCCACAGCGCATGCTGCTCGATCTGTTCCTTGTAGCGCGCGGGCAGATTGGAACCCGCGGGCGGATCGGCGTAGATCGTGCCTTCCAGCTTGGCGCCGGCCATCTGCACGTTGTTCATTTCGACGTTGCGCAAATCCACGCCCGACAGATCGGCGTTGCGCAAACTGGCACCATTGAGCTTGGCGCCGGTCAGCATCGCGCCCTTCAATTTGGCGCCGTCGAGCTTCACGCCGGTCAAATCCGCACCGCGCAGATTGGCGCAGAACAACGTGGCGCCGGCCAGCGACGCGCTTTTCAGCGATGCGCCCGCCATATTGGCGAAGGACATGTCGGTCGAGTCCAGCGCGGCGGTTTCCATGTCCGCGTTCTCGAAGCTCGCGGCGCGTTCCTTGGTGTCGGATTGCAGGCCGGCCCAATCGACGATCTGGCCGGGGCGCAGATCGCAGCCCGACAGATCCGCCCCGCGCAATTTCGCGCGCACGAAGGACGCGGCGCGCAGATCGGCCTTGCGGAACACGCTGCGGGTCAGGTCCGCGCCCGAGAAATCGCAGGCGAACAGATCGGCCATCGAGAAGTCGCAATCGGTCAGCGTGCAGTTCGCGAAGTTCGAACTCGACAGGATGGCCGAGGAGAGATTGCCCCCCGACAGCGTCGCGAAGGCGAAGTTCTGTTTGCGGCTATCGGCGCGCTGGCCGCCGGATTTGCCGAAGATATAGGCCCAATGGCGTTCCGCGACCTGGCGCAGGCGGAACGTGGCGGCGGCGGCGGAGCCGGATGTTTGAGGCTGTGTCATTTGTTTAGACGCATATGTTTAGCAGGGGTCCGCGAATCGCGCACGCTTCGCCGCAAAATTTTCAAGCCGGGTGGCGCGGGGGTGTTCGGGTAAAATACGCCATGACTTCCGATTCCCTTGGCGATTCGACCGTCCGGACCGGCTTGTTTGGCGCTGCGGGCCCCGATTTGGGCCCGGAAAGCGCCCGGGCCGTGAATTTTGACACCGCCCCCGCAATGCAGCAACGGGCGCGAATCATCGTGCTGGGCAACGAAAAAGGCGGGTCGGGCAAATCGACCGTGGCGATGCATCTGGTCGTCGGGCTGCTGCGCGAAGGCCTGAAGGTCGGCACGATCGACGTCGATTCCCGCCAGGCGACGCTGACCCGCTATCTCGAAAATCGCGCCCAGACGATGGAGCGCCTTAAACTGCCTTTGCCGCTGCCCGACCACCGCTTGGTCGCGCGCTCCAAATTGGCGCCGTCCGAAGCGGTGGCCGACGAAACCCAGCGCTTCGAGGCGGCGTTGGGCGAACTCGTGTCGAATCACGACGTGGTCGTGGTCGACACGCCCGGTTCCGACCAGACGCTGAGCCGTGTCGCGCATAGCTATGCCGATACGCTGGTCACGCCGATGAACGACAGCTTCGTCGATCTCGATTTGATCGCGAAGGTCGAGCCGGTGACGTTGAAGATCATCTGCCCCTCCGCCTATTCGGCGATGGTGTGGGACCAGAAGAAAGTCCGCGCCAAGCGCGATGGTAGCTCTATCGACTGGCTTGTCTTGCGCAACCGCGTCGCGTCGGTCGAGGCGCGCAACAAGAAGAACATGACCCAGGCGCTGGAGGCACTCTCCAAGCGTTTCGGCTTTCGCCAAGCGGCGGGCTTGGGCGACCGCGTCGTGTTCCGCGAATTGTTCCTGTCGGGATTGACGCTGCTCGATTTGCGCGAGCGCGGCATCGTCACGCCGCTGACGATGAGCCATATCGCCGGGCGCCAGGAAATCCGCGCCATTCTCCACGCCGTGGGCGTGCGCGAAGCCCCCGAACCCGCCGCCATGCCGACGGCGTTGTAGACGGCGCGCGACAAACCTATTTCAATCGGGTCATGTCCGGCCCGAACCTCCCCGCCAAGTCGAACCGAAAGGACATTGCGGCCTTTCTCGACAAGGTGAAATCGCTGCCCGTCGCGCCCGGCGCATCGCCCGCGCGGCGCGGGCGGCTGATTTTCGCGCTGGATGCGACGGCCAGCCGCGAGCCGATGTGGGAGCGTGCCGCGAAGCTGCAAAGCGAGATGTTCCTCGCCGCCAAGGATCTGGGCGGTTTGGACGTGCAACTCGTCCATTACGGCGGGCTCGCGGATTTTCAGGCGGGGCCGTTCGTCGCGGATGCCGCCGCCTTGGTCGCGCGCATGCGCGCCGTGCGTTGCGCGCCGGGCGAAACCCAGATCGGCAATGTGCTTCGCCACGGTATCGCCGAGACCCGGCGCGCGAAGGTCGCGGCCTTGGTGTTCGTCGGCGACGCGGTCGAGGAAAATCCCGACGCGCTTGCCAAATACGCGGGCGAGTTGGGTTTGCTGGGCACGCCGGTTTTCGTGTTCCACGAAGGCGGCGACGCGCTGGCGCGCGGCGCCCTGGAAGCCATCGCGCGTCTGTCGGGCGGCGCCTATTGCCCGTTCGATGCCAACGCGGCCGACGCTTTGCGCGATCTTTTGGCGGCCGTGGCCGCGGTCGCGGCGGGCGGGCGCAAGGCGCTGGCCGATATGTCGGCGCGCAAAGGCGGCGCGGTCGCTTTGCTCGCGCGTCAGGTAAGATAGCGCGATGTTTCTCGTCTATCTCATCATCGGCACGATCCTGGCGTTTGCACTTTGGCAGATCGTCAAAGGCCTGATCGACGCCAAGCCCGCCAACGTTGTGAAGGGTGCGAAGATCGGCGGCGCGGTGCTGGGCGGCATCGCCGGTCTGTGGCTGCTGCTGACCGGACGCTTGTGGTCGGCGCTGGCGATCGGCTCGATGTACGGGCCGCAACTCGCGCGCTGGTTCACCTCGTGGAAGATCGGCCGCAATGCCGGCGCCCCCGATCCCGAGGCAAGCTCGGGCGTCGAAAGCACATGGCTGCGCATGGAGCTCGATCACGCGACCGGCGCGCTCGACGGGCTGGTGCTGCAAGGCCGTTATCGCGGCAAGCGCCTGTCGGAGCTTGAGCCCAATGCGCTCGCCGATTTGCTGGGCACGCTGCGCATCGAAGACGGCGAGGGGGCGCAATTGCTCGAAGCCTATCTCGACCGCGTCCACCCCGAATGGCGGGGCGGCCAGGAAGCGCAGGCGCCCGCATCGTCCAGCGAAGGGCCGATGTCCCGCGCCGAAGCCGCACGCCTGCTGGGCGTCGCCGAGACCGCCTCGGTCGAGGAAATCAAAGCCGCGCATCGCCGCTTGATGCTCAAGGTCCACCCCGATCATGGCGGGTCGGACTACCTCGCCGCCAAGATCAATCAGGCGAAAGCCACGTTGCTGCCGGACTAGAACAAGACCGGAACTTGCGACACGCGGCCGCCTATGGCATGACCGGCCCGGTTCGCGCGTTATTGCGGCGCGAACCCCTTTATTTCCAACGGGACGAGTGACGATGGCGCGCGTACGCAAGGCGATTTTTCCGGTCGGCGGTTTGGGCACGCGGTTCTTGCCCGCGACCAAGGCGATGCCGAAAGAAATGCTGCCGGTCGTCGACAAGCCGCTGATCCAATACGCGGTCGAAGAGGCGCGCGCCGCCGGCATCGAACAGCTGATCTTCGTCACAGGCCGCGACAAGACGACGATCGAAGACCATTTCGATCATTCGTTCGAGCTGGAGAACACGCTGGAGACGCGCGGCAAGACCGCCGAGCTTGCGGCGTTGCGCGAATGGCTGCCGCCGCCGGGCGATGTGGCGTATACGCGCCAGCAAGCGCCGCTGGGCCTGGGCCACGCCGTGTGGTGTGCGCGCGATCTGGTGGGCAACGAGCCCTTCGCCGTGCTGCTCGCCGACGATCTGATCCTGTCCAAGACGCCGTGCTTGAAACAGATGATCGACATCTATCCCGAAGTGCGCGGCAATATCGTCGCGGCCATGGAAGTGCCCAAGGCGCATACCAGCCGCTACGGCATTCTGTCGCCGGGCCGCGACGACGGCCGCCTCGTGCAGGTGCGCGGGCTGGTCGAAAAGCCGAAGCCGGAAGACGCGCCGTCCAACCTCGCGGTCATCGGGCGCTACATCCTCGAGCCCGCCGTTTTCGACCATCTCGACAAGAAGAAGAAGGGTGCGGGCGGCGAAATCCAGCTGACGGACTCGCTGATTCCGCTGATCGGCCAATCGCCGTTCCACGGCTATCGCTTCGAAGGCCAGCGCTTCGATTGCGGCGACAAGATCGGCTTCTTCGAAGCGCAGATCGCCTTTGCCCTGGAACGCGCCGATCTGGGCCCCGCCGCGCGCGAGGTCGTCAAGCGTTACTCCTGATAAGACAAGGGGTTAATACCCCTCTCGACTTGATCCGGCCCGGCTTGTAGAAGCGCCGGGCCTCCGCTTCCTCCTGGAGATTCTTCCTATGCGCATCGTGATGGTCGGTACCGGCTATGTGGGCCTGGTGACCGGGGCGTGCTTTTCCGAATTCGGCGTCGACGTCACCTGCGTCGACAAGGATGCCGGCAAGATCGACCGCCTGAACAAGGGCGGCATTCCGATCTTCGAACCGGGCCTCGACAAGCTGGTCGAGACGAACGTGAAGGCGGGCCGCCTGCATTTCACGACCGATCTCGCCAAGGCCGTGCCGGGTGCGGACGCGATCTTCATCGCGGTGGGCACGCCGTCGCGCCGTGGCGATGGGCATGCGGATCTCTCCTACGTCTACGCCGCCGCCGAGGAAATCGGCCGCGCGTTGACCGGCTATGCCGTCGTGGTGACGAAGTCGACCGTGCCGGTGGGTACGGGCCGCGAAGTCCAGCGCCGCATCAAGGCCGTGCGCCCCGACGCGCAATTCGACGTCGCGTCGAACCCGGAATTCCTGCGCGAGGGTGCGGCGATCGGCGATTTCATGCGCCCCGACCGCGTGGTGATCGGGGCGGAAAGCGAGCGTGCGCGCGAAGTGATGCGCCAGCTTTATCGCCCGCTGTACCTGATCGAAACGCCGATCGTGTTCACGTCGCTGGAAACGTCGGAGCTGATCAAATACGCGGCGAACACGTTCCTCGCCGCCAAGATCACCTTCATCAACGAAGTCGCCGATCTGTGCGAGAAGGTCGGCGCCGACGTGCACGACGTCGCCAAGGGCATCGGCCTCGACGGGCGCATCGGGAAGAAGTTCCTGCATCCCGGCCCCGGCTATGGCGGCTCGTGCTTCCCGAAGGATACGCTGGCGCTGGTCAAGACCGCTCAGGATTACGGCAGCCCGTTGCGCATCATCGAAACGGTCGTCGACATCAACGACAAGCGTAAAAAGGCGATGGCCCAGCGCGTCGTCGCCGCGTGCGGCGGGTCGGTGAAGGGCAAGACGGTCGCCGTGCTCGGCCTTACCTTCAAGCCGAACACCGACGATATGCGCGATAGCCCCTCGCTCGACATTCTGCCCGCGTTGCAGGAAGCGGGTGCCAAGGTCGTCGCCTACGATCCCGAAGGCATGCACGAAGCCAAGGCGATGCTGCCGGGCGTCGAACTCGCCAAGGACGCCTATTCGGCGATGGAGGGGGCGGATTGCGCCCTCATCATCACCGAATGGAACGAGTTCCGCGCGTTGCAGCTCGACCGGGTGAAGAAGCTCTTGAAGAAGCCGGTGATCGTCGATCTGCGCAATTGCTACGCGCCGGCCGACATGAAGGCCGCCGGGTTCGAATACACGTCGATCGGCCGTCCGGCGACGGCCACGGGCGCGGAGGCCGGCTGATGGCGTTCCGCCACGCTTTCGAAGCGACGGTTCTTCGCGAATACGACGTGCGCGGCGTGGTCGGCAAAACGCTGTTCGCCGCCGACGCCTATGCGGTCGGCCGCGGCTTCGGCTCGGCCATCGTCGCCAAGGGCGGCAAGAATGTCGCCGTCGGCTGGGACGGGCGGCTGTCGTCGCCCGAATTGTCGGGCAAGGTGATCGACGGTTTGATCGATTGCGGCCTCGACGTGCGCAAAGTGGGGCTCGGCCCCACGCCAATGCTCTATTTCGCCGCGCGCGATCTGGGTCTCGACGGCGGCGTGATGATTACCGGCAGCCACAACCCGGCCGACTATAACGGCTTCAAGATGACCATCGGTAAAGCCTCGTTCTGGGGCGCCGACATTCAGGGGATGGGTAAGGCCTGCGCCGAAGGCAAAGTCGCCGACGGCAAGGGCAAGGCGAGCGACGTCGATGTGCGCGCGGCTTACGTCGCGCGGCTGCTGCGCGACTTCCCCAAGGACGGGAAGAAGCTCAACGTCGTTTGGGATGCGGGCAACGGCGCCATGGGCCAAGTGATGGTCGATGTCTGCGCGAAGCTGCCCGGCACGCATACGCTGCTCAACGCCGAAATCGACGGGCGCTTCCCCGCCCACCATCCCGATCCGACGGTCGCCAAGAATCTCGTCCAATTGCAGGACGCGGTCGCGGCGAAGAAGGCCGATCTCGGCATCGCCTTCGACGGCGACGGCGACCGGATCGGCGTGGTCGACGGTAAGGGCCGCATCCTGTGGGGCGACCAGCTCGTCGCCGTGCTGGCCTCGGAAATTCTCGCGCGCCTGCCGGGTTCGACCATCATCGCCGACGTGAAGGCGAGCCAGGTCCTGTTCGACGAAATCGCGCGCATGGGCGGCAAGCCGCTGATGTGGAAGACCGGCCATTCGATCATCAAGACCAAGATGGCCGAAACGGCGGCACCGCTCGCGGGCGAAATGTCGGGCCATATCTTCTTCGCCGATGGCTGGTACGGTTTCGACGACGCGATGTATGCGGGGCTTCGTCTGCTGGCGATCCTCGCCAAGCGTCCGGAAAGCCTCGCCGATATCCGCGACCGTCTGCCGGCCGTGATCAACACGCCGGAGCTGCGCTTCCCCTGCTCGGAAACGCGCAAGCGCGAAGTGGTCGAGGAAGTGCGCAAGCGCCTCGCCGCCGAAGGGGCGGACGTGAACCCGGTCGACGGCGTGCGCGTCAACGGCCCCGACGGCTGGTGGCTGCTGCGCGCGTCGAACACGCAGGACGTGCTGGTCGCGCGCTGCGAGTCGAAAACCGAAGCGGGGCTGGCGCGTTTGACCGCCGCCCTCGAAGCGCAACTCGCGAAATCCGGCGTTGACCTGCCGCAAGACGCCGCGGCGGGACATTGATATGGCCGTTACACCTCTCAAGTTTTTCTTCTACGGCACGCTGATCGACCCCGCCGTGCGCCGCGCGGTGCTGGGCGGCAAGGCGCCCAAGCGCGTCGAGGACGCCACGCTGCTCGGCTGGCGTCGGCGCAAGGCCGAACGCGCGACCTTCCCGGTCGTCGTCGCCGACGGCCGCGCGAAGACGCCGGGCGTGCTGGCGCTGGACGTGTCGCCCGAAGCCAAGGCGTTGCTCGACGCCTATGAAGGCAAGGGCTATCGCGCGGAATCCTGGGTCGTCGAACGCGCCGACGGCAAGCGCCTGCAAGCGCTGGTCTATGTGCCCGACGGCAGCGGGGCGCTGCGCGCCTCCGATACGCCATGGGATTTCGAGGAATGGCGCACGACGCATAAAGCGGCCTTCCTCGCGCGTCTCAAAACGTCGAAGACCGCCCCGCGCGGGCGCTGAACCCGAATCTTTCTTCGCTTTCATCGGCTTGCGGGATCGAATCGTTTTCGAGGCCGCGCCGAAGCGCTGGAATTTTGCGCGTCGCGGCGTTTTGCCGAGAAGCGATCGGCAAGGTTGAAGCGTGTCGTTCGCGGCATCGCGACTTGTTTTCGTCGCCCCGATCTTACGCGGCCGTTTGCTGGGTGCCGCCGAAAACGATCCGTCGTTTCCGTGCCTGCATGGCCTTGCGCAAATCTTCGACGGCGCCGGGGTGGCGGGGGCGAGGAATAAATTCCCATCCGCGCGAAATTAGGAATTCAATCCTAAAATAAAATAAGTTGTTCGTGTTTTTGGATGCGCCGATCCTGAGCGTACCGCGTGTCGCTCAGGAGTGTTTCGATGTCCTTTTCCATCCCCACTTGGCTCAAACAAGACGACGATTTGATGCTCGGCGACCGGCCGGGATCGAGCGATTGGTTCGCGCTGTCGGACGAGGTCGGGCGCGGGCGCACCAATCACCGCCGCGACGTGATCAAGGTCGAAAGCCTGTTGAACCAAGCGGGCTTGTTCGATCTGGAGCGGCTGGACGGGCCGTGGGGCTACGCCAACGAGCGCTTGGACGCGCCGATCAAAGAATACCAGAAGCGCAACGGTCTGAAGGTCGATGGGTTCCTGCGCCCCGACGGCGAGACGATCAACCGCTTCCGCGAAGATTACGGCGACGTTTTCGCCAATTTTCCGGCCCCCACGCCGGCGATGGCCGATGCGCATCACGCAATTCGCGACCAGGGCGAGGACGGGTTGCTGATCGATCGCTGGCCGGAATTGAAGGTCAACCCGCATCCCCGCCTGGACCCGCTGGCGGCGAAGGCCGGGTTCGACGAATGGAACGAAAGCTGGGCGAAGCACGCCGCCTCGGCCAACGGTTCGTTCGACGGCATTCCGGCGGAGCTCAAGAAATACGTCGATCAGGACCCGGTGCGCGGGATCATGCAAGCGCGCGACATGACCCAGCGCTGGGAAGCGCTCCGCCCCGGCGAGGGCAATAAATTCGCGCGCGCGATGCTCCAAGCGCTCGACGGCAAGCCCGAATACCAGAGCGCCTATCTCGCCAGCGAAATCCCCCAAGGCCCGCCGATCGGCACCCCGCGCGCGGACGCCGCCCAGCGCTACGCCGCCCTGGTCGAAGAAGGGCGGGCGGAACATGCAACCGATTCTCAGCAGGTGGCGGAAGTGCCGCAAACCGCACCCACCGAAGTGAGCGCCGAGGTCGCAAAGACGCAGCGTCCGATTGAGGAGTTGTCCGATGATGAACTCGAAGTTCAATTTCAGAATACGTCCTTGAATGCCAAAGACAGCGCCCGCTCGGCAAAGCGTCTCTCGGATGAGCTGAAAGAGGCGAACAAGGCGACCCAAGCGAAATGGGCGGAATTAACAAGCGGAATGCTTGGCGCCGCTACTGAAGGTGCCGCTGAGGGTGCTGCGGAGAAGGTCGTAAAAGAAACGATCAAAGATGCGATTCTACGGCGCTCTGCGACCGCGCTGACAATTGCTGCACGTGCGGTCCGTGGCAGCTGGCCCGGTGCCGCTTCGGAGCTGATAGGGTATGTATCTGAGCAAGCGGCGGAGGTTTTAGATTTAGAGAAGAAGGAGCAAGAGATCGCAGATGTATTGAAATACCAGCAGGGCGAGCTCGACAAATGGAATGCGCGCCAAACGGCGTTGCTGGCAGAAAAAGATCGCCGCCGCGGTATCTCGAAATCGCCTTAAGCGGCCCTAGTTAGTCACTCGGCGCGTGCGTTTCTTGCCTCACTCTCGATGGCGGACGCGCATTCTTCCGCGGACGAAGCGATATCAGCCCGGCGCATCGCCGGAAAAAGTCTTGGCGTCGCATGTTCGCCGAGCTTCTCGGAGACTTGCCGTAAAAGCTCGGGAAATCCGGCGACTTTATCGGCGCGCCGAAGTAAACCGCGAAGGGCGGTATCCCCCGAACCATCGGTGGCGTTTCCGGCAAGATAGAGCTCCGCGAGACGTTGCGTCGCGCGATCATCATCGCAGGCAATCGCAGTCCAGTATCGCGGCGAAACAAGCGGTCGTTCGGCGCTCGGCGGCCTGCGCCACTCATCCACTCGTCCGCTCCAATAAAAGGACTCGCGTGTTGCGATCAGACGTAGGCGCCGGAGAAGGTGTCTGACGACATCGCCTTCCGCCAATGCGGAGCGAGGCGGACGCGATATATAGTTTTCTAAAGATTCGATAATCGCCGCCGGGTCTTCGCCATCGATGGATTTACGCAGCCTGTCGATCTCCACCGTCAGACGAGGCGATCTCACTGCGGGGCGAGGTTCGTCCGTGAATGGTAGCCGATCCCAGGCGAAATCGATTGCAACGGCGGTTGCTAGCCATGGGACCGCTGCATCGTCGCGTCCCGTCAGAAAAGCCCGATCGACATAGTCGACGATCGATAGTTCGAGGTTCCTGAGCGACCAGAACCGCCAGAGGAGACGACGTGCGACATAAAGATCGGGCGCGACGCAATCGTTCTCAAGGCCGAGGGCTTTGATCGCAAGAGCGGCTCGATATGAGTCTTTGCCCACGAAAACCTTGCGCATCGCGGCGCATTGTTCTGCGGTGAGGCCGCCGCGTCGCGTTACCGAATACTCAACCGCCGAACTCCAAACGGCGATACCGGCCAAAGCGGCGAGGGCGAACCAAGCTTTTTTCATGCGCGCGAGTTTCGCGCGGGAAATGCAACCGCGTCAATCGGGCGCCCGACAAAAAAAGGAAACCCCGGCGCGGGGAATGTCCGCACCGGGGTTTGCGTTGGCCTAAAACAGCGCGTCAGCGCAGCGCGCGGTTGGTTGCCGAGGTCACGGCCTTGAGCGAGGCGGTGACGATGTTGGAATCCACACCCACGCCGAACAGCGTGCGCCCGCCGACCTTGGCTTCGACGTAAGCGGCGGCTTTGGCCTTGGCGCCGTCGCCGCCCTTGATCGCGTGTTCGCGATAATCGACCACGTCGATCGGCACGCCGGCGGCGCGGCTCAGCGCATCGACATAGGCCGCGATCGGCCCATTGCCTTCGCCCGACAGTGTCGTTTCCTTGCCGTCGACGCGCAGCTTGGCGTCGATCTTGCGCTCGGTCCCCGATTTGGTCGGCAGCGTCGTGTGCTCGACGAAGGCGAACTTGCCGCCTTCGAGATACTCGGCCGCGAAGGCGTCGTAGATGTCCTTGGCGGAGAGTTCCTTGCCCGTCGCGTCCGTTACGCGCTGCACGACTTGCGCGAATTCGATCTGCAGGCGGCGCGGCAATTCCAGGCCGTAATCGGTTTCGAGCAGATAGGCGATGCCGCCCTTGCCCGATTGCGAGTTGACGCGGATGACCGCTTCGTAGCTGCGGCCCAGATCCTGCGGGTCGATCGGCAGATAGGGCACTTCCCACAACCCGGTATTCGACTTGGCTTGGGCGGCGAAGCCCTTCTTGATCGCGTCCTGGTGCGAGCCCGAGAAGGCGGTGAACACCAATTCGCCGCCATAGGGATGGCGCGGATGCACCGGCAATTGGTTGCAGTATTCGACCGTACGCACGATCTCGTTGACGTCGCTGAGGTCCAGCTGCGGATCCACGCCTTGCGTGAACAGGTTCAGCGCCAGGTTCACGACGTCGACATTGCCCGTGCGCTCGCCATTGCCGAACAACGTGCCTTCGACGCGGTCCGCGCCGGCCAGCACGCCCATTTCGGCGGCGGCGACACCCGTGCCGCGATCGTTATGCGGGTGGAGCGACAGGATATAGCGGTCGCGATGCTTCACGTTGCGCGCGAACCATTCGATCTGATCGGCGTAGATGTTGGGCGTGGCCGCCTCGACCGTCGCGGGCAGATTGAAGATCATCTTTTTCTGCGCGGTCGGGCCCCATTCGTCCATCACCGCCTCGCAGATTTCCTTGGCGAAATCGAGCTCGGTCTGGGTGAAGCTTTCGGGGCTGTACTGGAACACGATTTCCGTCTCCGGCACCGTCGGCACCAGGCGCTTGACCGTTTTCGTGCCCTTGACCGCGATCTCGACGATGCCCGGCCGGTCGAGCGCGAACACCACGCGGCGCTGCACGGTCGAGGTCGAGTTGTAGAGATGCACGATCGCGCGCTTGGCGCCCTTGATCGCTTGGAACGTGCGCTCGATCAGCTCGTCGCGCGCCTGGGTCAGCACCTGGATCGTCACGTCGGCGGGGATCGCGTTGTCGTCGATCAGATGGCGCACGAAATCGAAATCGGTCTGCGAGGCGGCGGGGAAACCGACTTCGATTTCCTTGAAGCCCAGGCGCACCAGCAGATCGAACATGCGGCGCTTGCGCTCGGGCCCCATCGGCTCGACCAGCGCTTGGTTGCCGTCGCGCAGATCGACCGAGCACCACATCGGCGCCTTGTCGAGCGTGCGGGTCGGCCATTGGCGGTTCGGCAAATCGATCGGCGCGAATTGGCGATATTTGGAGACGTTTTTCATCGTGGTCATTTTGGCGGTTCCGTCGAATTCAAGAAAAGGAGCAGGGCGAAAACGGTCTCAGCGCGTAAGTCGCGCGAGCGCCATTGCCACGGGGGCGAGTTGGGAACGGTCGGGGATCATGGGACGATGGAATTTCCGGTGGTGACGAGACGAAACGGCGACAGACCCGCTTGGCGCCCGTCCTGGCCGGACGGGGCGGGATCAAATAAGTCGAAGCGCCGTAAGTCGGAATTCCATAATCCATGCGTAACCCAGGCGTGGGCCGCCGGTCAAGCGGCCCTTTCCTGGCACGGAAACTGCTGAATTCGCGTCGGTTTCACCTTCTCACAGGAGCCCCCCGATGCGGAATTTGCTCAAAACCCTCGCCTTCGCCGGCGCTTTTGCTTTGGCGGCGGGCACGGCGCTCGCCCAACAGCCGACCACGATCCGCTTCACCCTGGGCTGGAAAACCCAAGGGTCGGACGCCGCGTTCTTCGTGGCGCGCGACAAAGGCTATTTCGCGCGCGAAGGTTTGAACGTCGTCATCGACCAGGGCGAAGGCTCGGGTGCGACGATCACGCGCATCATGGGCGGGGCCTATGATGCGGGCTTCGGCGACATCAACGCGATCATCCAGAACGCGGCTGCCTCGCCCGGGATGGCGCCGGTGATGGTGTTCCAGATGTGGACGCAGCCGCCCTTCGCCGTGGTGGCGCGCAACGCCAGCGGCATCAAGACGATCAAGGATTTCGAAGGCAAGACGCTGGGCGGTGCGCAAGGCACGCCGACCACGCGGCTGATGCCGGTCTTCGCCAAGGTCAACAATCTCGATCTTTCCAAGATCAAGTTCACGACCATGGCGCCGAACCTGCAGGAGCCGATGCTGATCCAAGGCCATATGGATGCGGCGATGGTGTTCAACATCACCAGCTACTTCAACTTGGTCGGCCTCGGCCAGGACCCCGACAAGGACTATACGTGGTTTTCGTTCGGCGATTTCGGCATGGATCTCTACTCGAACGGGTTGATGGTCTCGCAGAAGCTGCTGAAGGAAAATCCCCGCGCGGTGCAGGGCCTCGTGCGCGCGGTCAGCCAAGCCACGATCGACGTCGGCAAGGATATCGGCGGCGCCATGGAGTCCGTGAAGAAGTTCGACCAGCTAGTCGATATTCCGGTCGAGCAGCGCCGCCTGCGCTTCGCCTACGAAAAGCTGATGATCTCGGCCGAAGCGAAGGAGATCGGGGCGGGCGACGTGAAGGACGACCGGTTGGCGCGCTCGATCGATATGGTCGTGCAGGGTTATGGCTTGACCCGCACGCCCGTGCCGTCGGAGATTTTCAACCGCTCTTTCCTGCCGCCGCGCGCCGAGCGCGAGCTGGTGTATCTGACCAACTGAGGACAAGCCCATGACCGGAACGCGCCCGCTGAAAATCACCGGCGGGCGCGTTCTCGATTCCAAAACCGGACAAGCGCCGCACGCCGATATTCTGGTCGTCGATGGGGCTATCGCCGAGATCGGCGCGATCGACGCGCCCGCGGCCGAAACGCTGGACGCGTCCGACCGGCTGCTGATCCCGGGCCTGATCAATTCGCACACCCATGCCCATGGCGGGTTGGGGCGCGGGGCGGTCGCCGACCGTGTGCCGCTGGAATTGTTCCTCAACGGCAACGGGGCGATCAACGGATCGCGCACGCTGGAGGACAAATACATCTCGGCCGCTTTGTCGGCGGTCGAGATGATCCGGCGCGGCTGCACGGCGGCGTTCGATCTGTTCGTCGAGATCCCCACGCCGTCGGTCGAAGGCGCGCACGCAGTGGGCCAAGCCTATGCCGATGCCGGCATGCGCGCGGTTGTCGCCCCGATGCTGGCCGACCGCACGCTGTTCCAGGCGTTCCCGGCTTTGCTCGATGCGATTCCGGAACCGCATAAATCCAAAGCCGCCGCGATGGCGATGCAAGGTTTCGAAGTCAGCCTCGCGACCGTCCGCAAGGCGATCGAGACATGGCCGCACGATCGATCGATGGTGCGCCCCGGCGTGGCGCCGACAATCCCGCTGCATGCCAGCGACGAATTCCTGATCGCGGCCTCGCGCCTCGCGCGCGAGACCGGTTTGCGCTTTCAAACCCATCTTTGCGAGTCCAAGCCCCAAGCCATCGCCGCGCGCGCGCGTTACGGCTGCACGATGGTCGAGCATCTCGACAAGCTTGGTGTGCTCGGGCCCGAGTTCAGCGGCGCGCACGGCATTTGGCTGGAGCCGGACGATATCAAGCGCCTCGCCGACAAGGGCGCATCGGTCGCCCATAGTCCGCCCAGCAATCTGCGTTTGGGGTCGGGCGTCGCCGCCGTGCGCGAAATGCTCGACGCGGGTTTGCGCGTCGGCATCGGTACGGACGCGACCAATACGTCGGACGGTCAGAATATGTTCGAGGCGACGCGGCTTGCCTCGTTCCTGTCGCGCTTGCGCGGACCGGATTTCGAGCGCTGGCTGTCGGCCGATGAGGCTTTCGCCCTGGCGACCGAAGGCTCGGCAGCACTGCTCGGCTTCGACAAGATCGGCAAACTCGCCGCCGGCTACGCCGCCGATATCGTGTTCCTGCGCCTCGACGCGCCGAATTTCGTGCCGTTCCGGAACCCGATGACGCAGACCGTTTTCGGCGAGTCCGGCGCTTCGATCGACAAGGTGATGATCGCCGGCCGCATCGTGCTGGCCGACGGCAAGTTGCTGACGATCGACGAAGCGTCGTTGCGCCGCAAAGCGGAGGAAGCCGCCGTGCGCCTCGATGCGACGAATGCCGGTGCGGCGCGTGCGGCCGCCGAGATGTCGAAATTCGTCGGCACGTTCTGCCTCGCGCACGGATCCGCACCTTGCCCCGTGCATCGGCGCATGGCCGACGCGCGCTAGCCGCGCAATCGAAGGCGCGCTCTAGGCGTCCGCAAAACCTTGTGCTACTGACTCGCGCACAACATCAAAACGAACGCCGCGCTGGTGCGGCGTCAGCGTGAGGAACATGGCCAACAAACCGCTTTCCGCGAAAACGCGCGCCGCCCTGTCGAAGGTCAGCGTCGCGACCCTGTCGACCGCCCTGATGAAGAAGGGTTTCCGCAACGTCGTGATGCAGGGCGTGTTCCCGGTCGCGCCGGTGGGCAAGCGGCGCCCGAACATGGTGGGCGAGGCGTTCACGCTGCGCTACATCCCCGCGCGCGAAGATCTGGACGTGATCTCGGGCTTCGCGGGGCGCAAGCATCCGCAGCGCGTCGCGATCGAACAATGCCCGCCGGGTTGCGTGTTCGTGATCGATTCGCGCAAGGATCCGATCGCCGCGTCGGCCGGCAATATTCTCGTGACGCGCCTGATGAAGCGCGGCGTGGCGGGCGTGGTCACCGACGGCGGCTTCCGCGATACGCCGGCGATCGTCGAACTGGGCTTCCCGGCCTATGCCAATCGTCCGTCCTCGCCGACGAATCTCACGCGCCATCACGCGCTCGACATCGACAACCCGATCGGTTGCGGCGATGTCGCCGTTTATCCGCGCGACGTGATCGTGGGCGACGGCGAAGCGGTGGCGGTGATCCCCGCACATCTCGCCGACGAAATCGCCGAGGAAGCGACGCGCATGACGGAGTTCGAGAACTTCGTCGAAAAGCGCGTGATGAAGGGCCAGTCGATCTTCGGCCTCTATCCGCCGGAAGCCGAAATGGCCGCCGCGTTCGAAGCCGAAAAGAAGAAGAAAAAGCGCAAGTAAGCCCCAGATCGCGCCGGGAGTTCCGGCGAAGCGAATATCGAAGGCCGGCGGTTCTCCGCCGGCCTTTTTCGTTATCCGGAAGTGGTATTCCGATGTAATGCCACGCGGCTGTTGACTCGATACCGTACTAGTATGGTAGTGCTCCAGCCAGGGAACGGCGGGAAGCCGGGGGAACGCGACGATGCGAACGGGGACGGCGGGCGGCGGCAAAGCCGCGGCGAAGGCGGCGGCGCCCAGGCGCAAGCCCCTTTTCGTCGCCGAACGGCGCGTGACGATCGCGCAGCAAGCCTATCAATATCTGCGCCGGGAAATCGTCGACGGCCGCCTTGTGCCGCGCGCCCCGCTGTCGGAGGCCGAGCTTTCCGCGAGCTTGGGCGTGAGCCGCACGCCCGTGCGCGAGGCGTTGATCAAGCTCGCCGACGAAGGTCTGGTCGACATCTACCCGCAATTCGGCTCGTTCGTGGCGCCGATCGATCTGGCGGAGGTCTACGACAGCCAGTTCGTGCGCGAATCGCTCGAATGCGCGGCGCTGAGCGGCGCGGTCGAGCGTATGGACGCCGAAAACGCCCAACGCTTGCGCGGCTTTTTGGACGTGCAACGGTCGAGCAAGAAGGCCGGCGATTTGGACGCCTTCTTCGCCGCCGACGAAGCGATGCACGCCTTCATGATGGCGATCGCGGGGCATCCGGCGGTTTGGCCGGTCGTCGAGAACGCGAAGGCGCAAATGGACCGCGTGCGCCATTTGATCATCCGCCGCGAGGTGAAGCTCGCCGCGATCCTCACCGAACACGCGGCGATCGTGGACGGCGTCATCCGCCGCGATCTGCGCGGCGCCACCGAAGCGTTGCGCGTCCACCTGCGCGGGCTGTTTTCCAGCGTCGAGGTTCTGATGGGCGAGAACAAAGGATATTTCGCGGTCGAAGGCGAGGGACCGCCGCGTCGCGCCCCGCGCGACCGGAAATAGGCGCCGGACGGAGGTCGGTCCGGCGCGATCATCGAGTAAGTCAACCGAAGCAAAAATACCGGGAGGATAAAAATGCGGAAAATATCCATGCTTTGCGGCGCTCTGGCGCTGGCCATGTTCGCCGCCGCCGGCGCGCAGGCGAAGTCGACGCTGCGACTGGGCGCGGTGTTGGCGCCGACCGATCCGTTGATGGTCGCGGCGCAGCAGATGAAGCGCGAAGTCGAAGCGCGCACGAACAAGGAAGTCGAAATTCTGCTGTTCCCGAACTCGCAGCTCGGCGACACGCAGAACATGATGGACCAGGCCCAGGCCGGGGCCAATGTGGGCACCTTCGTCGAAGGTTCGCGCATGGCGCCGTTCGTGCCGCAATTCAACGCGCTGGTCGCGCCCTACGCGTTCGGCAGCGTCGACGAATTGGCGAAGTTCGTCGAAACGCCGACCTTCGAGAAGTGGAACACGGAGCTGGTCAACAAGACCGGCCTGCGTCTTCTGTCGTTCAACTGGTACCAGGGCGCCCGGCATCTGTTGACCAAGAAGCCGATCAAGACGCCGGCCGATCTGCGCGGCGTGCGCATGCGCACGATCGGCGAGCCGCTGTGGCTCAAGACGATCGGCGCGATGGGCGCCACGCCGACGCCGATGGCCTGGGCGGAAGTCTATCCGTCGATCCAGACCGGCGTGATCGACGCTGCCGAAGCCCAGCCCGCCGCGATCCGTGGCGCACGTCTCTACGAAGTCGTCACCGACATCACGCTGACCGAGCACATCTACCTGATGTCCGGCCTGATCGTCGGCGAGAAGTGGCTGCAGTCGCTGCCCGCCGCGCATCGCCAGATCGTGATGGAGGAAGCCAAGAAGGCCGGCGCTTCGGTCCTCAAGGCGAACGTCGATCAGGCGGGCGAGATCTTCGACGAAATCCGCAAGCGCGGCGTGCGCGTGAGCGATGTCGACAAGACCCCGTTCCGCGACGCCGTCAAGCCGCTCTACGCCGAGCTCGGCCTGACCGCCGCGATCGACGAAGCCCGCAAAGCGATCGGCAAGTAACGCCAAGCGCGCCCGCCGCTCGCCCCGATCCGGAGCGGGCGGTGGGACGCCGGCGCTTTCCAACGGAAAACCCCGAATGTTCGCATCCTTGCTCGAAACGATCCGCCGGACCGAAATGCTTGCCGCGGGTCTGCTGCTTTGTCTTATCGTCGCGCTGGTCGTCGTGGCGTCGATCGGGCGCTATTTCGGTTCGCCCGTCATCTGGGCGATCGAAATCACGCAAGCCGCCTATGTCTGGCTTTGCGTCTTCGCGGCCGACCTCACGCTCAAGAAAGCCGGGCATTTCAGCGTCGACATGCTGGCGAATTTCCTGCCGGCCGGCGCGCGGCGTGTACTCGAAGTCGCGAACGTGCTGCTCGCGGGCGCGATGGTCGCGGCCCTCGTCTATTACGGTTATCTGTTCGCGAAAGTGACGGGCATGCGCCCGCTGCCGATCACGGGCGTCACGTCGGCGGTCGCGACCGCCGCGCTGCCCGTCGGGTTCGCGCTGCTGCTGATCACGCTGATCGACCATCTGTTCAAACGGCTGCGCGGCGTGGATATCCGCCCCGCCGACGACGAAGCGCGCGAGGTGATGTGATGTTGACTCTCGTCGGACTGCTTTTCGCCCTGTTCCTCGCGATGAATATGCCGGTGGCGTTCGCGTTGGCGCTCGCCTCGGCTCCCGCCTATATGTTCGGCGATTACATGCCCGCCAGCGTGGCGATCGAGCGCATGTACGCCGTCACCCAATCCTATCCGCTGCTCGCCGTGCCGTTCTTCATCCTCGGCGGCAATCTGATGAACACGTCGGGCATCACCGAAAGACTGCTGCGTTTCGCGCGGCTGCTCACGGGCTGGATGGCCGGCGGGCTCGCCCAGGTCGCCGTCGTGTTGTCGATGCTGATGGGCGGCATTTGCGGCTCGGCCGTCGCCGACGCGGCGATGGAAGCGCGTCTGCTCGGGCCCGCGATGATCAAGCGCGGTTACTCCAAAGGTTTCGCCGCTTGTTCGATCGCGTTCAGCTCGGTCATCACGGCGACGATTCCGCCGTCGATCGGCTTGGTGCTGTTCGGCTTCGTCAACGAAGTGTCGGTCGGCGGATTGCTGATCGGCGGCGTCATCCCCGGCATTTTGATGACGGTGCTCATCATGGGCGTGGTCGCCTATATCGCGCGCAAGGAAGGCTACGCGCCCGAACTGACCGAGCGGCCGAAGCTGCGCGAAGTGCTGCTCGCGGGCAAGGAATGCTTCTGGGCGCTGATGTTCCCGGTCTTCCTGTTGGCGGGGTTCCGCTTCGGCGCCTTCACGGCGACCGAGGCGGGCGCCATCGTCGTCGTCTACGCGCTGTTCGTCGGCTTGGCGGTGCATCGCGAGATGACGTGGCCCGCCTTCTGCGAAGCGGTGCGCCACTCGGTCCACGATCTGGGCATGGTGATGCTGATCATCGTGATGGCGGCGGCGCTGGGCCACGTCATCATCTTGGAGCAGGGGCCGCAGGCTTTCAGCGACATGCTGGCCGGCTTCGACAGCCCCTATATGACGCTGTTCCTGGTGCTGGGGATCCTGTTCGTCGCGGGCATGATCATGGAGGCGACGGTCAACGTGCTGCTGCTGACGCCGCTGCTGCTGCCAGCGCTGGTGGCGCAGGGCTTCGATCCGGTCCATGTCGGCGTCATCATCGTGATCCTGATCACCTTCGGCGGCAACACGCCGCCGGTGGGCGTGATCATGTACACGGTATGCGGCATCATGAAATGCAGCTTCGAGGAATTCGTGCGCGTCTCGCTACCCTTCATTTGGGCGATGATCGCGTTCTTCGCGCTGCTGTCGGCGGTGCCGGCGACGGTGACGTGGTTGCCGAGTGTGCTGATGTGACGGATCAGGCTTCTGTGGCGCCGTAATAGAGCGTCACGCTGTGCTTGGCTTCGGCGAAGAACAACCAGCGCTCGACGCCGACCCCCAATGTCGCACTCGCCGCCGCCAACACGGCGGCGAAGGCGGCGGCGGGGCCGGGCAGCACCAAAGCCAGCACCGTTAGAATCAGCGGGCCGACGAACAGCGTCTGTACCGCGACGTTGCGCAGTTTCGCTGCATGTTTGCGCGCGACCTGGAAGCCCATTTCGCGCATCAGATAATTTTCGGCCTGATGGGGTGCCTCGAACAAGCGCACCTTGCCGCGCGCGCCCAAGCCGGTGGCGCTTTCGGGCGTCGAGGCGGATTTCGTCGTGTCGATGAACTGCCAATAGCGGCGCTTGGCCCAATAGCCCAGCAGCAACGCGACGATCGCCACCGCGCCGACGGCTTTCTGCGGATGACCCCACAGAAGCGTCAGCGCGTTGAGCAGCACGGCGCCGGTCGCCAGTGCCAGCGCCAGATAGACCGGCACGGTGCGCGTGTTGTGCCATTGATGGATCGGCTTCAGCGAGCGGTAGATCATCGCCGTGGTGAACACGGTGATCGCCGATCCCAACGCCGCGATCAGGCCCGATAGCGCCCATACGCCTTCGGTCTTGGCGAAGAACACCCAGCCGATCCCGAACGCGCCGAAGGGCAGGAAGGTCAGCAGCGCCGCCACACCTTCGCGGCTGAGCCAGGAGGTGCGGAACTGCGTCACCGCGCGCCACGCGCGTTCCGGATGGCCCAGATGCGCGGTCGAGGTCAGCAAGCCGCCCGCGATCAGGATCAGCGCCAAGCCCAACGACCAAAAGCCGAACCACGACGCGGCCGGGATCAAGCCCAGCGCGTTGAACAAACCGATCAGCGCCAGCAGGCCGTAGCCGGCACCCGAGGCGGTCGTGAAAACGATAACGGAAAGGGCGGGATGCATCGTTAGCGTTCCACCTTCGCGTCACCCCGGGCGAGCGAAAGCGAGACCCGGGGTCCGATCCGAGACCCCGGATCGGCGCCGATGCGAAGCATCGGCTTGTCCGGGGTGACGGTTGTTTTCGTCGTGATACGCATCGTTTACCTGGAAAGGAATTTGTCGACCCAGCGCAGCACGGGGTGCAGCGCGTTGGGATCGATCTTTGAATCGAGCGCCGCACCGGCGCCGGTGCAACCGGTCTTGGCCTTGCTTTCGCGCGGCGGCAGATAGCGGTTGGTCGGCGCGTAGCCCATTTCGGGCATCAGCGCGTATCCACCCCGCTCAGCGACAAGCTGAGACACGGCCGAGTCCGGATCGCCCAGATCGCCGAAATGCCGCGCCGAGGCGGGGCAGGTCGACACGCAAGCGGGCACGCGCTCGGCTTCGGGCAGCGTCTCGTTATAGATCTTGTCGACGCACAGCGTGCATTTCTTCATCACGCCGTCGTCGTCGTCGAACTCGCGCGCGCCATAGGGGCACGCCCAGGAGCACAGCTTGCAGCCGATGCAGGAATCGGCATTGACCAGCACGATGCCGTCTTCGGTGCGCTTGTAGCTCGCCCCCGTCGGGCAGACGGTGACGCAGAGCGGCTCGGCGCAATGCAGGCAGGATTTCGGGAAATGGACGGTGCGGCTCGCGGCACCTTCGCCCGCTTCGAACGTATGGATGCGGTTGAACCACACGCCCGCCGGATCGGCGCCGTAAGGCTCGCGATCGGGCAAGGGTGCCGAATGGCCGCCGGTGTTCCATTCCTTGCAGTTCACCGCGCAGGCGTGACAGCCAACACACGTATCGAGGTCGATGACCAGGCCCAAGCGCTTCGAGGTTTGCGTATAGGCGGTCATCGGCGGAATTCCTTGCCGTAGCGCAAAATGTCGGGGCGGGCGGGCATGTTGGGCGGCAATCCCAGCGTGGGGTGCAGCGGCGCGGTGACGCCCGCCTCGACCGGATCGGCTTTCTCGAGCCGCACGCGCAGATCGAACCAGGCGGCTTGGCCGGTGATCGGATCGGAATTCGATACGCGGCCTTCGCCGTCCTTGGCCGGCAGAAGTTCCGAGATCGCGTGGTTCAACAGGAAACCCTTATTCGCCTCGCGCGAATCTTCGGACAGGTTCCAAGCGCCCTTGCGCTTGCCGATCGCGTTCCAGGTCCAGACGGTGAGCGGGTTCACGCCCTCCATCGTCTTGATCTGCCCCTTCACGCGGCCGTGATGCGACACGATCCATACCCAATCGTCGTCGGCGAGACCGTGCGCCTTCGCCGTTTCGCGATGCACGTACAACCGGTTCTCGCTGATGATCTGGCGCAGCCAGGCGTTCTGCGAGCCCCAGGAATGGTACATCGGCATCGGGCGCTGCGTGATCGCGTGCAGCGGGAATTGATCCTTCGCGATGCGCTCGCCTTCGAAGGGCGCGTACCAGAAGGGCAGCGGATCGCAATAGGCTTCGATGCGCGCGCGATGTTCGGGCGGGCAGGGGACGGGCCCGATCCCGCGTGCGGCATTGCGGAAGCGCTGCAACGGCTCCGAATAGATCTGCATGACGATCTGATCGGGCTTGTCGATCAGGCCCAGTTTCACGGCCGCGTCGAGATAGCCCTTATTCGCATGCTTGTAATAAAGCTGATCGGGTTCGAGGTGATGGCGCCAGAACGCGCCATTGTCGATATAGCGCTGCAACTGATCGGGATTGGGCTCGCCCACGCCCGACTTGCTGCCATCGGTGCCGCGGAATCCGGCGAGCGGCCCGACGCCGGGTTTGCGCTGATGGTTGACGATGTAGTCGGCATAGCCGCCGGGAAATTTCGCCTTGCCGTCCGCTTCGGTGAAGCCCGGCAGTTTGAGGCGCGCACCCAGATCGATCAGCACGTCCTGGAAGGGGCGCACGTCGCGATCGGGCTTCACCACCGGCTGGCGGATCGCGTCGCCCGGCCCTTCGGGCGAGCCGATCGGCCGGTCGAGCAGCGAGATGCAATCCCAGCGTTCCAGATACGTCGTGTCGGGCAAAACGAGATCGGCATAGGCGACCGTCTCGCTGGCGTAAGCATCCGCATAGACGATGAAGGGGATGCGATAGCTGCCATCCGCCTTCTTGTCGGTCAGCATGCGCATCGTGCCCGACGAATTCATCGACGAGTTCCACGCCATGTTCGCCATGTACATGAACAGCGTGTCGATCTCGTAGGGATCGCCGGCCCAGGCATTGGCGATCACCATATGCATCAGGCCGTGGGCCGCGATCGGCGATTCCCAGGAATACGCCTTGTCGATGCGCATCGGCTTGCCGCCATGGTCGAGCAGCAGATCTTCCGGCCCCAGGGTGAAGCCGAGCGGCATGCCGCCCAGCGGCTTGTTGGGGGCGACTTGCTCGGGCTTGCCGGTGGGTTTGGGGCCCGGCGGGCAGGGGCGCGGGAAGGGCGATTTATAGCGCCACGCGCCCGGCCCATCGATGGCGCCGAGCAGGATTTGCAGCACATGGATCGCGCGGCAGGTTTGAAAGCCGTTCGAATGCGCCGAGATGCCGCGCATCGCATGCATCGACACCGGCCGGCCCACGGTCTTTTCGTGGCGGCGCCCGGCCCAATCGGTCCAAGGCTGGTCGAGCGTGATTTGTTTTTCGAACGCGGCATGCGCCAACTCGGCGGCGATGCGCTTGATCGTTTCGACGGGCACGCCGCATTGCGCTTCGACCGCTTCGGGCGCGTAGTCGGGCGACAGATATCGCCGCGCCATCAGCTCGAACGCCGGCGTGGCCTTTGTGCCGTCGGCGAGCGTGAATTCGCCGACCAAGGCAGGCTGCACGTCGACCGAGAGCGCGTTTGCGGGCGCTTTCGTGCGCGAGTCCCAGCACAGCGGGTTGCCGTTCGCGTCGCGTGCGAACAAACCGTCGTCGGCGCGCACCAGCCACGGCGCGTTGGTGTATTTCACCAAGAAATCGAGATCGATCTTGTCGGCTTTGAGAAGCTCGTGGATCAGCGCCATCACGAGCAGCCCGTCGGTGCCCGGCGCGATGCCGATCCATTCGTCGGCCACGGCCTGATAGCCGGTCTTGATCGGGTTGACCGACACGAATTTGGCGCCGCGCGCCTTCAGCTTGGCGATGCCCGCTTTGATCGGATTGGAATCGTGATCTTCGGCCACGCCGAACATAAGGAAGTACTCGGCATGGTCCCAATCGGGCTCGCCGAACTCCCAGAAAGACCCGCCGATCGTGTAAAGCCCGGCGGCGGCCATGTTGACCGAGCAGAAGCCGCCATGCGCCGCAAAATTGGGGGTGCCGAATTGATTGGCCCACCAGCCGGTCAAAGACTGGCTTTGGTCACGGCCGGTAAAGAAGGCGAGCTTCTTGGGATCGGTGGCCCGGATATGGGCCAGGCGATCGGTCAGCATGCCCAGCGCTTCGTCCCACTCGATCTCGACGAAATCGCCCGTGCCGCGCTCGCCGACGCGCTTTAAGGGCTTCCTCAGCCTTGCGGGGCTGTAATGGTTCATGATCCCGGCCGAACCCTTGGCGCACAACACGCCGCGGTTCACCGGGTGATCCTTGTTGCCCTCGATGTAGCGGATTTGGCCGTTTTTGAGATGAACTTTGATCCCGCAACGGCAGGCGCACATATAGCAAGTGGTCGCTTTGACCGTGTCGCCCACGGGCCTCGACAGTTCGACCCGTTCGCCCCCATCCATCGCGCGATTCTCCCGTATGACCGGGATCGTTGTACGGGCGGGCGGTTAGGGCCGTCAAACGGTTGCGAAAGATCGGGGGAACGATGCAGAATGTTCATGTGACGGGATCGGCCGGCGCGACTCATTCGCGTCTTGCCCCTTACCCCACGGCGAGCGGAGAATAGCGGTATGGCCAAGCTCACCCCAGCCGACATCGCGCGACTGGCGGACGACCATTCCGCCGCGGCGCGTGCCGAGATGGCGGCGAAAGTCGCCGCCGTCTATTCCGACACCGGCTTGTCGGCGACCGAACGCGCGGAAGCCGAAAGCGTGCTGATGCTGATGGCGCAGGACGCGATGGCGACCGTGCGCCAAGCGCTCGCCCAGCATCTGCGCAGCGCGCCGCAATTGCCGCAAGGTTTGGGCCTCGCCCTCGCCAAGGATATCGACGACGTCGCGTTGCCGCTGCTGCGCGAATCGCTCGCCTTCTCCGACGCCGAACTCGTCGAGATCGTGAAGTCGCAGTCGGAGGAAAAACAGGTCGCCATCGCCGGCCGCAAAAACGTGTCCGACGCGGTCGCGCGCACGCTGGTCGACGAAGGCACATCGCGCGTTGCGGCCACGCTTGCGGGCAACGACGGTGCTGCGCTGTCCGACGCGACGGCGGAGCGTTTGGTCGACAAGCACGGCAAAGCGAAGCTGGTGCAGGAAAAGCTCGCCTTGCGGCGCAAGCTGCCGGTGCGCGCCCTCGAAAAGCTCTACGCGCTCGCCTCGGAATCGATCAAGGAAAAGCTGATCGCGCGCGACGACGTGTCGCCCGATCTCGCCGCCAGCCTTGCCGCCAGCGCGCGCGAAATCGCGACCGTCGGCACGTCGCTTGAATCGGGCGAGCAGGATGTCGCGGCCTTGGCCGCGCAACTCCATTCCACGGGCCGTCTCGATCCGGGCATCGTCATCCGCGCGCTGTGCATGGGCGATCTGTTCCTGTTCGAGCGCGGCCTCGCCTTGCGCGCCGATTTCCCGATCGAGCGCGCGCGCCAGCTGATCTACGATCCGGCCGGCGGCCTCAAATACATCTACGAGCGCGCCTATATGCCGCCCGCTTTGTATCCGGCGGTGAAGGCGGCCCTCGAAGTCGCGCTGGAAACGCAATACGACGGCGGCCCCGCCGATCGCGAACGCTTCCGGCGCAAGATGATCGAGCGCGTGTTGACCAAGGTCGACGACGCCGATCCGGATACGGCGGATTATCTGCTCGCGCGCTTGACGACGCTGACCGACACGTTGAGCCACACGCACGCCTGACGCCCGGCCGCCATGCCCCCGCAGCTGCAAACCGTCTCGGAAGCGAAGGCGCGGCGCGATCTGCGCCGGGGCATCGACAATCTCGCCGCACTCGATCCGCATGTCGCCGAATGGCTGCCGCGCATCGGCTATCCCAAGCCGCGCGCCCGGCCGATCGGCTTCGTCGGGTTCGCGCGCGCCATCGTGGCGCAGCAGGTTTCGGTCGCGGCCGCGACGGGCATTTGGAATAAGCTCGAAGCGGGGCTCGGCGCGATGGAGCCGATCCGCGTCATCGAAACGCCCGACGAAGGGCTGCGCACGATGGGGCTGTCGCGGCAGAAGGCATCGTATATCCGCGGCCTTGCCGAAGCGGTCGTGTCGGGCACGCTCAATTTCGACGATCTGCACGCGGCCGAAGACGAGGCCGCGATCGCGACGATCACGCAATTGAAGGGCCTCGGCCGCTGGAGTGCGGAGATCTATCTGCTATTCGCGATGCGCCGGCCCGATATTTGGCCCGGCAACGACCTCGCCCTGCAGGAGGCGATGCGGATTTTGAAGAAATTGCGCAGCCGTCCCGACGAGAAGCGTTTGCGAAAATTGGGCGAGGCGTGGCGCCCGCATCGTTCGGCCGGCGCCTTGTTCCTGTGGCACGTCTATCATCACGCCAAAGGCACATGAGGGCGCTGGTCGTCGCGTTGGCGTTGATCGCGATGCCGGCCTTGGCGCAGGAGCAGCGCCCGCCGGTCGATGTGCGTTTCGAGTTCGAAAAACTCGCGGCACAGATGGAGGTCCTGCTCGACCGGCCGCTGGACGAAGAAATGCGAAAGGCGTTGCGCGAGCGCTTGGCGTCGATCGTCGCGCGATTGGAAGCGGGGCGCGCGGACGACAACGCCGCGCAAATCTTCCGCCTCGAACGGCGCCTTGCGCAATTGCGCGCGAGCCAGACCGGCACGTTCGACAATATCCCGCCCGGTCTTTACGAAGCCTATCGCCGCGTCATTCAGGACGAAATCGAGCGCACGCGCGAGGCGCTGCGCGCCCTGGGCCGCGATCCCGGTTAGGCGCGCCGATTATACGGCAGCAATCCCAGCACGCTCGCCATGCCGCACCAGCCGGTGGCGCCCGCGAAAACGAGACCCGCGCCGACGAAGGCGGACAATCCGTAGAAACCCGGATGGACTAACGCGCCCAGCGCCGCGCCGATCAGCACCAGCGATCCGGCCGCGATCTGCACTTGGCGCATGATCGGCAAGGGGGCCGATTTGTTTTCGCGGATCGGCAGGCCCGCTTCCTTCCAGCCCATGATGCCGCCGGAAAAATTGATCGCCGAAATGCCGGCTTTGGCGAGCTGGGCTTGCGCATGGGCCGAGCGCTTGCCGGAGAGGCAATGCACGACCAGCTTCTTGCCGTTCGCCGCGGGGATCTTGGCCGGATCGAAATTCGACAGCGGGACCAGTGTGGAACCGGGAATGCTCTCGCGCGCGAACTCGTTCGCTTCGCGCACGTCGACCAGCACGGCTTCGCCGCGATCCATCCAGGTCTTCAGCGTGGCGGCGTCGACTTCGGTCATCGGAACGGACATTGTAAGTCTCCTCGATGCGGGATATATATTAGAGAAATCTAAAGTTCAAGGGGCCGACCCATGCCGAACGCGATTGCCGTCGATTCCGTCTTCGATCCCGCGACGGGTACGGTGGGCTACGTCGTCGCCGATCGCAAGGCCCGGCGCGCGGCGGTGATCGATCCGGTGCTCGATTACGATCCCAAAGCGAGCCGTACCTCGACCGCGACGGCCGAGAAACTCGCGGCGCTGGTCGGGGATTGCGCACTGGAATGGGTGATCGAAACCCACGCCCATGCCGATCATCTGTCGGCGGCCCCCTGGTTCAAGAAGCGCTTCGCCGCCAAGATCGCGACGGGCGCTAAGGTCGGCAAGGTCCAGGCGACATGGCGCAAAATCCTCAATCTCGGCGAGGCCTTCGCGGTGGACGGGCGGCAATTCGACCGGCTGCTGGGCGAGGGCGACCGGCTCGACATCGGCGGCGCGCGTTTGACGGCCTGGGAAACGCCCGGCCACACGCCGTCCTGCATGATGCTGGCGCTGGAGACGGGGGATGGGCCGGCGCAAATCTTTCTGGGCGACACGATGTTCATGCCCGATCTGGGCACGGCGCGCTGCGACTTCCCCGGCGGCGATGCGCGCACGCTTTATCGTTCGATCCGGCGCGTCCTCGCCTTGCCGGGCGATACGATCCTGCATGTCTGCCATGACTATCCCCCGGAAACGCGGGGGCCGCGCACGTCCACGACCGTGGCCGAACAGCGCGCGGGGAATATCCATGTTCGCGACGGGATCGACGAGGATTCCTTCGTGAAAATGCGGGAAACCCGCGACAAGACGCTGGCCGCCCCGGTCCTGCTGCTGCCCTCGATCCAGGTCAATATAAGGGCGGGCGAGCTGCCCGCACCCGAAGACAACGGCACGCGCTATCTGAAAATCCCGCTCGACGCGATCTAATCGCGCGGCCTACAACGCACGCTATGTTCAAAGCGTTGGAAGGCGGGCCCCGGCCGAGTCCCTGGCCGGGCGACAAGATATTCGTGGCCGTCTTGGGCGGCCTGATGGGCGTCGCCCCTTTGTCGGTCGATATGTATCTGCCGGCCTTGCCGGCGATCGGGCGCGAGTTCGGGGCCAGTCAGCACGAGGTGCAACTCACCCTGGGCGTGTTCTTCGCCGGGTTCGGGGTGGGGCAACTCGTCTGGGGCCCGATCGGCGACCGGTTCGGACGCCGCTGGCCCACCTTCGCGGGATTGCTGATCTTCGCCGCCGGGTCGATCGCGGCGGCGTTGGCGCCCAGCAACGATTTCCTGATCGCCGCGCGATTCCTGCAGGCGGCGGGCGCTTGCGCGGCGCCCGTCATGGTGCGCGCGATGGTGCGCGACGTGTTCGACCGCGAGCGCTCGGGCGTGATGATGTCGTTGATGATGCTGGTGATGGGGGCGGCGCCGATGCTCGCCCCGATGATCGGCGGCGTCGTCGAATTATGGCTGGGCTGGCGCGCGATCTTCGTCGTGCTGGTCTTCGCGACGGCGATCATTCTTTTCGCGCTGTTCCGCATTCCCGAAACGCATGGCGTGGAAAAGCGGCGCTCCGCGCATTGGCGGTCGGTCCTCGCGGCCTATTCGGAACTCGCGTTCGACCGCCGCTTCCTGTCCTACGCGTTCGGCGGCGCGTTCTTTTTCGGCGCGATGTTCGCCTATATCGCCGGCACGCCCTTCGTCTATATCGAGATCTTCGGCGTGCCGCCGCAGTATTACGGCTTCCTGTTCGGGCTGAACGTGATCGCGATGATGCTGTCGAGCACGCTGAACGGCCGCTTCATGCCGCGTTTCGGGATCGATCGCACCTTGCGCTTCGGCCACACGGTGGCGTTGTTCGTGGGATTGGCGATCCTTGCCGTCGGCATCACGGGGTTCGGCGGGCTGACGGGGCTGGTCATCGCGATCTTCCTCTACATGTTCACGATGGGCGCGATCGGCGCCAATTCGATGGCCGGCGCCATGTCGCCGTTTCCGCATATCGCGGGTGCGGCGTCGGCCTTGGCGGGCGCGTTGCAGTTCGCGGTGGGGGCGCTCACCAGCGTGCTCGCCGGATTGTTCGACAACGGCACGGCGATGCCGATGTGCGCGGTGATGGCGGGTTGTTCGACGCTCGCGTTCCTGGCGAACCGATTGGCGCCCCGCCCATGACCGCGAAAAATCTGCACGCCCAGCTCGAAGAAGCGCGGCGCAAGACGCGCGAGGCCGAAGCGCTGCGCATGAATTTGCGCAAACGCAAAGCCCAGGCGCGCGGGCGCGAAGCGGCCGAAACCGAAGCGGCGATCCGCGGCGTGCTCGATTTTTGGTTCGCGGGCGCGGCCGGCGAATTCCGGAAAGCGTGGTTCGCGAAGGACGATGCGTTCGACGCCGAATGCCGGGCGAAACTCGGCCCCCTCGCCGAACGCGCGGCGGCGGGCGAACTCAAATCCTGGCTCGACACGGAGGAGGGTTCGCTCGCCCTCATCCTTCTGCTCGACCAAGCGCCGCGCAATCTCCATCGCGGCACGCCGCAAGCCTTCGCGAGCGACGCGATGGCGCTGGCCGCCGCGCGCGCGACGGTCGCCAAGGGCTTCGACCGCGCGCTCGACCCAGCCGCGCGGATGTTCGTCTATCTGCCGTACGAACATGCCGAAGACCTTGCCGCGCAGGACGAAGCCTGCGCGCTGATGGAAGCGTTGCCCGAGACTCCGTGGCGGGCGGACGTCGTGGACTACGCCCATAAGCATCGCGCCGTAATCGCCGAATTCGGCCGATTCCCGCATCGCAACGCGATCCTGGGGCGGGACAGCACCGAGGCCGAAAAGGCTTATTTGGCGCGCCCCGGCGCGGGTTTCTAGGATTCCCCAAAGCGGCCTGGATTTCGCCACAACCGCGGGGTAAGAGATTTCAAACGCGGTTGGCGACGAGGCTCATGGACAAGATTCGCATTCGCGGGGGCAAGGCCCTCGTCGGCAGCATCCCGATCGGCGGGGCGAAGAACGCGGCCCTGCCTTTGATGGCGGCGAGCTTGCTGACGGACGGGACGCTGCGTCTGGCCAACATCCCGCATCTGGCGGACATCACCACCCTTGCCAATCTGCTCGCCACGCTGGGCGTGGAAATCGCGCTGGACGGCCATGCCGAAGGCGGCCATCAGGGCCGCGTGCTGGCGCTGACCGCGCGCAACATTTCCAACACCACCGCCGAATACGATCTGGTGCGCAAGATGCGCGCCTCGATCCTGGTGCTCGGCCCCCTGGTCGCGCGCGAAGGCAAGGCGAAGGTCTCGCTGCCCGGCGGTTGCGCCATCGGCGCACGGCCGGTCGATCTGCATCTCAAGGGTCTCGAAGCGCTCGGGGCCAAGATCGAGTTGCGCGAAGGCTATGTCGAAGCGCTCGCGCCCGGCGGCTTGACGGGCGCGCGCTTCGTGTTCCCCTTCGTGTCGGTGGGTGCGACCGAAAATCTGATGATGGCCGCGACGCTGGCGAAGGGCACGACCGTGCTGTCGAACGCGGCGCGCGAGCCGGAGATCGGCGATCTCGCCCGCTGCCTGATCGCGATGGGCGCCAAGATCGAAGGTGTCGATACCGACACGCTGACGATCCATGGCGGCGCCAAGCTTTCGGGCACGACGCATTCGATCCTGCCCGACCGCATCGAACTCGGCACCTTCGCGATGGCCGCCGCCGCGACCGGCGGCGACGTCGAATTGATCGGCGGGCGCAGCGAATTGATCGCCGCCGCCGCGACGGCGCTGACCCAGGCCGGCGTCACGATCGAGGATACGCCGCGCGGGATCCGCGTGCGCCGCACCAACGCGCCGCTGGTCGGCGTGGACGTGATGACCGAGCCGTTTCCCGGCTTCCCGACCGATCTTCAAGCGCAGATGATGGCGCTGTTGACGACGGCCGAAGGCGCTTCGATGATCACCGAAACGATCTTCGAGAACCGCTTCATGCACGTCCCCGAACTGCGCCGTATGGGCGCCAATATCAATCTCCATGGCGGCTCGGCCATGGTGCGCGGCGTGCCCAAGCTGACGGGCGCCCCGGTGATGGCGACCGATCTGCGCGCGTCGGTGTCGCTGGTCATCGCCGGCCTGGTCGCGCAGGGCGAGACGATCGTCAACCGCGTCTATCACCTCGATCGCGGCTACGAGCGTTTGGAAGCCAAGCTCGCCGCCTGCGGGGCGGATATCGAACGGATCAAGGAAGCCGCGTGATGGGCGAGTGCCTGAAGCTGAAGGCGACGGATGCGGAGGACTTCCGCATCGTCGCCGCCTGTCTTCAGGACGCGCTGATCCCGCTCGCCGACATGAAGTTCGAAGCGGGCCAGAAGGAATTCGTGCTCGTCGCCAATCGCTTCCGCTGGGAGAATTGCGACAAGACGTGGGAAAGCGCGCCGGACGCGCAAACGCCCACGCCCGACGACGTGCCCGACATCGCCTTCTTGCCGTGCGCCAATTACGAGCGCGTCAATTGCGCGATCCATTTCCAGGGCGTCGAGAATGTGCGCTGCAAGGGCCTCGACCAGAAGGATCGCGGCAAGGTCCTCGAATTGCTGACGATCGACGCGCAGGACGGCGCCGTCACGATCGTGTTCGCGGGCGACGCGAAGCTGCGTTTGGAAGGCAAGGCGATCGCCTGCCTGATGCGCGATCTGGGCGAACCCTGGCCCACGCAATGGCGCCCGCGACATTCCGTCGCCTAACCATTTGAACTGACCGCCTTTTTCCGTGCCATGACAGCCCGGCCGCCGGCGGTTATAACCGCCGCAATCCGGAGTGTTGTGAACCTTGAATCCCAACGAAAAACTCGTCCTGGCCCTGCCCAACGGCCGCATCCTCAAGGAAGTGATGCCGCTGCTGCGCCGCGCCGGGATCACGCCTGAGCCCGAATTCGACGATCCGAATACGCGCCTGTTGCGCTTCAAGACCGACGATCCCGGTCTCGACATCGTGCGCGCGCGCGCGTTCGACGTCGCGACCTTCGTGGCGTTCGGCGCGGCGCATATCGGCGTGGCGGGCGACGACGTGATCGTCGAATTCGACTATCCCGAGATCTATGCGCCGCTCGATCTGCGCATCGGCAAATGCCATCTCGCGGTCGCCGAGCCGGTGGAACTGGCGGGCAGCGACGATCCGCGCCGCTGGTCGCATGTGCGCGTCGCGACGAAATATCCCAACGTCGCGCGCAAGCATTTCGCGCGCCGCGGCGTGCATGCCGAATGCATCAAGCTGAACGGCGCCATCGAACTCGCCCCGGCCTTGGGTGTCGCGCGCCGCATCGTCGACCTGGTGTCGACCGGCGCCACGCTGAAAGCCAACGGCTTGGTCGAGATCGAGCGTATCGCCGACGTCACGTCGCGCTTGATCGTCAACCGCGCGGCGCTGAAAACCCGTCACGCGCAGATCGCTCCGCTGGTCGATCGCATCGCGGAGGTCGTCCGTGCCGCGTAAGCTCGACGCGTCGAAACCCGGTTTCGCGCGCGACTTCGCTTCGTTGCTGGCGTCGCGCGAGGACTCCTCGAACGACGCCGACGCCATCGCCGCGAAGATCGTCGCGGATGTGCGCAAGCGCGGCGACGCGGCGCTGATCGACTACACAAAGCGTTTCGACCGGCTGACGCTGACGCCCAAAACGATGCGCGTATCGGCCGCCGAAATCGCGCGCGCGCGCAAAGCCTGTTCGAAGCCCGCGTTGAAAGCGCTGGAAGTCGCGGCCCAACGCATCGCCGCGTTCCATAAGCGCATGAAGCCCGAAGGGGCGCGCTGGACCGACAAGACCGGCGTGTCGCTGGGCTGGCGCTGGACCGCCCTGGATGCGGCGGGGCTTTACGTGCCCGGCGGCAAGGCGGCGTATCCGTCCTCGGTGCTGATGAACGCAATCCCGGCGAAGGTCGCGGGCGTAAAGCGCTTGGTCGTGACCGTACCGGCCCCGGGCGGCCATATCGAACCGCTGGTGCTCGCGGCCTGCGATATCGCGGGGGTCGATGAAATCTATCGCGTGGGCGGTGCGCAAGCGGTTGCAGCACTCGCCTTCGGCACGAAGACCATCGCGCCGGTCGACAAGATCACCGGGCCCGGCAATGCCTATGTCGCCGCCGCCAAGCGCATGGTGTTCGGCACCGTGGGCATCGATCTGATCGCGGGCCCGTCGGAAGTCTGCATCGTCGCCGATAAATCCGCCGATCCGCGCTGGATCGCGGTCGATCTTTTGGCCCAAGCCGAACACGACGCCGCCGCACAGTCGGTGTTGATCACCGACGACGCGAAATTCGCCGCCGCCGTGTCCGATGCGGTGGACGGCGAACTCGCCACCCATCCGCGCCGCGAAATCGCGGCCGCGTCGTGGCGCGACCATGGCGCCATCGTCGTGGTGCGCAAACTCGCCGACGCGGTCGATCTGGTCGATCGCTTGGCGCCCGAGCATTTGCAGCTCGCGTGCAAGAACGCCGAGGCCTTGTCGCGCAAGATCCGCCATGCGGGTGCCATCTTCCTGGGCGTGCACACGCCCGAGGCTTTGGGCGATTATCTCGCGGGGCCGAACCACGTGCTGCCGACCAGCCGCACGGCGCGTTTCTCCTCGGGCCTCGGCACGTCGGATTTCATGAAGCGCACGACGCTGATCGGCGCCGACGAAAAGGGCCTCGCGCGGCTTGCGGGCGACGGGACGATCTTGGCGCTGGCCGAGGGTCTCGCCTCGCATGCGCGATCGCTTTCCATAAGGGCGCGCGCCAAACGGAGATAACGCGATGGACGGGTCGGGCGAGAAGCGCAATCGCATCTGCAAGATCGACCTGGCCGAGAATCTGCGCGTACGCCGCAACGCGGATATCGAGCACGAGCGCACGGTCGCGATTTTCGATCTGCTCGACGAGAACGAGTTCGAATTGGTCGGCGGTCCGCCGGGCCCGTACCAGCTCGCCTTATCGATCGAAGAAAACCGCCTGATCTTCGATCTGAAGACCGAAGCGGGGGCGGCGATCGACAAGCATCCGCTGCCGCTCTCGCCGTTTCGCACCACGATCAAGGACTACTTCACCGTCTGCGAAAGCTATTACGACGCGATCAAGCGGCTTTCGCCTTCGCAGATCGAAGCGCTCGATATGGGGCGGCGCGCCGTCCACAACGAAGGCTCCCAGCTTTTGCGCGACCGGCTGGAGGGCAAGATGGTCATGGACTTCAACACCGCGCGCCGCTTGTTCACGCTGATCTGCGTGCTGCATATCCGGGGCTAGGTGTGACCGATAAGATCGGCAGCGTCCTGTTCTGTTGCACGCATAACTCGGTCCGCTCGCCGATGGCGGAGGGGCTTGCGAAGAAGCTGCTCGGCACCAAGGTCTATGTCGATTCCGCCGGGGTGAAGCGCCAGGACGTCGACCCGTTCGTGATCGCGGCGCTGTCGGAGCTGGGCGTGGACATCCAGCGCCACAAAGCCAAAACCCTCGATGAACTTCACGACAGCTCCTTCGATCTGATCGTGACCTTGAGCCCCGAGGCGCATCACAAGGCCCTGGAACTCACCCGGATCATGGCCTGCGAGGTCGAGTATTGGCCCACTTTCGACCCGAATTTGATCGAGGAGGGCAGCCGCGAGGCGCGCATGGAAGGCTACCGCACGCTGCGCGACGGGCTGAAAACGCGGATTCTCAAGCGTTTTGAAGGCGTGGCGGCCGATTTCGGCAAGGCGGGCGAGGCTTGACCTTGCCCCGCTTCGGGGCCATGTTGCGGCCCCGATCCCGCCCCAGGGGCGGAGTCCAGAACCAACCGGAGATCCATGGCGAAAGAAGGTCTGATCGAGTTCTCGGGCGTGGTGCAGGAACTCCTGCCCAACGCGATGTTCCGCGTGAAGCTCGACAACAATCACGAAGTGCTCGCCCACACCTCGGGCAAGATGCGCAAGAACCGCATCCGCGTGCTCGCGGGCGACCGCGTCAACGTCGAGATGACGCCCTACGATCTGACCAAGGGTCGGATCACGTTCCGCTTCAAGTAAGCGGGGCCGTTTTGGCGCCGCCGCTCGTCCTCGCCTCCGCGAGTCCGCGCCGGCGCGAGTTGCTGGCGCAGATCGGCCGTATCCCGGCCGAAATCCTTCCCGCCGACGCCGACGAAACCGAAATTCCGGGTGAACGCCCGCGCGAACTTGCGGCCCGCCTCGCGCTGTTGAAGGCGCAGGCGGTGGCGGTATCGCGTCCCGCCGCGCTCGTGCTGGGGGCGGACACCGTCGTCGCCTGCGGGCGGCGCATTCTTCCCAAAGCCGAGACCGAGGCCCAAGCGCGCGATTGCTTGGCGCTGCTGTCCGGCCGGCGCCATCGCGTGCTGGGCGGGATTTGCCTGATCGTGCCGGGCAAGGCGCCGCGCGCACGCTTGAGCGAAACGATCCTGACCTTCAAGCGCCTGACTCAGGTCGAGATCGATGCTTATATCGCCGGCGGCGAATGGCGCGGCAAGGCGGGCGGCTATGCGATCCAAGGCAAGGCGGCCGAATTCGTGCGCTTCCTGTCCGGTTCCTATTCCAACGTCGTCGGCCTCGATCTTTATGAGACGGCGCGGCTGCTCGAAGGGGCCGGCGCATGAGCGGCAAAATCGACGAAATTCTGATCGACCGCGACGGCGATATGATCCGCGCCGTCGGATTTTCGCAGCGCCAATTGGTCGATATCGCGCGCGAACCCGCCGACCGGCGCGTCGCCGTGGGCACGATCCATCGCGTGCGCGTCGCCAGGACGGTGCATGGCGGCGTGTTCGTCGATCTGCCGGGCGGGCTGGTCGCCTTGCTCGATACGCCCAACCCGCCGCAACCCGGCCGCACGCTGCTGGTGCAGGTGATCGAACCGCCCGCCGCCGACAAGCGGGCGCGGATTTCCACGCGCCTGGCGCTGGAAGGGGCAAACGCCGTGCTGCTGCCGGGAGGCAAGGGCGCTTCGGTTTCCAAGCGCATCTCCGCCGCCAAGCGCGAAACGTTGCAGGGCCGCGCGCATACGTTTTTGCGCGAAGGCGAAGGTTTGATCCTGCGCGGCGGTGCGCTTGAAATCGACGACGCGACATTGGGCGCGGAGATCGAGGCGCTGCGCGCGAAGGCGGCCGCGTTCGTGCGCGACGGGGTGCCCGAAATGCTGTCGTCCGACGGCGCGGTGCCCGCTTTGGTGCGCACGCTCGGCGCGCCCGATGCGCGGGTGCTGACCCCCGATGCCGAACTCGCCAAGCTCGCGGGCATCACGCACGATAAATTCGCCTTCGATCGTCATGACGCGGCGAGCTTGCTCGAACAGCTCGAGCGTCCGCGCGTCGATCTGCCGTCGGGCGCTTGGCTCTCCGTCGAGCGCACGGCCGCCCTCGTCGCGATCGACGTGAATTCGGGGGCGTCGAAGGACGACGCGCTGACCATCGATCTGGAAGCCGCGCGCGAGATCGCGCGCCAGATCCGGCTACGCGATCTGGCGGGGCTTATCGCGGTGGATATTCTGCGCGTCGTGAAGCCGGGCGAGCGTGCGCGCTTGCTCGACGCGTTCAAACACGCCACGCGCCACGATCGCCGCCGCGTCGACGTGCTCGGCATCACCGCCGGCGGCTTGGTCGAGATGACGCGCGCGAGGTCGCAAGGGCGGGCGGGCGAATGAGCCAGGTCGTGCCCTTGCCGAAGAAGCCGAAGAAATCGGGCTGCCCGATCTGCAAGCGGCCGGCGCATGCCGATTTCCGGCCTTTCTGTTCGGCACGCTGCAAGGACGAGGATATGCGCCGCTGGCTCGACGGTGCCTATCGCATCCCGACCGACGAGACGCCGGACGAACCCCAATGAGCGGCACGCCCGGCGGCTTCGTCGACATGTGCGTCGAATTGCTGGGCGAGGCGGTGGGGCGCGTTTCGGCCAAGCGGATGTTCTCCGGCTGGGGCTTGTTTCGCGACGGGCGGATGTTCGGCCTCATCGTCGAAGACCGGCTTTATCTCAAGACCGATGCCGCGAACCGCCCGCAATTCGAGGCGGCGGGGCTCGAGCCCTTCACCTATCTCGCCAAGTCGAAGAAACGGGTGTCGCTCGGCTATTACGAGGTCCCGCCCGAAGCGCTCGACGACGCGGTCGAAATGCGCGCCTGGGCGCGCGGTGCCGTCGACGCCGCGATGCGCATGCCGGAGAAAAAGTCGAAAGCCGCCCCCAAGCGCATCGCCGATCTCGCCAGCCTCGGGCCGAAATCGCAGGCGTGGCTGGGCGAGGCGGGGATCGTCGGCATCGACGATCTGAAGCGCGCGGGCGCGGTCGGCGCCTATATCGCCGTCAAGCGGCGGCGGCCGCGCGAAGCGACGCGCAATCTGCTTTACGGGCTGTATGCGGCGTTGCGCGGGCTCCATTGGACGAAGGTTCCGGCGGCGGAAAAACGCCGTCTGGACGCGGAGGCCGAGGCGGCGCTTAAGCCGCCGAAAAGTCAGAGGAAATCGGCGGCTTCCAGGCGTTGACAGGTTTCCGGGCAGGCCCTATACACGCCTCCCACGAGCCCGGTGCCCGGGTAGCTCAGTTGGTAGAGCATGCGATTGAAAATCGCAGTGTCGCTGGTTCGATTCCGGCCCCGGGCACCACTGATTTCCTTCGACAATTCGGCTTCGGCAAGGAATGCGCGTTCGAGGCGTTTCTCGGTTAAACGCGCGAGAAGAACATCCATCTGAAATTCAATATCTCGCGGCGCGTTATGCCCGGAACATCGGCCCGCCTTTATGCGCGGGGAAGCCGTAGCCGTTGACCATGACGAGATCGATATCGGACGCGCGCGCGGCGATGCCCTCGGCCAGCACGGCTTCCGCTTCCGCCGTCATCGCGGCCAGAACGCGGGCGACGATCCGGTCGGCCGGGATCGGCGCCGCCTTGCCGCCGATTTCCCGGCGGCGATCCTCGATCATCGCCGCGACGACGGCGGAAGGCGTGCCGGCCGGATAATCGTACCAGCCGCCGCCGGTCTTGCGGCCCAGGCGCCCGGCTTCGTATAGCCGGTCGAGCAACGGCAAGGCGCGTGCGGGCGCCTTGCCTTCGGCGATCAGGCGCCGGCGCGTATGCCAGGCGATATCGAGGCCTGACATGTCCCACACGGCGAACGGGCCCATTTTGAACCCATAGCCCGTCAGCGCCGCGTCGATCTCGGCGGGGGCGGCGCCGTCCTCGACCATGATCTCGCATTCCCGGCGATAGGCCGAATAGATGCGATTGCCGATGAAACCTTCGCCCACGCGCGCCACGACCGGCAGCTTGCCGAGCTTCTTGGCGATCGCGAGTGCGGTGGCGAGTGCGGCCGTACCCGTCTTCGCGCCGCGCACGATCTCCAACAGGCGCATCACATTCGCCGGGCTGAAGAAATGCAAACCCACGACCGATTCCGGCCGCTGGGTCGCGGCGGCGATGACGTCGAGATCCAGATACGATGTGTTCGACGCGAGGATCGCGTGCGCGGGCAGAATCGCGTCGAGTTCGCCGAACACGCGGCGTTTGATCGCCATATCCTCGATCACCGCTTCGATCGCAAGATCGCAATCGGCGGCATCGGCGAGCGCCGTCGAGGCGATCAGACGTGCGGCGCGTTCGGCGGCGGCATCGGCTGACAAGCGCCCCTTGGCGACGTCCTGGGCCGCGATTTCGGCGATGCGCGCGGCCCCGCGCGCCAGCGAGGCCGCGTCGATATCGATCAATCGGGTTTCGTAACCGGCGGCAAGGCACGCGGCGGCGATGCCCGCCCCCATCGTGCCCGCCCCGATGACCGCGATGCGGCGAACGGGGATCGCGGCATCGGGCGATACGCCTTCGATCCGCGCGGCTTCGCGTTCGGCGAAGAACAGATGGCGCAGCGCCGCCGCTTCGTCGCCTTGACGCAATTCCTGGAACGCGGCGCGTTCTTGCGCCAGCGCATCGGCGAACGGCAAGGCGAGCGTGCGGCGCAAGGCGGCGATCGCCTCGACGACCGGCTTGCGGCCGGGATTGCGCTTCAAGGCCGCCGCGGCGGCCGCTTCGAAACGCGCGGGATCGCAAGGGCGGACCGGCCGATCGCGCAATCGGCGCTTCGCGGTGGCGGGCGAACGCGCGAGATCGATCGCGGCCAAGCGCAGATCGCCGGTCGAAATCGTGTCGATCATGCCGAGTTTCACGGCGTCGGGTGCCTGTACGCGCTTGCCGGTGACGACGATGTCGAGTGCTTCGGCCGGATCGACGATGCGCGGCAAGCGCACCGTGCCGCCCGCACCGGGGATCATGCCCAGCGTCACTTCCGGCAGTCCCAGCTTGGCGTCCGGCGTGGCGATGCGCAGATCGCAGCCCAGCGCCAATTCGTAGCCGCCGCCCAAGGCCGCACCATGGATCGCGACGACGACGGGCTTGGGGCATTCTTCGATCGCCGCGATGACGGCGGGCAATTGCGGATCGACGAGCGGTTTTCCGAATTCGCGGATGTCGGAGCCCGCGACGAAGGTGCGGCCCGCGCCGATCAGCACGGCGCCGATGACGGTCTTGTCGCCGGCGATCTTGCCGAAGGCATCGATCAGGCCTTGGCGCACGGCGATGGAACCCGCGTTGACCGGCGGATTGTCGATCGTCACGACGGCGATATCGCCCTCGCGCTCCAAACGGACGGCGTCGGACATTCGCGTCAACGCTTGCCGAAAACGGGTTTGCGCTTTTCGGCGAAGGCGCGCTGCGCTTCGCGCGTATCGTCGGTCAGCGACAACTCGGCCGAAACGCCTTGCTCGAAGCGATAGCCTTCGCGCAGCGACATTTCCTCGACCGTGTTGAAGGCATGCTTGTTGCGCGCCAAGGCCACGGGGCTTTTCTGCGCAATCTCGGCCGCCATGGCGAGGGCCGCGGGCATCAGCGCCTCGGGGGCGAGGCATTCTTCGACGATGCCCAAGCGATAGAGTTCTTGGGCCGGCACGCGCCGCCCGGTGAAGAACATCATCCGCGCCTTGGTGCGCGGGAAAAGCTCGAGGAATTTCGCACCGCCCGCGAGGCCCACATCGATCTCGGGCATCTGGACATAGGCGGTTTCGGACGCGAGCAGGATGTCGCAGCACGCCATCAGCGCGTAACCCGCGCCGATCGCCGGACCGTTGACGGCGCCGATCACCGGCTTGGCGCAATCGCGGATCGCGTAGAAGCTTTCGCGCGTCACGCGGTTATGGCGGATATAGTCGCCGCGCTGCGCGGTCATGCTCCGCCGTTCCTTGATGTCCGCCCCGGCGGAGAAGACCTTGCCGCCGCCGGTCAGGATCACGCAGCGTATGTCGGGATCGTCGCTCAGCGTGTCGAACACCCAGGTCAGTTCCGTGCGCGTGCGGAAATTCTGCGCGTTGACCGGCGGGCGGTCGAACGTGACGGTGGCGACGCCGTCTTTGCGGTCGATGCGGAATTGTTCGAGATCCATCGGCTTTCCCCTGCTGCGGCCTGGAAAACTAGCAGCGGGAAGGGGGGCGGACCATCCAGGCGGGTGAAAACCAACTATCGAGCATATGAAACGTCGTGCGGCGGTCCGACGCCCTAAAATGGCGCCGTTTTCAGCAAGGAGGTTCGGGTGTCGGGGATCGAGATTACGCGCGACGGGCGCGGCGTGGCGACCGTGTGGCTCGCCAATCCGGGGCGGCTGAACGCGCTGTCCAACCGCATGATTCACGGGCTGAAGGCGGCGATGGACGAATTGGCCGCCGACGGCGAATGCCGGGTCGCGGTGCTGCGCGGCAAGGACGGCGTATTTTGCGCCGGGCGCGATCTGAAGGATCTCGGCGCGCTGCAGGACGCCCCGCCGGCGGAGATCGATGCGATGTACGACGCGCTGGAAGCGATGCATTGGTCGGTGCAGAACTTCCCCAAGCCGCTGGTCGCGGCGGTGGAGCGCTACGCGCTGGGCATCGCCACGATGATCGTCGCTTGGACGGATATCTCCATCGCCGAGACGAGCGTCAAATTCGGCTTTCCCGAAGTGCGCAAGGGCATCACGCCCTATGGCGCCATTCCGACCTTGCGCCGGGTGATGCCGCTGCGCGCGATGATGGATCTGATCCTGTCGGGACGGACGATCGAAGCGGCGGAAGCGCGCGAATACGGGCTCGTCAGCCGGCTCGCGGCGCCTGGCACGCTTGAAGCGGCCCTCGCCGGGGTGATCGACGAGCTCTTGGCGGGAAAGCCGGGGGCGCTGGAGAAGATCAAGCGCTTCGCGCTGGAGAGCGAAACCCTGGACCAGCGCGCGGCGGCGGCGTTCGCCACGCGCTTGGCCAAGGCCGGGACGGGCGATCCGGAGGCCAAAAGCGGTATCGGCGGGTTCCTCAAAAGCTGATTGCCGAATGACAAACAGGTTTGCACTTCCGGCAGGGCATCAACCGGACGCCAGGCGCTTAAGATAGCAACGGAATTTCAACGCAATACGGGATCTTGAAAAGATGAGCTCGCAAAACCGCGCCCCTCAGCGCGTCATCCATGTCGGCGTGGGCGTTTTCGGCAAGCGCTGGTGCAGCGACTTTCTGCGCAGCAATGTGGCCGATGGCACGATCCAGGTCGTCGCCTTGGTCGACCGCAACCCGGAAAACCTGAAGGCGGGGCAAACGTCGCTGGGCTTGCGCGACGACCAATGCTTCACCGATGCGGCGCAAGCCTTCAAGGCGGTGAAGGCCGATTTCTGCACGGTCGCGACCACGCCGGCGCATCACGAGGAAGTGATCGACGCGGCGATCGCCGCCGGGCTCGACATTCTGTGCGAAAAGCCGATCGCCGATACGATGGCCGCCACCTTGCGCATCGCGCAGAAGGTGAAGGCGGCGGGCCGCAAAATGGCCGTGACGATGAGCCATCGCTACGACCAGGACAAGACGACGTTGCGCCGCGTGGTGAAGTCCGGCCAGCTCGGCAAGATCAACGCGATCGGCATGCGCTTTCAGGGCGATATGCGCCAGCATATGGCGTGGAGCTCGCTGTTCCGCCACGAGATGGAACACCCGCTGCTGATCGAAGGCTCGATCCACCACATGGATATCCTGGCCGATCTGGCCGGGGACAAGTGCGAAAGCGTCTACGCGACGACATGGCGCCCGTCTTACGCCGCTTACAAGGGCGATACGGATGCGGTGGTCGTGCTCGGCTTCGCCAACGGCGTGAAGGCGGTCTACGAAGGAACTTGCGCGCACTCGACAGGTCTCAACACCTTCTACAAGGAATATATCCGTGTGGATGGCGAGCACGGCACGGCGATCCTGACGCATCGCACGGTGGAACTGTTCATGCGTCAGGATATTTGGCGCCAGCAGCATCGCGAAGGCCAGGGGCAGAAGATCGATCTGCTGGTCCAGCCCAAATGGATCAACAACTGGCTGATCGAACGCTTCGCGCAATGGCGGGCGGGCGGCGCGCCGCTGGAAACCGAAGTCGCGAACAACGTGCAGACCTCGGCGATGATCTTCGCGGCGATCGAAAGCCAACGCACCGGCGCGCCCGTGCAACTCGCCCCGTTCATCGCCGCCGTGGAGCGCTGATCCATGCGGCTGAAGGGCAAGACGGCGCTCATCACCGGTGCGGGCTCGGGTTTCGGCGCGGAAATGGCGCGGCGCTTCGCGGCCGAAGGTGCGATCGTGATCTGCGCCGACCGCAATGCGGAGAATGCGCAAGCGGTCGCATCGTCGATCGGGGCGGCGGCCCATGCCGCCGCGTGCGACGTGTCGAATTCGGGTCAGGTCAAGGCGTTGGCGGAGAAGGCCGCCGCCGTGACCGGCCGCATCGACGTGCTGGTCAATAATGCGGGTATTTCCCAGCAGCCGCGGCGCATCGCCAAGCTGCCGGAAGCCGAGATCGACGCGATCTTCGCGGTCAACGTGAAATCGCTCTATCACGCGGCGGCGCATATCCTGCCGATCATGGTCGCGGGCGGCGGCGGGTCGGTCATCAACATCGCCTCCGTCACCGCGATCCGTCCGCGTCCGGGCATGACCTGGTACAACGCGGCGAAGGCGGCGGTCATTTCGATCACGCAATCGATGGCGGGCGAGTTCGCCGAGAACCGCGTGCGCGTCAACGTGATCGCGCCCGGCGTCGGGCGCACGCCGATGTTCGACGCGATCTTCAAGGATCCGAAAAAGGCCGACGAGGCGCATGACCGCCTGGTCGAGACCTTTCCGCTCGGCCGCTTGTCGAAGCCGTCGGATATCGCGGGGGCCGCACTCTATCTCGCGTCGGACGACGCGGAATTCGTCACCGGCATCGTGTTGCCGGTCGATGGCGGCCGCCTGATCGCTTAACCGGCTATTCCTCGCGCAAGACCGGCGGCTTGGCCGCCGGTTGCTTGATCGCCGTCCAGAAGGTCAGCAGCAGCATGATCGCCGACAGGGCGAGCAATGTGCCGCTGATCGGGCGCATCAGGATTTCCATCGGATCGCCGAAGGCGGACAGCATCGCGCGGCGGAAATTCTCCTCCAGCATCGGGCCCAGAATGAAACCGATCAGCATCGGCGTCGGCTCGAAATCGAGCAGGCGCATCGCGTAGCCCAGCGTGCCGATCCCGAGTACGAGCCAAATGTCGAGCAGCTGGAACTTGACGCTGTAAGCGCCGATGCAGATCAGTACGAGGATGACCGGATAGAGCAGCCGGTAGGGGATGCTGAGCAGGCGCACCCACATGCCGATCATCGGCAGGTTCAAGACCAGCAGCATCACGTTGCCGATCCAGAAGCTGGCGATCACGCCCCAGAACAGATCGGCGTGCTCGGTCATCAAGCGCGGGCCGGGATTGATGCCCTGCATCATCAGCGCGCTCAGCATCACTGCGGTCGATGCGGTGGCGGGAATGCCCATCGTCAGCACCGGGATGAAGGCGGTCTGCGCCGCCGCATTGTTGGCGGATTCGGGGCCCGCGACGCCTTCGATGGCGCCCTTGCCGAAGCGCGACGGGTCCTTCGCCACGCGCTTTTCCAGCGCGTAGCTCATGAACGACGCGACCGTGGCGCCAAGACCCGGCAGCGGACCGATCGCCGAGCCGACGCCGAAGCCGCGCAAGGTCGGCCAGACCGAGCGCTTGATGTCGTCGCGCGTCGGAATCATCGCGCGCAGCGGGATTTTCTGCTTGGCGCCGCCGGTATCGGCGTTGCGGATCGACGCGATGACTTCGGTGATGCCGAACAGGCCCATCGTCACGGCGGCGACGTTGATGCCGTCGGACAATTCGGGAATGCCGTACATGTAGCGGTTGGCGCCGCTGATCACGTCCGTGCCGACCAGACCGAGCAGCAAGCCTACGCCGACCATCGCCAGGGATTTCAAAGGCGAGCCGCCGGTCATCAGCGACAATGCGATCAACGCGAACACCATCGCGGCGAAGTATTCGGCCGCGCCGAACGCGAACGCGACGGCGACGATGGCGGGGCTGAGCGCGATCAGCACCACGATGCCGAGACTGCCGCCGATGAACGAAGCGATGGCCGTGATCGACAGCGCCACGCCCGCGCGGCCCTGCTTGCTCATCGGATAGCCGTCGAGGCAGGTGACCGCGCTGGAAGCGCCGCCGGGCAGGTTCAGCAGGATCGACGCGGTCGAGCCGCCATATTCCGAGCCGTAGTAGACGCCCGCCAGCATGATGATCGCCGGCGTGGGGTCGAGATAGAACGTGATCGGCAGCAGCATCGAGATCGTCGCGAGCGGGCCGATGCCGGGCAGCACGCCGATCGCGGTGCCGAGCGTCACGCCGATGAAGCAGTAGGCGAGGTTCTGGAACGACAGCGCGACGCTGAAGCCCATCAAAAGATCTTCCATGCGGCCCTACTCCAGGAACGGCGGCAGGCGCAGGCCGGGCATTTGCAGCCCCAGCGCCACGCGGAAAACCAGCCAGCCGAGCAGCGCCGTGGCGATCGCCAGAATCCAAGTCTGGCGCGTGCGGCTGTCGGGATCGCCCATGGCGCCGACGACGATGCCGAACGTGATGGCGGGCAGCAGGCCGATCTGTTCGAGCAGGACGCCGAAAGCGACGATACTGCCGAGCGAGGCGAGGACCGGGCGCCATTCGGGGCGGTCCATCGGCAGGCCCGCGCGAACGAGGCCCATGCCGGCGATGATCAGGCCGAGAAATACGACGAAGCCCGATGCCAGCATCGGGAAATAGCCGGGCCCCATTTCGATCGCGTCGCCAATGCGCATCTTCATGGCGCCGGCGAGGAAAACGAGCCCGATGACGGCGACCGATACGCCGCCGATGAAATCCTTATTCGCGATACGCATCGCGCCCCCCGTTAGCCTTACGCGACGTCAAGCGCGTCGAGCGCGTCCGCCGGCCGGCGGACGCGCCGCGTCGATCAGTCGGCCAGCGAGATGTTCGCCTCGGCCGCGACCTGCTTCCATTGATTGAGTTCGTCGACGACCAGCTTCTTGAAATCGTCGCCGTTGAGGTAAGCGGGCGTGTAGCCGAGCTCGTTCAGGCGCTTCACGACCGCCGGATCCTCCAGCATGCCGCGGATCTCGTTGCGCAGCCGGTCGAGGATCGGGGCGGGCGTGCCCTTGGGGGTCATCATGCCGTAATAGACGGTGAGCTCGACGTTGACGCCCGCTTCCTTCAGCGTCGGCGTATCGGGATAGAGCGAATGGCGCGTCGGCCCGGTCTGCGCCAGCGCGCGGATCTTGCCCGATTGCACATGCGGCGCGCCGGTCGTCGGCGTCAGCCACAGCATTTCGGTATGACCGCCGATCAGATCGGTGAGCGCCGGACCGATCCCGTTGAACGGGATATGGGTCTGGCGCACGCCCGTGCGCATGCCGAACAGCACCGTGCCCATATGCGGCGCGCCGCCCACGCCCGACGAGCCGTAGCGCACGCGGCCCGGACGCTCCTTCGACAGCGCGATCAGTTCGGCGAGATTGTTGGCGGGTACCGACGGGTGCACCGCGACCACGAAGGGCACGTGAACGATGCGCGCGAGGAACTCGAAATCGTCGGGCACCTTGTAGGGCACGGTCTTGCGCACGGCGGGCAGCACGCTCATGCCGTCCGACGGCGACCACAGCAGCGTATAGCCATCGGGCTTGGCGCGCGCGGCCTTGTCGAGGCCGATCGACGAGCCGCCGCCGGCGACGTTTTCGACCACAACCTGCTGGCCCAGACGCTTGGTGAAATACTCGGCCGTCATACGGCCCAGCAGATCGTTGCCCGCACCGGGCGCGAACGGCACGATGATCGTGATGGGACCCGCTTTGGGCCATTCCTGCGCGGCCGCGCCGGACAAACCGGCCGCCGTCAACGCGATCGCGGCGAACGCCGCGGAGACGAAACGCTTCATGTTATTTCCTCCCGGGATTATTCCGCCCGCATTCTTCCGCCGGGCGGCATACAAATTCACGTCGATACCGCCGGGAGGCTAACACGCGAATTTTATTGGTCCCGTCAAACGTCCGTTGCGTGCGGCGCAAAGGATCGCCGTTTTGCCGCACCGCAACGACGCGATTTGGCGGGTACATGTTGCAGGGAGTGCAAATCAGCTTGTCGCGACCGCCGTCGTGACGGCCCGCCGCGCGCATGGCACTTCCGACGCGAAATACGGAGGAAACATGGACGGGTCGTTGCGGCGGGAAATCGAAGCGGATTGCCGGGCGTTGCTCGCCGATTACGCGGTGGCGGTCGACAAGGGCGACGGTGCGGCGATGGCGGCGATGTTCACTGCCGACGGCGTGTTGCGCCGCGGCGATACGGTGCTGACCGGCCCGGCGGAGATCCCGAAAATCATCGGCCAGCGGCCCGACGATCTGGTCATGCGCCATATGGTCACGACGATCTCGGTCCAGGTGCGCGACCAAAACAGTGCGACGGCGTTGGCCTATTACATGGTCTACAACGCGCGCGGCGCCGCTTTGCCGTTTCCGATGGCGCAACCCTTCAGCCTCGGCGAGTGGCATTGCGCTTTCGCGAAAACGCCGTCCGGCTGGCGCTTGTCGTCGTTCGAAATCAAGCGCGTCTTCGTGCGCGATGCGCCTAAAGCCTGACGCGATGGTCCCCGGGCTTCTCGACGGTTTTCGCGTCATCGATCTGGGCAGTTTCATCACGGCACCCTTCGCGGCGATGCTGCTCGGCGATCTCGGCGCCGAAGTGATCAAGGTCGAACGGCCGGGCGGCGGCGATCCGTTCCGTAATTTCGAAAGCGGGCTCTACGGACCGCAATTCAAGGCGTTCAATCGCAACAAGAAGAGCCTCGTCCTCGATCTGACGACCGAGGGCGACCGCAAGCTGCTTGCGGAACTCGTGCGGCGTTCGGATGCGTTGATCGAGAATTATCGGCCCGGCGTGATGAAGCGCCTGGGCCTTGATGCGCAAGCGGCGACCGCGCTCAATCCGGGTCTCGTCTATTGCTCGATCACGGGCTTCGGCGCCGACGGGCCGTCGGCGGGCATGGCCGCCTACGACACGGTGGCGCAGGCCGCGTCGGGCTATCTCAGCCTGTTCGTGTCGCCCGGCGACACGACGATCAAAGGCCCCGCCGCCGCCGATGCGGTGACGGGGCTTTACGCCGCCTATGGCGTGCTGGGCGCGTTGCTGTCGCGCGAGCGCACCGGACAGGGCCGCGTGCTCGACGTGCCGATGATGGCGGCCGTCGCGCATTTCGCCAGCGAGCCCTATCAGCATTATTTCACGCGCGGCATCGTGCCCGCTCCGGTGCATCGCTCGCAAATCTCGCAATCCTTCGCCTTCGCCTGCGCCGACGGCGCATTGCTGGCCGTGCATCTCTCGTCGCCGGTCAAATTCTGGGAAGGGCTTATCGCGGCGACGGGACGCGCCGATCTCGCCGCCGATCCGCGCTTCGCCGGCCGCATGGATCGCGTCAACAATTACGCGGCCCTGGAAACCGAGCTCGCCGCGACCTTCGCCGCCAAGCCGCGCGGCGAATGGATCGAATTGCTAACAAGCCACGACGTGCCGCATGCGCCCGTGCTGTCGCTGGCCGAGGTCGTCGACGATCCCCAGGCGCGGCATATCGGCCTCGAGCAGCGCGCGACCCATCCGGTCGAAGGCGAGGTGCGCGGGATCCGCAATCCGATCGGCTTCGCCGGCGCGCCTGAAAGTTTCGATCCGCCGCCCGTGCTGGGCGAGGATAGCGACGCGCTTCGCGCTTGGCTCGCCGCGCCCGACGATCAGCGCACGAAGCCGAAATAAGTCGGCAGCGCCAGCGAGAACCAAGGCACATAGGTCAAGATCGCCAGCGCCGCGAGCAGCACGGCGATGAACGGCCAGATCTCGGCGAGGATTTCGCGGATCGGGATTTTGTTCACGCCGCTGACCACGAACAGCACCATACCGTAAGGCGGCGTGACCAAGCCGATCGTCACGTTGAAGGTCACGACCAGGCCGAAATGGATCGGATCGATCCCCAGTGTCTGGATCGTGGGCAGCAGCAGCGGCACCATCACCAGGATGATGGCGGCGGCGTCCATGAAGCAGCCCAGGATCAGCAGCAGGATATTGACCGCGAGCAAGAACATGTTCGCGGAGACATCCGTGTTGTCGAAGAACAGGGCGATCGCGGCCGGAATCCGTTCGACGGTCAGGATATAGCTGAACACGAACGCGCCGAAGAACACGCAAGTCACGGTCGCCGTGACGCGCGCCGTGTCGGTCAGCGCGTCGACGAAACCGGCGAAGCCAAGGGTACGGTAGATCGCGGCGGACAGGATCAGCGCATAGAAACTCGCGACGGCGGCCGCTTCTGTCGGCGTGAAGGCGCCCGAATAGATGCCGCCCAGCAGGATGGCGGGCATCAGCATGGGCAGGATCGAACGCCCGACGACGCCCAATACTTCGGACATCGGCGGCGGGGCGACCGTCGGATAGTTCCGCTTCCGCGCGATCCACGCGACCATCATCATCATCATCGCGGCCATCAGCAGGCCTGGCAGCACGCCCGCCATGAACAAGCCGCCCACGGACGCCGAACTCGCCAGCGCGTAGAGCACCATCAGAATCGACGGCGGGAAGATCGGGCCGATCGTGGCCGCGGCCGAGGTGACGGCCGCCGCGAAGCCCGGCGAATAGCCGCCGCCCTTGGTCATCATGCGGATCAGCACGCGGCCGACGCCGGCGGCGTCGGCGGTGGCCGACCCGCTCATCGCCGCGAAGACCAGCGACGTCATCACGTTGACCTGAGCCAAGCCGCCGCGATGGCGCCCGACCAGCACGATACAAAGCTGCAACAGGCGCTCGGTGATCCCGCCGTCGTTCATCAGACGTGCCGCCAGCACGAAGAGCGGCACGGCCAGCAGCACGAAGGCGCCGAACAGACCGTGCAGGATCAGCTCGCCCGCCAGGCTCGGGTCTTGCCCCGTCAGAATGAAATAGAAAACGCCCGAGCCGAACAGCGCGAAGCCGACGGGAAAGCCCATCGCGGTGGTCGTCACCAAGGCGACGAGCATGTAGATCAACGGCGTCGACATCAAAGACTCTCCCGCCAGTCGCGTCCCAGCAGGCTCAGGATCGTCACGGCGATCTTTAGCGGGAAGACGGCGAAAAAGATGAAATAGGGCAGGAAGGCGATCTGATATGAAATCGCCAACGAGGCGGTCTTCTCGAACTCCAGGAACACGAAGTATTCCCAGGTCGCGCGCATCGCCCAGACGAAGACGCCGAGATAGAAGAGATTCACCAGGATCGACGTGACGCGCCGGCCTTGCTCGGGCAGCGCGTTGTAGAGAATGTCGAAGCGCACATGGTGCTGGAGCGCGATCGACGAGCCGGCGAGCCAGAACACCAGCCAGAGGAACGCGATCGTCGCCAATTCCTGCGACGTCGACAGGGGCGAATTGAAGACGTAGCGCATGGCGGTCTGCGCCACGAGTGCCGCAAACACCACGAAAAGCATCGCGCCGGCGGCCCAGTCGGCCGCCAGCGCGATCTTACGAAGGGTATTCTTGTAGCTCACTTGATCTTGCATTCCGGATCAGACGGCATCGCCGCGATCCGGTCGTAGAGGCCGGCGGGCCAGCCTTGCGCGAATTTCGACGCGAGGTACTTCTCGCGCATATGCGTGCGGAAGGGCGCCACGTCGGGCGTCGTCACCGTCATGCCGTCCTTGGTCAGTTCGGCGACGGCGTTGGCTTCGGCGCGCTTGCGGTTCGCGATCGTGAAGTCCGAAGCGGCGTTGGCGGCCTCGCGCACGACCTGCTTCTCCTGGTCGTTGAGCGAATCCCAGAACTTCTTGGAGACCGCGATCATGTCGACGCCCAGCAGGTGGTTGGTCTGCACGAGCTGTTCGGTCACTTCGTTGAACTTCGTCGACTTCATCGCGGTCGAGAAACCCGCGAAGGCGTCGACCGTGCCGGTCTGCAGCGCCAGATACAGTTCGCCGAACGCGATCGGCGTGGGCTTGGCGCCCAACGCCTCGGCCAGGAACTGGAAGGCCTCGTTGCCGACTTCGCGCATCGTGATGTTTGAAAGATCGGCGGGCGTCTTCACGTCCTTCTTCTTGCGCAGCACCAGCGTGCGATAGCCGATCATCGCCTGGTTCAGCATGACAATGTTCATTTTGGACTCGACGTCGGCGCGGATCTTCCGCCCGAATTCCGAGTTCATAATCACGCAATTATGCTCGACGTCGCGCACGAGGTAGCCGGCCGTCAGGATCGACGCTTCCGGCACGCGCGGCGTGATGTCGAACATATTGACGAAGCCGATGTCGAGATTGCCGCGCTGCATCGCGGGGATTTGCTGCGATTGCGGGAACAGCGTGCTGTTGCCGTGCACGGCGATGTCGAAGCGGCCGGGCAGCGAGCGCTTCATGTAGTCGGACATGATGAACATCGACTGGCCGAGGATGTCGGCGTCCGGCACGACATAGGCGATGTTCACCTTCTGCGGCTGCTGGGCGGCGGCCATGCCGTAGCCGAGCGCCAAGGCGGCGCCCGCGCCGATCAGTGTTTTCCAGATACGATTCTTCATAGGGGTTCCTCCCGGTTTGATTGGTTTCGATCAGACGATGGCGGCGGGTTCCGCCCATGGTGGATCCCACACGACCGGCGCCCAATCCGGATTGACGAGCCGTTTGCCGCCGCGAAGCGCGCCGATGCGCGCCATCTCGCCGGCGTCGAGCGCGAAGTCGAAGATGTCGAAATTCGCTTTGATGCGCGGGTGCTGGCCGGATTTGGGTATCGCAAGTACGCCGCGCTGCTGGATCAGCCAGCGCAAGGTGATCTGCGCGACCGTCTTGCCGTATTTGGCGCCGATCGCGGTCAGCACCGGATCGCCTTCGATGGCGCCGCGCGCCAGCGGGATGCAGGCGGTCAACAGCATGCCGGTCTTGTGCAGTTCCGCGATGACGGCCGATTGGTCGAGATAGGGGTGGTACTCGACCTGATTGCCGAACAACGGCGCGCCGAAGGCGGCGGCGGCTTCGCGCATCACGGCGACGGGGAAATTGCTCATACCCACTTGGCGCGCCCAGCCTTTTTCCTGGACCTCGCGCAGGGCCTTCATCACTTCGCCGATCGGGAATGTCGGGCTCGGCCAATGCGGCATGATGAGATCGACATAGTCGAGGCCCAGGCGATCCAGGCTTTCGCGCATCCGCGCTTCGATCTTGTCGGGTTCGAGTTCGAGATAGCGGATCTTGGTGGCGACGAAGAGATCGCCCCGCTTCAGGCCCGACGCCGCGATGGCTTGGCCGACTTCGACCTCGTTCTCGTAGCGCGAGGCGGTATCGATGCTGCGATAGCCCACGTCGATCGCATAGCGCACGGCGTCGCGGCCCGAATCGCCGCGCAAATGCCAAGTGCCGAAACCGAGGACCGGCACGCGCGCGCCGTTGATCGTCTGATAAAGCATGTAAGGCGTACCACTCCCGTTTGAATCGGCGATTGCGCGCGATGCTAGACCGCGCTCAACCGCCGCTGAACGGACAGGAGTCGAACGCCATCTTCTCCGCCGGTGAAAACAACCGGGCTTAGAGGCGCTGGCGGATGCCGGTATCCGACGCGGTTTGCACTGCGGCGAGCAGTCGATGGGTCTTCGCCGCATCCGCGAAATCCGGCGCGGGCGCCGCCCCGCCATCCAGGGCGTCGAGCAGGCGCAGATAAAGCTGCGCGGTATAGAAAGGCGGGCCGGATAGGGTTTCCGGCAGGCGCGGATCGCGGGTTTCGACCGCGACCGGCTCGAACGGCTTTTTGCGCCGCCGCGCGATCGAGACATCGAGTTCGACGCGTTGGATGCCGACCGGTGCCACGCCGACCGGCGGGCGGGTGACGGCGACGATATCGCCCTCCGTCCCGTTGATTTCGAAGCGCACGCCGGTCGGATTGGCCATATCGGCTTTCACATGGACGGACGCGACCGCGCCGCTTTCCAGCCTCCCGCTGACCAGGACTTGATCGGGCGCCGTCACATCCATGATCTCGCCGGTTTCGACGATCTCGCATTTCGTATGCTGCGTCGTCACAACGGCCGCCAATTCGACGAAGGGGCCGATGCAATGGCAGAACGAGTCGAGCGAATGTCCGCCGGGCACGGTCAAGCCCGTGGCGCCGCTTTCGCGCTTGGTGCGATAGGCTTCGGCCGCCGGCAGACGCGGGCCCCAATTATTGAGCGAGGAGACCAGCGTCGTGGACAGGATCTTCCCGATCGCGCCGCTCGCGACCAGATTGCGGATGGCGTTGAGATAGGGCGAGGCGCGGCCCTGCAGACCGACGATCGCTTTCACGCCGCGCTTGGCGGCGGCGTCGCGGATTTCCTCGGCCTCGCTGACCGTCAACGCCAACGGCCATTCGCAGAACAGATGCTTGCCCGCCGCGATGGCGCCCAGCGCGATTTCGCGATGATGCGCGACCTTGACGCAGATCGCGACGATATCGACCGCCGGATCGGCGACCAATTCGCGCCAATCGCCATAAGCGCGCTTGGCGCCGAATTTCTCGGCGGCGAGCTTGGCGGTTTCCAGGCGCGTCGTCGCGACGGCGGCAAGGTCGTAACGCGCAAGGGTGCGCAATGCGGGCAAATGCGCGGCCAAGGCCCAGCCGCGCTCGGGACTCGCCCCCACCACACCCACGCCGTAAATCCGTTCGCCTTGCGCCATGTCACCCGTCTTTCGTTCGTTGCAAGCACCGAGTGTAGCAACGTCGCGGGTGCCGCATCGTTTCGGCGGACGGGAAGCTGCCTGTCCGGGCGCGCAAGCCCGTGCGGGCATATACTCGCCGCCAAACGATGACCGAGGGATCGATGAGCTTGGAAAAGATCGAGGCGTTGCTGGCGGATGCGGTCGCGACCAACGCGGCGTCGGGAATTGTCGCAGGCGTGACCACGCGCGACGGCACGGTTTTGCGTGCTGCCGCCGGGAAGGTCGCCGCCGGCGGCGATGCCGCGATGAATCCGGACAATATTTTCTGGATCGCCTCGATGACCAAGGCGATCACCTCGATCGCCGCGATGGGACTGGTCGAGAAGGGCGTCATCCGCACCGACGAGCCGATCGCGCGCATCCTGCCGGAACTCGGCAATCCCCAAGTGCTCGAAGGCTTCGACGCTGACGGCAAGCCCAAGCTGCGCCCCGCACGCGGCGCCATCACGCTGGGACAATTGTTGTCGCATTCCTCGGGTTTCCCCGAGCATGTCTGGCGCGCCGATATTCTGCGCTATCTGACCGCGACCGGCACGCCGCCGACCAGTACCGCCAAGCGCGCGGCGTTAAACCTGCCCTTGGTCGGCGATCCCGGCACGGTCTGGCAATACGGTATCAGCCATGATTGGGTCGGCCAGTTTATCGAGCGCGTCAGCGGGCAGACGATCGACGCCTATTTGCGCGATCATGTGTTTGCGCCACTGGGCATGAAGGATTCGGGCTACGAGTTGAACGCAGCACAGCGCGCACGTTTGGCGACCGCGCATCGGCGCGAGGCCGATGGGCGTTTGACGCCGTTCGAACGCGGCGCCGTGCAAGGCCGCGAATACTGGCCGGGCGGCGGCAGTCTCAATTCCACGCTCGACGATTATCTCGCCTTCGCGCGGATGATCCTCAACGAAGGCCGCGTCGGCGACCGGCAATTCCTGAAGCCGGAAACGGTGCGCCGCTTGCCGGAGAATCAGACCGGCACGCTGCCGGTGTCGAAGCTGGAGCCCGCGTTGCCGGAATTGTCCAACGCGGCCGAATTCCTGCCCGGTATTCGCAAGGGCTGGGGGCTCGGCTTCATGGTGAATTTCGAGGATGTGCCGGGGGCGCGCAAGGCGGGCAGCCTCGCCTGGGCCGGTCTCAGCAATTGCTATTACTGGATCGATCCGGCGAGCGGCGTGGCGGGCGTATTGCTGACCCAGATCCTGCCTTTCGCCGACAAGCAGGTGTTGGACGTGTTCGACCGGTTCGAACGCGCGGTCTACGCCGCGCGCTGAACCGGTGCGGGGTCAGTAGGTCGCGCGCCCACCCGAGATATCGAACGTGGCGCCGGTCGAGAACGACACGTCTTCCGACGCCAGCCACGTGATCATCGCGGCGACTTCCTCGGGCAGACCCGCGCGACCCATCGGCACGCGCGACACCCACAGCTTCTTCATCTCCTCCGGCATGTCGTGGAAGAGATTCTTGGTCGCGATGATCGCCGGGGCGACCGCGTTGACGCGGATATTCGTCGCGGCCAGTTCCTTGCCCAGCGACTTGGTGAAGGAATGCACCGCCGCCTTCGAGGCGGAATAGCCCGACGAGAACGGATTGCCTTCCTTGCCCGAAACGGAACCCAGATTCACGATACGCCCGTAATTGGCCTTCTGCATATGCGGTACGACCTCGCGGCTGCATAGGAAGGTGCCGGTCATGTTGACGTCGAACATCTTGCGCCACAACGCGAGCGAATAGTCGACGACCAGCGTGCGCGGATTGGTGACGCCCGCGGCGTTCACCAGAATGTCGATCTTGCCGTGACGGCGGATGACTTCCGCCACGCCGGCCTTGACCGAATCCTCGTCCGTCACGTCGACGCGGATACCCGTGACGCCCTTCGCCTTGGCGACGGCCTCGTCGATCGACTTTTGATCGAGGTCCCAGATCACGACCGTGGCGCCGGAGGCGATGAAACGCTCGACGGTGGCGAAGCCGATGCCGCCCGAGCCCCCGGTGATGATGGCGATACGGTTCTTCAGATCGATCTGGTTCATGGCGTGTGCTTATCCGATTGTTGAGGTTGTCGAATGTCAGGCGGCCGGGTTTTTGGCCCCGACCTCGCCCGCCAGCACCTTCTGCACGCCGAACAAACGTTCGATCAGCAGCACGAAGGCGGCGGAGAACAGGATCATCGCGACCGACACGGCGGCGATCATCGGCGTCAGGTCGAACGCGGCGAAGGCGTAGAGCTCGACGGGCAGCGTCTTGTAGGCGGCCCCCGTCAGGAAGATCGATATGCCGACGTCGTCGAACGAGATGATGAAGGCGAAGGCGGCCCCCGCGATCACGCCGGGCAGGATTTGCGGCAGCGTCACCTCGACGAAGGCCCGCAAACGCGAGGCACCCAGATTGAGTGCGGCCGCTTCCTGGTTCCAATCGAACCCGGCGAGCGACACGCTGACCATGCGCACGATGTAGGGCAGCGTCAGGCAGATATGGGCGACGAGCAGGCGTTCCGCCGGGCCGCCGATGCCGATCGCGGAGAAGAAGATCAGGATGGCAAGTCCCGTCATCACCAGCGGCACGAACAACGGCGCCCCGGCCAGCATCAGGACGATGCCGCGGCCCGGAAAGCGATAGCGCGTGACCGCGATCGCCGTCGCCGTGCCGAGGACGACGGAAATCGCCGTGGCCTGAAGGGCGAGCACGACGCTGTTGATCGCCGCGTCGATGAACACGCTCTGGCGCAGCATGTCTTGGTACCAGCGCAGGCTGACGCCTTCGTAAGGCAGGCTGATATAGCCCGACGCAGTGACGGAGATCGCGAACATCACGACCAGCGGCCCCAGCATGAACACGCAGATCAGCGCGGTCCAAGCGCCCAGGATCAAACGTTCGGCGTTCGGGATCATTGGAAGATCACCTTGCGCTTGCCGCCTTCGGCCACGCGCGTGACCAGCCAGACGATCGCCGCGATGACGACGAACAGCGCGATCGAAATCGCCGCCGCCTCCGGCCAGTTGAAATAGGTGATGGCCTGGTTGAACACTTCGACCGCCAGCATGCTGATACGCAAGCCGCCGAGCAGCGACGGCGTGGCGTAGGCGCTGGCGCTTAAGATGAAGACGAGCAGCGCGCCGGTCAGCACGCCCGGCAGGCTCAAAGGCAGCGTGATTTCCAGATGCTGGCGCCAGCGGCTGGCGCCCAGGTTGGCGGCGGCGGTGTAGAGATTTTCATCGATCTTGCGGATCGAGGTCATCAGCGACACGACCATGTAGCCGAAGAACACATGGACGAGGCCGAGAATGACCGCACCCTCGACATAGAGCATGCGCATCGGCGGCAGGCCGACGCCGGTGAAGGCTTGATTGAGAATGCCGCGCTGCGACAGCAGCACGACCCAGGCGAGGGTGCGCACAACGACGCTGGTCAGCAGCGGCGAGACCATCACCAGAATGATCGCCGATTGCCAGCGCGGGCCGACGTTGCGCAGGTGCAGCGCCACCGGATAGGCGATGACCACGCTGATAACCGTCGTGATCAGGCTGATGCGCAACGTGCGGATCGCGACGCGCTGATAGAATGGGTCCGATACGACCGAGAGGATGAGGTCGAGCGAATAACTCTCGCCCTTGGGGGAGAGCGCCAGCCCCAGCATCTGGCCGACCGGCACGATGAAGAAAATGCCGAGAAAGACAAGCATCGGCAGGCACAGAAGCCAAGCGGCGCGGCGTGCGGCGCGATCCATCGGCCTAGCTCCGGCCCGCCGGAATCGCGGTCACGTCGCCGGCATCCCAGGCGGCGTTGACGCGATCGCCGACGGCAAGATCGGCGAGTTCGGCGGTCGACGGCGAATAGACTTCGAATTTCGTGCCGGCGATTTCGAGCCCGATCTGCATGGCGGGGCCGAGGAACGTGACGCTCGAGACCGCAGCCGAGTAGGCGTTGTCGCCCGAGACGGGGCCGCGCGAAATGCGCACGCGATGCACCGGCACGGTCACTTGCACGGGACCGTTCGCCGTGCCGGCCGGCATCTTCATCGCCAAGGCGCCAGCGGAGAGCACGCCGTTCGCGACGTCGCCGGAGATCAAATTCTTATGGCCGACGAAATCGGCGACGAAGCGCGAGCGCGGCCGCGCGAAAATCTCGACCGGCGAGCCGATTTGCTCGAGCAGGCCGCCATTCATCACCGCGACCTTGTCGGAAATCGCGAAGGCTTCCTCCAGATCGTGGGTCACGAAAATCGACGTGATGCCGAAGGCGCGATGCACTTCCAGGAACTCGACGCGCAATTGCTTGCGCAGCTTGGCGTCCAAGCTCGAGAACGGCTCGTCGAGCAGCAGGATCTTGGGCTTGATGATCAGCGCGCGCGCCAGCGCCACGCGCTGCTGCTGGCCGCCGGACAATTCCTTGGGGTAGCGCTCGGCATAGGGATCGAGGCGCACGCGCGCCAGCATCTCGTCGACCTCGCGCGCGATTTGGGCGGCGGGCAGTTTCTGCATCCGCAGACCGAACGCGACGTTGCGGCGCACGGTCATATGGGGGAACAGCGCGTAGTTCTGGAACACCATCGCGGCGCCGCGCTGGTGGCTCGACAGCGTATCCACGCGCTTGTCGTCGATCGCGATCGAGCCTTTGTCGGGCGCGAGGAACCCCGCGATCATTTTCAGCGTCGTCGTCTTGCCGCAACCGGACGGCCCGAGGATCGTCAGCACCTCGCCGCGCGTCACCCCCAGGGACACGTCGTTGACGACGGGGATGCCGCCATAGAGTTTCGTAATGCCGGAAAGGCGCAGATACTGGGCGTCGGTCGCGGGAAGTGAAGTCATGCCGTCCTCGAAATGGATCCGGCGGCCGTGCAAGGCCGCCGGATCGTCGCTTCGTTCGAAAGTTATTGCGCCATCGCCCGGACGAATTGCTGCGTCAGGCGCGCGCGATCGGGCAGGAGCTGGGCCCCGTCGATCGCGATGAACTTGGACACGTCGGCCGGGTTCGGCGCGCCGGCCGCGATCAACGCGGGCGGAACCGCCACGCCGGTGACGACCGGGCTCGCCTTGAACTGCTCGACGAACATCGCCTGCACGCGTTCGGACAGCAACTCGTTGACGACCTTCTGCGCCATCGTCGGGTTCGGGCTGTTCTTGGCCACGGCCATCGTCGTGAACTGAAGGATGCCGCCTTCCTTGGGCGTCACGAATTTCAGCGGCGCGCCGCGATCGGCGAGCGAGACGACGAGCTGGTGGGCCAGCACGCCGATGTCGAAATCGCCGAGCTGCGCGCGTTCCACATGCTTGGCGCCCGACGGATCGACCGTTTCGATGCAATCCTTGAACGCGACGACCTTGTCGATGCCCTTGGGAATGTCGGCGCCCTTGCCGCCGCCCAGCATCATCAGCGCGTAGTAGCTGAACGACACGCTGGGATGCATGAAGCCGACGCGGTGGCACAGCTTGCGATCGACCAGATCCATCCACGAGGTCGGCGGCTGCAGCCCGGCCTTTTGGAAATTGGCCGTGTGATAGAACAGGCCGATGCTCTGCATGATGACGCCGACACCCGTGCCGTCGCCCATTTTCGCCGGGCCCACGGCCTTGGCGAGGTTGGGGATCAAGGCGGGGTCGAGCTTGGTGAAGATGCCGGCCTGAAGACCCTGGGCGAAGGTCATTTCCTCGCCCATCACGACGTCGACGTCGGGACGGTCCTTGGCGGCGATGGCGCGCGTCACGTTGTCGGCCGAACTGCCGGCGGTGAAACGGACCTTGACGTTGTTTTCCTTCTCGAACGGCGCCAGCGCCTTTTCGAGGACTTCCTGCCAAAGACTGCCGAACGAGGCGACGACCACCGTCTGCTGCGCCAGCGCCGCGTTCGAGAACAACAAGGCCCCGCCAAGTACGGCGGCCCGGCCCAAATTGCTGATTGATTTCATCTTTGCGTTCCTCCCGGATCGGCCCTGCGCGACCGCGCGAACCATGCGCGACCATATTCCCGGGTATCGGCGCCGCAAATGCCGGGGGGACGCAAACCAGTTTTTCGCGCGACGTAAGCGCGAAGCTCATGCGTCGGCACGGATTACATTTCGTGCAAGGTCGTCCGGCCCGGCGGCGGACGCAAGTGCGAAGGAGCCGCGCCGGAAGCGGGGGAGGGTTGCAAGCGCCGGAAAGCAGCTTATTCGCCGCCGGGGTGGCTTCCGGGCGCCCCGCCCGGTAGTGATTTCCCCGGCGGCGGAAATACGGTGTCGCGCCGCGTCGTCAGGGAGGAATCGGACGGGATGCGCCTTTTCGGAAACGCCATGTCGCCCTATGGCCGCAAGGTCCAAGTGGTGATTCACGAACACGGCTTGGCCGACAAGGTCACCCTTGTCGACGTCAATCCGCGTCAGAAGCCCGAAGCGGTGATCCCCGTTAGCGCATTGGGGAAAATCCCCATTCTGGTGCTCGACGACGGCACGGCGATCAAGGACAGCCCGATCATCGCCGAGTATCTCGACGCGGAGTTCGGCGGCGCCAAGCTGCTGCCGCGCAGCGGTCTCGCGCGCTGGAAGGCGCTGACCCGGATGGCCGATTGCGATGGGATCATCGAGGCGTCGATTCTGGTGCGCAACGAGCGTTTGCGTCCCGCAGCGCAGCAATCGCCGGAATTCATCGCGTGGAACCTCGACAAGGTGAAGCGCATGATGGCGGCGTTGGAAGCGCAATCCGCCGATCTCGACAAAAGCTTCGACCTCGGCACGATCGCCGTCGCCTGCGTGCTCGGCTACGTGCCGCGGCGCTTGCCGGAATTCGAAGGTCTCGCGAATTCGCATCCGGGCCTGACTTCGCTGCGCCAGCGCTTGCTGCAACGCCCGTCCATCGCCGCCACCGAACCCGCCTGAGGATCACGCCGTCATGAATCTACGCAATCTCGGGGCTTCGGGCCTGCGCGTCTCCGCCGTCGGACTGGGCTGCAACAACTTCGGCGGCCGCATCGGCCTCGACGCGACGCGCGCGGTGATCGATCGCGCGATCGAACGCGGCATCACCTTGTTCGACACGGCCGACGGTTACGGCAATCGCGGCGGTTCGGAATCGCTGATGGGCGAAGTGCTGGGTACACGCCGCAACGCGATCGTGCTGGCCACCAAATTCGGCTGGCCGATGGACGACGTGGGCGTGTTGAAGGGCGGCTCGCGCCGCTATGTGATGTCGGCGGTGGAAGCGAGTCTGCGCCGTCTCAAAACCGATTGGATCGATCTCTACCAGTTCCACGTCACCGATAAGCTGACGCCGATCGAGGAAACGCTGCGCGCGCTGGAAGATCTCGTCCGCCAGGGCAAGGTGCGTTACGTCGGCTGGTCGAACACGACCGGCTGGCGCTTGGTCGATGCGGCGTGGACCGCCAAGAACGCCGGCGTATCGGAATTCATCTCGGTGCAGGCCGAATACAGCCTGCTCGATCGCCGCGTCGAAAGCGACCTCATCCCCGCCGCGCAAAGCAAGGGTGTCGGCTTGCTGCCCTTCTATCCGCTCGCCGGCGGTTTGCTCTCGGGCAAGTATTCGCGCAAAGGGCCGATGCCGGAAGGGGCGCGGCTTTCCAGCACGCCCAAACTCGCAGAGCGTTACATGACCGGCGCCAATTGGGACGCGATCGAAAAACTGGAAGCCTTCTGCAAGGCGCGCGGCAAAACGCTGCTCGATCTCGCTTTCGCGTGGCTGCTCGCCCAGCCGGTCGTCGGCAGCGTGATCGCCGGGGCGACGAAGCCCGAGCAGGTCGACGCCAATGCCGCCGCTTCCGCATGGTCGCTCTCGGCGGCCGAACTCGCCGAGATCGACAAGATCATCCCGCCGCCGCCAGTTCCATGACCGGTTCGGCGCGCCGCGCCGGCTCGCCCAGCCGCTCCTTGAAATGGGCGGCGATGTAGTCGACGAAGACGCGCACTTTGCTGGGGATCTGCGTCGCGTGCTGGAACACGGCGTAGATGCCGTTGTCGAATTCGATATGGCTCGCCTGATAGCCGGGCAGGACGCTGACCAGCCGCCCGGCGGCGATATCGTCTTTGACCGCCCAATCGGGCATGACCGAAACGCCCACGCCCGCGAGCGTGGCGCTGAGCAACGCCGGGCCGTTATCGGATTGCAGCGTGCCTGCCACCGGCACTTCCAGCAGCTTGCCCGCCTTGTCGATGAAGCGCCACACCGGCCGGCCGAGATTGATCCGGTAGGTCAGGCAATTGTGGTTCGTCAGGTCGATCGGCTTTTCGAGCGGCGGGCAGTTCTTCATATACGAAGGTGCGGCGCACACGATGCGATGGGCACTGGCGAGCTTGCGCGCGACCAGCGAGGAATCCTCCAGCTTGCCGATGCGGATATCGACGTCGACATTCTGCGCGATCAGATCGATCGCGTAGTTCGACAGCGTCAGGTCGACACTGATCTCGGGATAGCGGCGCATGAATTCGGGCAGGGCCGGAGCGATATATTGATTGCCGACCAGCATACGCGAATGGACGCGCAGCGTGCCGCGCGGGTTGGCCTGCAATCGCGCGACGCTGTCGTTCGCTTCCTGGATTTGATGCAGGATCTGATCGATCCGGCCGTAATAGAACTCGCCCGCTTCGGTGAGGTTGAGCTTACGGCTGGTGCGGTTCAACAACCGCCCGCCGACATCCTCCTCCAGCGAATGGATGATGCGCGACACGGTCGCGGGCGACACGCCGCAACGCCGTGCGGCGGCCGAAAGACTGCCCAATTGGACGACGTTGACGAACAATTCGGCGGCGCGCAGCCATTCCATCGCTTCCTCCTGATCTTTTCCTCTGTTGCAACGAAGGCTAGCGATACGAGGGCAAAGCGGCAAGGGATTGAAAGACCGATTTCGCCGCGTAACGCCCGGCGGCGCACTTTGCCGCGTTGCGGAAAGGCGTTGAACTCGAACGCGTTACGGATCGTTTGCGGGCCGTGAAAAGTTCCTAATCGCCGGTTACGGCTTATCCCGACGGCGCCGTCTTGTTATTTCGCGAGCAAGGCAACACGAACGGGAGGGGATGCGCTTTGGCGATCGGCGGTTATGTCTGCGACTTGGAAGTCGGCGATCGGATCGGTCCGGTCGAGTACACGATGAGCGCGTTCGTCGTGCGCGAATACTCCCACGCCAACGAGCTGCATCACGATTTCCTGCAAGGCATCGACGATCCGCTGGCGCCGCCCACGCTGATCCATCTCGATAAGCTGCGCCTCTATCGTCACGGCTGTCCGAAGGGCACGGGGCCGAGTGCCCGCATCCATTACGAATACGACGCCACGGTCCACGGCGAAGTGCGCGTGGGCGACAAGCTCAGCGTGTCGGGCGTGGTGAGCGAACGCTACGAGCGGCGCGGGCGCGAATACGTGGTGATGGAGATGGAGTTGCGCCGCGCGGCGGATAACGCGCTGCTGATCGTCTATCGCGACACGTCGATCCTGGCCTACGCGCAGAAATCGGGGAAGAAGTGATGAGCGGCGCTTCCATCGTCGACCTCAAGATCGGCGCCGAGTTGCGCTCCGCCCCGCGGCCGATGACGCGCGAGCGCATGCGCCGCTACGTCGACGCGCAGCCCACCGTCGCCATCGACGACGGCCGCATCCATACCCAGCCGCCGACGATCCACGACGACGACGCCTACGCGAAGAAGCAGGGCCTGCCCGGCATCATCGCCGACGGCATGGTGTCGACGAACTGGATCCAAGGATTGCTGTTCGACGTTTTCGGCCGCGCACTCGCCCGCAAGGGCCGTCTGCGCACGAAATACATCGCGCCGATCTACGAGGATCAGATCGTCATCTGCGTCGCCAAAGTCACGGCTAAGGCGCGCAACGAGGCGGGCGAAACCGCCTATCAGTTCGACGTGTGGTGCGAAGACGATACCGGCAAGAAGCTGACGGTCGGCGAAGCGCTCGTCTACGCGCCGGCGGCGTAAAGCGACAACATCGGGGTGAATCACGTGGTCGGCGCACTCGACGGCATCAAGGTTCTGGATTTCTCGCGGGTCTTCGCAGGACCGGCGGCGGCGCAGATCTTCGGCGATCTCGGCGCCGATGTGATCAAGATCGAAACGCCGGTCGGCGGCGACGAAGCCCGCCATCTGGGCCTGACCGAAGGCACCGATCCGCGTTTGGGTGTGAGCGCTTCCTTCCTGGCGCTCAACCGCAACAAGCGCAGCATCGCGCTGGATCTGCAAACGCCGGCGGGCCGCGAAGTGGCGTGCCGTCTGATCGAGAAATCGGACGTCCTGCTCCATAATTTCCGCCCCGGCGCCATGACGAAATGGCGCATGGATTATCCGGCGATGAGTGCGCGCAATCCGCGCCTCGTCTATGGCGAGTTCTTCGCCTACGGGCCCAGCGGCCCGTTGCGCGATTTCGGCGCCAACGATCTCGCCTTGCAGGCGCATAGCGGGTTGATGAGCCTGACGGGCGAGCCCGATCGGCCGCCGGTGCGCGTGGGCAGCGCTATCATCGATCTGCACGGCTCGCTCGCCATGGTCAGCGCGGTGCTGGCCGCGTTGCTCAGCCGCGAGCGCACCGGCAAGGGGCAGCGCGTCGAAGCCTCGCTGCTGCTCAGCTCCGCGCATCTCGTGAACTATTTCTATTCCGAATACTGGATCGACGGCGTCGTGCGCAAGGCGATGGGTACGGCGAATCATCTGAGCGTGCCCAACCAAGTCTTCCCGACCGCCGACGGCAATGTCGTGATCATCGCGCCCAGCGACGCGATGTGGGATCGCTGCGCGCGCGCCCTCGATGCGGCGCTGTTGGACCGGCCCGAATACAAGACCGTGCGCGATCGCCAGACGCGCCGCGCCGAGGTGATCGAGGCGATCTCCTCCGTCACGCGGCGTCTGCCGAGCGACGAAATCGTCGCGCGCTTGGGGGCGGTGAAGGTCAACGTCGCCAAGCTCAACAATATCGGCGAAGCGGCCGAGCATGAGCAGCTTCAAGCCGCGGGCGGCGTGGCGTCGTTCGACTTCGGCGGCGAAACCGTGAAGGCGGTGGCAAGCCCGTTCCGCATGGAGGGCACGCCCACGCAGGTATATCGCGCGCCGCCGCATCTGGACGAGCATCGCGACGAAGTGCTCGCCGATTTCGGCTACGCCGGCGACGAGATCGCGAAACTCGCGGCCAATGGCGCTTTCGGCGCGTCGATACCCGCACGCAAGACCGGCACGAAGGCCTGATTTCGCGATCGGCGGCGATCAGCCGGGCGGCAGGCTTTTCTCGAACCGGCGCTTGCCCGCCAGCACATGCGCTTCGCCCAGTTCGCGCGCGCGGGCACCGTCGGCGCGGCGGATCGCGGCGACGATCGCCGCGTGTTCGGCGTTCGACGCGGCCATTTCCTGCGGATTGCCGAGCGAGACGCGCCGGAACAGCGCGGCTTCCTTCGATAACGTGTCGCTGAACGCGGCCAGGCGTCCGCCGCCCGCGACGGCGACCAGCAGATCGTGGAAGTCGATGTTCAGCTTGTAATACTGCGCGACGTCGCGGCCCTTCACGCACGCGTCCATTTCCTTCACGCGGCGCTCGAATTCCTTCGCCTCGTCGGGCGTGCGCCGCTCGGCCGCGAGCTTGCACGCATGGCCGGTGAGGACGGAGCGCAGATCGTAGATCTCCAGCATCGCTTGCGCGTCGATCGCGCGGACATAGGCGCCCTTGTTGGCGACGAACTCCACCAGCCCGCGCGAGGCGAGGTGGCGCAGACCTTCGCGCACCGGCCCGCGGCTGATGCCGAACTCGCGCGCCAGCACGACTTCGTTGATGCGCTGGCCCGGCGGCAATTGCCCGGCGACGATCAGCTTTTCCAGCCGGTCGGCGGCCAAGCTCGACAGCGTGTTCTCGCGCCGCAACTCCAGCAGATCGTCGGTCATCGAAACTCTCCCGCGGCCCGAATCCGCCGCCGGGGGAAGAGTAGCAGTTGACTCGCCCGGAGTGTCAATCGTAGTCTGTTGACAGTTAGCACTAAGAAAACATCGGGAACGCCATGACACTCGCCGCACCGACGACGCCCCGTATCGCGGGGGAAACCGACATCACCGCCCAAGCGGTTGCGTTCCTGACCGAGGCGCGTTTCGACAAGCTGCCGCCGGAAGCCCTCGATATCTCGCGCCGTTGCCTGCTCGATTCGATGGGATTGGTGCTCGCGGGGCTGGGCGTGCCCGCGATCGACATTCTGACCGGCTTCGCGCGCGAGCAAGGCGGGAAGGGCGATGCGCTGTTGCTCGGCCAGGGCGCAACGCGCGTTCCCGTCCAGGTCGCGGCCCGGGTGATCGGCACCGCCGGCCATGTCCATGATTTCGACGATACGCAAGTCAGCCACGATCCCGCGCATGTCTACGGGTTGCTGACCCATCCTTCGATCCCGCCGATGAGTGCGGCGCTGGCCGTGTCCGATATGCGCGGCGGCGTGACGGGTCGCGACTTCGTCGCCGCGTTCAACTACGGCTTCGAACTCGGCTGCAAAATCTCTGAATGGATGCAGCCCGACCATTATCTGCGCGGGCACCATACCTCGGGCACGGTCGGCACTTTCAGCGCCTGCGGGACGGCGGCGATCCTGCTCGGCCTCGATGCCGACGCGACCGCGCGCGCCTTGGGCATCGCGGCGAGCTTCGCCGCCGGCATCCGCTGCAATTTCGGCACGATGACGAAGCCCTTGCATGTCGGCCGCGCGGCGGAAAACGGCGTGCTCGCCGCCTTGCTGGCGCAGCGCGGCTACACCGCCGATCCGACGGCGCTCGACGGACCCTGGGGTTTTCCCGCCGTGCTCGGCGGCGGTTTCTCGCCCGCGAAAACCGGCCAAGGCTTCGGGCGCGAGTGGACGATCGTCAATCCGGGCGTGAGCATCAAGCCCTATCCCAGCGGCATCCTGACCCATCAATCGATGGACATGGTGCGGAACCTCGTTCTGCGCGAGAACATCGATCCGGCGACGGTCGAGCGCATCGATTTCTTCGCCGGCGACAATATCCTGCGCCCGATCCGCTATCGCGTGGCGAAGAACGAGCTGCAGGCGAAGTTCTCGATGGCCGCACTCATCTCGATGCTCGTGTTGTATCGCGCGGCGGGCCTGGCGCAGTTCGACGATCATGTGATCGCGTCGCCGGAATTCCAGGCGATGCAGGAACGCGTGCACACCCATGCCGACGCGAAGATCAACGCGATGGGCTTCGATCTCATCCGCTCGCGCGTCGAAATCACGCTGAAGGACGGCAAGGTGTTGAAGGCGGAAGCCGACACGCGCTATCGCGGCGGCCCGTCCTGGCCACTGACCGACGCCGAAGTGCGCGAAAAATACGATGGCTGCGTCACGCGCATCGACGCGGGGCTTGCCGACCGCATCGCGCGCGAGACCTTCGCGCTGGCCGATGCCGCGAGCACGGCGCCGCTGCTCGATCTGCTGCGCCAAGCGAAGCCCGCGTGACCGCCAAGCCTTCCATCGGCGAACAGGCGCAAGCGCTGGCGCAATTTCTGCGGGAAACGCGCCTGCCGAAGGATCCAATCGTCGTTTACGGTTCGTCGACCGTACGGCTCTGGCCCGACATCGCGCGGAGTTTGGGCCGCAACGATGCCGTCGCCGTCGGGTTCGGCGGCGCCACGCTGCGCGATTGCGTCGCGTATTACGACCTTCTGGTCCGTCCGCTGGCGCCGCGTTTCCTCGTGATCGCGGCGGGCGCCAACGATATCGAGAAATACGACGCAAGCGCCGAAACGATCCTGGCGACGATCGTCGAGTTGATCGGCACGGCGCGCCGCGCGCAGCCGCAATTGCCGGTCGCGGTGCTGACGATGAAGCCAGCCCCGTTCCACGGGCCGCGTATGGCCGCTTTGCGCGCCGCCAACGCGCTGCTCGAAAAGCGCCTGCCCGAGATCCCGGATGTGCGGCTGATCGATATTTTCGCGCCATTCCTGAACGCGCAAGGCGCCGCCGATCCGCGCTTCTACGCGGAAGATCGGCGCCATTTGAACGACGCGGGCTACGCGGCGTGGAGCGAGGCCATCGCGGCGTCGTTACCGCCCGCGCGTTGAACGAAACGAATAAATAAAGGGGAGGATGTCATGAACGCTTGGAAAAAGCTGGTTGCCGCCACCGGTCTCGCGTTGCTGGGCGCCATGGCCCCGGCCGCCGCCCAGACCATGTCCGACGCGACGCGCCAAATCTACGAAGCCGCGAAGAAGGAAGGCGAGGTGACTTGGTATGTCAGTCATTTCGGCCTCGACAACGCGACCGCGGTCGAGCAGGCGTTCTACAAGAAATATCCCGGCATCAAGGTCAATGTCGTGCGCGCGACCGCGCAAGTCATCTATCAGCGTTTGAACCAGGATATTCTGGCGAACACGCAGGTCGCCGACGTCTATTCCTCGACCGACAATTCGCATTTCGTGCGCTTGAAGTCGGAAGGCCGCTTGATGGCGTACCGGCCGGAGAACGCCGACAAGGTGCTGCCCGCGTTCCGGAACATGGACGCGGACAATCAATATCACGCGACGTCGGGGGCGATCATCGTCATCGCCTATCGCACCGACAAGATATCCGACGCCGACGCGCCGAAGAGCTGGACCGATCTGCTCGATCCGCGATTCAAGGGCAAGCTGTCCTTCGGGCATCCGGCCTATTCGGGCTTCGTCGGCGCTTGGGCGATAGCACTCGAAAAGAAATACGGCTGGAGCTATTTCGAAAAACTGCGCGCCAATAATCCGCAGATCGGCCGCTCGATCAACGACGTGATCACGATGCTCGACGCGGGCGAACGTTCGGTTGGCCACGCCGGCGACGGGCCGTTCCGCAAGAAGGAGATCGAGGGTGCGCCCTATCGCACCGTCTTTCCGGAGGACGGCGCGGTCGTCATCCTCGCGGGCTCGGGCATCCTCAAGAACTCCAAGCGCCCGAACGCAGCCAAGCTGTTCATGGACTTCCTGCTCGATGTCGAGCCGCAGCAGATCCGCGTCGACATGGATATGGGCATGCCGCTGCGCCCGGAGGTCAAGAACACCCATGGCGGCAAGATGCCGGGCGATGTGACGACGATTCCCGTCTCCGACGACGATCTGAAGGCGTTGCCCGCGCTCAACGATCGCTGGCGCCGGACCTTCGGCGGCTAAGGGGCGGCGTCGCATATCAATGGCACAACTCGCAAACGCCGCCCGCCGTCTACTGGACCCGAGCACGATCGTGTTGGCGGCACTCGCCGCCGCACTGATCGTGCTCGTCGGTCTGCCGTTGTTCAAACTGCTGGGGCTGTCGGTGCGCGGGCCCGACGGATTCACCATCGATCCCATCGTGCATGCGTTCGGCGAGATCCGGCATCTGGAGGCGTTGGGCCGGTCGATCTTCATCGGCGTGGCGGTGGCGGTGATCAGCACTTGCGTGGGCGTGCCGATGGCGTGGCTCGTGTCGCGCACCAACATGCCGGGCGGGAATTTCGTCACGCTGGTTATCGTGGCGATCTTCGTCATGCCGCCTTATCTGGGCGCCGTCGCGTGGATGCTGCTCGCCGGGCCGAACGCCGGCTGGCTCAACCGCTTCTGGGTGTTCCTGGGCGGCGAAGAGCGTTTGCTCAATATCTATTCGATGGAGGGGATCATCTTCCTGATCGCCCTCTATTCGATCCCGTTCAATTTCATCTTCGCGAAATCCGCGCTGGATGTCGTGCCGACGGAACTCGAGGATGCCGCCTCGATCCTGGGGGCGAGCCGCTTCGTCGCGACGGTGAAGATCACGCTGCCGATGATCTGGCCCGCCATCCTGGGCGGGGCGATCATCGTGCTGCTGGAATCGATAACGCTGTTCGGCACGCCCGCTTTGCTGGGCATTCCCGCCGGCATCACGGTGGCGACGACGCAGCTTTGGCAATTCTTCGAGTTTCCGCCACGTTTGGACGCCGCCGCCGCCTATTCGCTGTCGCTGATCGGCGTAACGATCCTGCTGCTGTGGTTGCAGCGCCGCTTCCTGCGCCGCAAGGGCTTCACCGCGCTGACCGGCAAAGGCGGGGAACGCCGCCGCGTCGATCTCGGGCGCTGGCGCTGGCCGTCTTTCGGTCTGTGCTTCGCCGTGGGCGCGCTCGCCGTATTTCTGCCGCTGGTCGTGCTGCTGCAAGCGGCCTTCGCCAAGGCGTGGAGCCGGGGATTCCAGCTGTCGAATCTCACGCTCCAGAATTTCGACTACCTGCTGTTCAAGAACAGCTCCGCGCTCGGCTCGATCTGGAACACGGTGTGGTTCTCGGGCGTCGCCGCGTCGGCCGCCGTGTTGGGCGCGTTGATCGTCGCCTACGCCCAGGCGCGCCGCTTGATGCCGGGCACGGCGTTTCTGCAGTTCCTATGCATGGTGCCGATCGCCATTCCCGGCATCGTGCTGGCGGTCGCGTTCTACGCGACCTTTGCACCACCGCCGTTCTCGCTTTACGGCACGGCGGCGATGCTGATCCTCGCCTTCACGATCCGCAGCCTGCCGGTTGCCTTCATCAACGCCGCCGCGACGGTCAAAAGCCTGAACCCGGAAATGGAGGATGCGGTGCGCATCCTGGGCGGTTCGCGCGCCGTGGTGATGCGCCGCATCGTCGTGCCGCTGGCCAAAGGCGGGCTGATCGGCTCGTGGCTGCTCGTCTTCATCGCGGCGACGCGCGAACTCAGCACCGCGATCTTCCTGACCGGCCCCAAGACCAAAGTCATGTCGATCGTCATGCTGGATCTGAGCGAGGAGGGGAATTTCGAAGTTCTTTCGGCGCTCGGCGTGTTGTTGCTCGCGTCTGCGGCGATCGTCGTGTGGATCGGCCAGCGCGTCGCCGGTCGCGATTTCATGTTGCGGAGACCTTGATGGCCTATCTTCGGCTTGCCCAGCTTCAATGCCGGTTCGGCGGCTTCACCGCCGTGGACGACCTCACGCTCGATTTCAAGGAAGGCGAATTCATCGCGCTGCTGGGGCCGTCGGGATGCGGCAAGACGACGACGTTGCGCGCGATCGCCGGTTTCGTCGAGCCGACGGGCGGCACGATCGCGCTGGGCGGACGCACGCTGTTCGGCGGCGGCGCGACGGTGCCGCCCGAACAGCGCCAGATGTCGATGATCTTCCAGAGCTACGCGATCTGGCCGCATATGGACGTGTTCGAGAATGTCGCCTTCGGACTGCGCTTGCGCGATCTGTCCAAAGCGGAGGTCGAGCGGCGCACGCGGCGCATTTTGGAGATCGTGCATCTCGATCATCTGGCGCAGCGTCTGCCCGCCGAATTGTCGGGTGGCCAGCAGCAGCGCGTGGCATTGGCGCGCGCGATCGTCGTCGAGCCCAAAGTGCTGCTGCTCGACGAGCCCTTGTCGAATCTCGACGCCAATCTGCGCGAGGAGATGCGCTTCGAGATCCGCCGCCTGCACGACGAATTCGGCATCACCAGCGTCTACGTGACGCACGATCAGACCGAAGCGATGGTAACCGCCGACCGGATCGTGGTCATGAACAAGGGCCGGATCGAACAGGCCGATACGCCCAAGCGCGTCTACGATCATCCGCAAACCCGCTTCGTCGCGGGCTTCATCGGCCGGACGAATCTGATCGACGGGCGCTTCGGCGACGGCGGATTCACCGCCGGGGGAATCGCGATTCCGTTCGCCGCACCGGTCGCGGGGGCGACGGCGTTGTCGATCCGGCCGCATCGTATCGGTATGTCGCAACCCGATGCGGTAGCGAAGGGCGTTTACGACGTCGATGGCACGTTGCGCAGCCGCGTGTTCCTGGGCGAAACTTGGGAATACGAAGTCGATGTGCCCGGCCTTGCGGCGCCGTTGCGCGTTTCGCGGCCGCCGGACGAAGTCTTCGAGAACGGCGCCGCGGTGCGTCTTTCGTTCGTGCCGGCCGCGATGGTCAGCGTGCGTTGAACAAGAATAGAAGGGGTGGAAACGTGGCTTTCAATCTCGGCGTCGAAGGTTTGCGCGTTCTGGTCACGGGGGCGAGTTCCGGTATCGGTGCGGCCTGTGCGGCCGTGTTCGCTTCGTGCGGTGCGCGCGTCGTCGTCCATTATTCCAAGAACAAGGCCGGGGCGAGCGAGCTCGCCGGCCAAATCGGTGCCGTGGCGATCGTCGCGGGCGATCTGATGAAGCGCGGCACCGCGACGAAGGTCGTGGAGGAAGCGGTCGCGGCCCTTGGCGGTTTGGACGTGCTGGTCAACAACGCGGGCGCCATGGTCGGCCGCACGCGCATGGCCGCGTTCGACGACGCGACCTATGACGGCGTGATGGATTTGAACGTGCGCAGCATCCTCGAAGCGACGCGCGCGGCGCATCCCCATCTCGCCAAATCCGGCGCCAAGGCGTCGATCGTCAATATCGGCTCGATCGGCGCGCGCAATGGCGGTGCGCCGGGCTCGGGGCTTTACGTCGCGACGAAAGCCGCCGTGCACAGCCTGACGCGCTCGATGGCCAAGGAATTCGCGCCCATCGGTATTCGCGTCAACGCGCTCGCCCCCGGGGTGATCGCGACACCGTTCCACGCCGCGACCGCGCCCGACATGCTGGAAGCCGCGCGCGCGTCGATCCCGATGGGCCGTCTGGGCAAAGGCGAGGATTGCGCCTATCCGGTCGTGTTCTTGGCGTCGCCCGCCTTGGCCGGCTACATCACCGGCCAGATCCTCGACGTCAATGGCGGGCAGTACATGCCTTGAGCTAAGCTCGCCCCATGGAAAATTTCGGCACGGTCGGCGGTACGCCGGTTCACAAACTCGCCATGCGCGGCCCCGGCGTGGCCGCCGAGATTCTCACCTACGGCGCCACGCTGCGCGCGTTGCATATCGACACGCCGCGCGGCCCGGTGAACGTGGCGTTGGGCCATGAAGATCTCGCGGGCTATCTCGCCGAGAAGGGCTATGTCGGCGCGATCGTCGGGCGCTATGCCAACCGCATCGGCGGATCGGCGTTCACCTTGGACGGCACAGTCCATCGCGTCGTGCCGAACGAAGGCGCGAACCAGCTCCATGGCGGTCCGGGCGGTTTCTCGACCCGCGTGTGGCGCGTCGTGTCCGCGTCGCCCGCGCGCGTCGAGCTTGGCCTGACCTCGCCCGACGGCGAGATGGGCTATCCCGGCACGCTGGAAGCGACGGCGATCTATGAAATCCCGGCACCGGGCACGTTGCGTATCACGACCCAAGCGACCGCCGACAAGCCCACGCCCGCGAATATCGTCAGCCACGCTTATTACAATCTCGACGGCGGCGGCGATGTGCGCGACCACGGCTTGCAGATCGCCGCCGGCCGAATCGTCGCGGTCGACAAGGCGCTGATCCCGACGGGCGAGATGCCCGACGTGAGCGGCACGGCGTTCGATTTCCGGGAACCGAAGCGCTTGCGCGACGGCGGCGTGCATTACGACGTCAATTTCTGCCTCGACCGCACGGGCGATGGCTTGTTCCTCGGCGCCGTGCTGAAGGGGGCGAAGTCGGGCCTCGCGATGGAAGTCCATACCAGCGAGCCCGGCATCCAGCTCTACGACGGCAAGTTCCTGGCGCCGCCGTTCGCGGCGCATGGCGGGCTGTGTCTGGAATGCCAGCTTTACCCGGATGCGCCCAATCGCCCGTCTTTCCCCGACGCGATTTTGCGCCCGGGCCAGTGGCTGACGCAGATCGTCGAGCTGCGGTTCAAAGCCTAACGTTCGAGCTGTTCGGCGGGCACGTAGTTGAACACGGCGAGCGTGGGCACGTTGAGCAAGCGTTCGGTGCGCACCGGATCGTAGATCGTGTCGGAGATCAGTTCCGACATCAGCGCCACGACGACCGCCAGGAACAGGCCCGCGACGATGCCCAGAATGCAATAAAGCAGCGGGCGCGGCTGGACGGGCTGGCGCGGATCGGCCAGCGACGGCGATTGCACGATCGCGATATTGCCGATGCGGCTCTGATTCAGCGAGTCCGCGGCGCGCGCGTCCTCGAGCTTCGACGCGAACAGCTTCAGCATATCCTTGGCGAGCGCCACGTCCTGTTCCAGCGACCAGCGCTCGGTCTCGCCGCCGGTGACGTCCGACAAGCGCCGGTCGATATCCGCGATATTGGCGAGGATCGTGTTGCGCTTGCCCTCGAACTCCGCCTGCTCGGCGCGCGAGCGGTTGAGCTCGGTTTCCAGCGCCGTCGCGACCTCGTTGCGCGCCCGGCGCACGGTGCCCGAGAACAGGACCAATTGGTCTTCGAGGAATTTCTCCGCGATCGCGATTTCGCGCTCGACCTGCTGCACCTGGCGGCTGCCCGGCGCGAAATTGGCGGCGATCTCCTGCTGGCGGAGCTTGAGGTTCAAAAGCTTCGTGCGCGCGTCGTCGATCACGCGGCTTTGCTGGGTGTCGGTAAAGGCGGTGATCTCCTGCTGAGTCTGGGAGATCGCATGACGCACGGCCTGAACGCGCTCGGTCGCGCCGGCCAACGCGGCCAAAACGCGCTTGTATTCGCTGTCGATATCGATGCGCTGTTGCAGCAGCAGCGGGATCTGCGCTTCGAAGGCCTGGGCGCCCAGGCGCTGGCGGAACGCGGTCAGCTTGCCGTCGCTCGCCAGGAAGCGGTCGCGCGCCTGGGCGACCTGCTTTTCGAAATACGCGGTTTGCGTGTTGATGTAGACGGTGATCGACTTCTCGGTGAAAACCTGGATCAGCGCATCCAGCGTCGCCGCCGCCAATTCGCGATCTGGGTTGCGAAATGCGAGATGCACGATGTTCGACGTGCGCTGCGGGGCGGTTTGCAGCGCGTCGTCGAATTTTTTCATCGCCTTGTCGATATCCGGCGTTTCGCCCGGTTTCGACAATTCCGGATACAAACGCTCCAGCCCCATCCGCTCGATCGTCGCGAGAATGACGTCGCGGCTGCGCATCAATTGTACTTGGGTGTTGAGGATTTCGTCCGGGTCCGCCGCCACGGGAATGGCGGATTGCACGCCCACACTCAAATCCGGCCGGAACGTGAATTCGCGGCCCAATTTGTTGACGAGGATGGAGGCTTCCGACTGATAGACTGGCTTCAGAAGGAAACTGAGCGCGACCGCGACCAACACGCAGGCGAGGAACGTCAGCAACGCCCTGTAGCGGAAGCGGAACAGAATCAGCACCAGATCGCGCGTCGTGAACGAAAGCGCGATCGTCGGTGTGATGGCGGTCGGATCGGATGAAGTCATTGCGAGCTGGTTTGCTTTCGCGGCTATCTAGACTGAGCTTCCAATCCAGCCTGAACCCAATTCTAATGAAGTCGTTGCGATTCGGGCAATCCTGCAGGAACACAATGTTACATACGCTGAAACCACGCCGACTCGGAGGCATGCGATCTGCCGTTCTGGCGGCGGCGCTGGCGTTGGGCGTCGCGTCGTGCGGCTCCGAGTCGATTCGGCCCGAGCGCACGGATGCGACGGCGTTCGCACCCTGGGTCGCGGACGATTCGCCCTATCGCATCGGACCCGGCGACGAGCTGGAGATCCGGCTGCCGTTCAGCGGCGAATACAACGATCGCGCCGTGGTCGGCCCGGATGGACGGTTCACGCTGCCCTTGGTCGGCGAGGTGGTGGGCGAGGGCAAGACCGTCGCATCCCTGACCGAGGAGTTGGAGAAACGCTATAGCCGCGATCTCGTCCAGCCGCGCGTCACCGTCGCGATCCGCAATTACGCCTCGCAGCGCGTGTTCGTCGGCGGCGAAGTCAATGGAGCGGGGCTGATCAATCTGCCCGGCCGGATCGGCGTGATGGAAGCCATTTTGCTCGCCAAGGGCTTCATGGACACGGCAAAGACGACCGAAGTCGTGCTGATCCGGCGCGGGCGCGACGGAAAGCCGATGATGCGCACGGTCGACGTCGCGGGCTATGTCGCCGGCCGCAATCCGGACGTGCCGTTGCAGGCCTTCGACGTGGTGTTCGTGCCCAAATCCTCGATCGCCGAGGTCAATCTGTTCATCGATCAGTTCATCAATCGCGTCGTGCCGTTCCAGCGCGGCTTCACCTATACCGTCGGCCGGACGAGCAACACGAACTGACATGACCGTGGAAGCCCAAACCATGCGCCAAGCGGCCGACCGCAAACAGCCGCTGGCGCTCTCGCGCGGCATGTTCGATACGTTGGTGGCGCTGTGCGAGGGCGCGGGCGTGCTCGCCGCCGGCTGGCTTGCCGTCACGGCGCTGCACGCGATCGGCGAGACCGAGCCGATCCCCGTGCGGGCGGCCCCGTTCATCGTCGCGCTGGCGGCCGCCTATCTCATTCTCGGCTGGTTCGCGAAACTGCATCCGCAGCGCCGCACGCCGGGCGATGCGCCCGGCCTGTCCATGCCGCGCGTGCTGGGGGCGTGTTTCGTGACGTTCGGCCTGGCCGCCGCCGCGTTGGACGCCGCCCCGGCGGGGCCGCTCGCCGTGTGGCTCGCGCTGTGGTTCGTGTTGGCGCTGATCGGCGTCCAGATCGTTCGGCGCGTGTCGGAAACGATCGAACGCCGCACGACGTTCCGGCGCGCCCCTATACGCCGCGCCGTGCTGGTCGGCGGCGGGACGTCGGCGCTGCGCTTGCTCGAACGTTTGTCGGAGGAAGGGGCGGATATCGAATTCGCCGGCTATTTCGACGATCGCGTCACCCGCGTCGAAGGCCTGAACGAGCGTTTGCCCTATCTCGGCGATTTGGCGGCGTTGATCGAGCATGTGGCCGATCACGAGGATCTGCACGTCTATATGGCGCTGCCCTGGACGGCGGGCCCGCGCATCGCTTCGCTGCTCGATCGCTTGCGCTTCCTGCCGATCACGGTGTGGCTGGTGCCCGATCCCGAATTGTCGGTGCTGTCGATGTCGCATGTCGAAGGCGGCGACGGCGTGGTCATGCCCACGCTGATGACGCCGCCGCTGGCGCATTGGGATCGGTTGCTGAAGGGCGGCTTCGATTTCGTCGCGGGCTTGGCGATTCTGCTGCTGATCTCGCCGATCCTGATCGCGACGGCGATCGCCATCAAGCTGGACACGCCGGGCCCGATTCTGTTCCGCCAGCTGCGCAGCGGCCAGTTCGGGCGCAAATTCGCGATCTACAAATTCCGCTCGTTGAAGGTCGAGAATGCCGATGCCGAGGCCGACAAGCTGGTTTCGGCGCACGACGACCGCGTGACGCGCGTGGGCAAGTTCATCCGCAAATACTCGATCGACGAGCTGCCGCAGATCTTCAACGTGTTGAAGGGCGAGATGTCGCTGGTGGGCCCCCGCCCGCACGCGCCCAAGGCCAAGGCCGACGGGCGGCTTTACGCCGACGTCGTGCCCGATTACGCGATCCGCTATCGCGTGAAGCCCGGCATGACCGGCTGGGCGCAGATCAACGGCTGGCGCGGCGAAACCGACACGGAAGACAAACTGCGCAAGCGCGTCGAATTCGATTTCCAGTATATCCGCGAATGGTCGTTCTGGCTGGATATGCTGATCCTGCTGCGCACGCCGGCGGCGGTCGTTCTGCCGAAGAACAACGTCTGACGCGCGCGATGGCGACGCTCCATATCAACGGCCGCTTCGTCACGCAGCGGCAAACCGGCGTGCAGCGTTTCGCGCTCGAAAGCGTGCGCGCGATCGACAAACTGCTCGGCCAACCCGAATTCGCCGCGCAATGGGATCGCGCCGTGTTCTGGGTGCCGCCGGGCGCGCAAGCGCCGGCTTTCGCAAGGATCGAAACGCGCACGACCGGGCGGTTCTTTAAATCGGGCTATGGCTGGGAGCAGATCGATCTGCCTTTGGCGTGCCGGGGCGGCGTGCTGCTCAGCCTGTGCAATCTCGGGCCGGTCGCCAAACGCGACCAGGTCGTGGTCGTTCACGACGCCACGCCGTGGGTGAGCCCGCAGAGCTTCCGCTTCGCGTTCCGTGCGGCCTACAAAACCCTCGTTCCCGCCTTGGGGCGGATCGCCAAGCGGATCGTCGCGATCTCCGATTTTTCGCGCCGCGAGATTTCGCGTTGGTACGGCATTCCCCGCGATCGCATCGCGCTGTGCAGCGAAGGCGCGGATCATATCCTCGCCCAAGCCGCCGACACGGCGCCGCTGGCGCGCAACGGCTTGATCGGCACGCCGTATTTCCTGGCGGTCGGCGTGGGCAGCCCCAACAAGAATATCGATCTGGTGCTGGCGGCGTTCGAGCGCGCCGATCTGCCGGCGGGCACGAAGCTCGTGCTGACCGGCAAACGCGACGCCCGCGTGCATCCGGCGGGCGATATCCGCGAATCCGATCGCGTCGCGCATTTGGGCTTCGTCGGCGACGGCGAATTGCGCGCCTTGTACGAAGGCGCGTTGGCGCTCGTTTACCCCTCGCGCTACGAAGGTTTCGGTTTGCCGCCGGTCGAAGCGATGGCTTGCGGCTGCCCCGTCGTGATCAGCGACCAGGAAGCGTTGCTCGAAACTTCGGGCAGCGGCGATGCGACGCTGATCTGCGGCATGGACGACGCGGACGGCTTGGCGGCGATCATGGCGAAGCTGGCGCGCGATCCGGCGCTGCGCGCCGATCTGTCGGCGCGCGGGCTCGAACACGTCAAGCGCTTCCAATGGTCGCGCACGGCGCAGGCGTTGCTCGGTTATTGCCGCGAGGCCGCTTCGTGAAGCGCGCGGTTTTTTTGCCCTATCTCGCGCTGCGCGGATCGACCGCCGGGGCCGCGCTGATCACCGGCGTGTGCCAGACCTACGTGTTCGCGCGCGTGCTCGATCCGCATAGCTTTTCGCTGTTCATCATCATCGGCAATCTCGGCCTGTCGCTGTGGCTGTTCGATCTCGGCATCGCGAAGGTGCTCTACGTCAATCTGCGCGCGCGTTTCCTCGACGGGACGTTGGCGACGGCCGTCGACGATGCGCCGTCGCTGGGCCGCCAAGCCGCCGGCGTCACGTTCCTATATATCGGCTTGGCGCTGCTGGGCGCCGCCGGCTGCTTCGCCATCGCCGCGATGTTCGGCGGCGGGGCGGGGCAGGGGATCGAGTTCGCGCTGTTCTTCGTCTACGCCGCGCTCAATCTCGCCTGGTTCGCGCTGCGCAATGTCAGCACGGCGGTCGATCGCTTCCTGTATTTCGAAACGCTGGAAGCGCTGCGCCGCGTCCTTCATCTGGCGCTGCTCTTCGCCTTGCTGTTCGGCTTGCCGTTCATGGAATTCCTGCTCGCCAGCAACGCGGTGTGGATCGTGTTGTTCGCGGTGGCGATACGCCGCTTGCGCGGCGAGAACGCGTTCGACGCAACGGGGCCGCACGCGGCGCTGTGCCATTTCGCCCGCACAAATCGGCGGCGTTTGATGGAAAGCGGCGGCTACGCGGCCGGCGAGATCTTCGTCTACAACTATCCCTCGCTGCTCGTTCCCGCCGTCATGGGGCTGGGCGCGCCGACGATCATCTTCGATACGGCATTCAAGATCTTTCGCGGCGCGAACGTGCTGTTCTCCGCCGCTTGCGATCTGATGGTGCCGGGCCAGACGCGCGCCTTCCAAGCGGGCGACAAGCGCGGCTTGTGGCGCGCGACATCGATCGCCGCCGCGCTAGGGGCCGTGCCCGCACTCGGCCTTTGCGGCTTGCTCGCGATCTGGGGCGATGCGCTTTACGCTTTGTTACTCGGCAATGCCGCGCAAATGCCGTCGGCTGCGACGCCGATCCTGATATGGCTGATCGCGTGCAACTGGATCCAGACCGTGGCGAATTTCCTGCTGGTCCATACCGGGCATTTCCCCGCGATCGTGCGCGCGGCCGGGATCATGACCGCGATCATGGCCGTGGTCGCGGTCGCCGCCGCGTTGGCGGGGATCGACGTCGTCCGCTTCCTGGAATTCTACGCCGGCGCCTATGCCTGCGGTGCCGCACTCTACGCGTGGCTCGCGTTGCGCCTGCCGCTCGCCCTGCGCCGGGCGGAGACCGCGCCATGATCCGCATCGATCCCTGGCTCGTTCTCGGCCGTATTCCGCCGGAGAATTGGCTGATCCTGGCGATCTGCACGCTGGCCTTCGCGCTGTTCTATTTGCGCGACTATCGCCGGTGGGGCGCTTTGTCCTTCGCCAGCTATTTCTTCGGTTTCAATTTCTTCCTGAAGATCGTCGTGATGTATCCCTTCGCGTGGTCGGCGCACAACATCGTCGCGACGTCCCGGCATTTCGAAGCGATCCTCGCGCATATCGACACCGCCTTCTATCTGACGCTGACGGGCTTCGTGTGCATGGTGATCGGCATCCTGGTCGCGCGGGTCACGATGCGCTCGGCGCCGATCGGCTGCCGCATCGTCTATGGAATCGTCGCCAACGGCTGGAACAGCGGCGGCGGCGTGGTGCTGGGCGTGGGGATCGTCGCCGGGTTGACGCTGCTGATGTTCGCGCTCGGCTTCCAGCCGCTGGTCGCGCGCTCGCTGGTGTTCGAACGCAACGAGCTGCGCCCGATCTACAATCTGTGGAGCCAGATCCTGCCCTTCGTGGCGGTCGCGGTCGTGCTCTACGGCGATACGCGCAAAAGCCGCGGCTTCGTCGCGCTGGGTGTGGCGATCGCCGTGCTGGGCGTGGTCGGCGGCAACCGCACGGTCGCGGTGCTGACGCTGATGCAGATCGCGGTGATGATGTGCATGCCGCGCCGCTTCGGCAATCTGCCGATGTTGCTGCTGGGGGCGGTGGTGCTGGCGAGTGCGGCCCTGTCGATCGCCACCTTGCGCGGCGATACGATGTCGGGCCGCGACCAGCTCGATATGATCCGCGCCTTGCTCTACGGCAACAATCTCTCCGACCTGCGCGATTTCGCGTGGATCCTGTCGGGACTCGACAGCGTCGATTTCTATTGGGGCAAAACCTATGTCGCCGGGTATTTGAGTTTCATCCCGACCTATATGTTTCCCTTCCGCGAGCAATTCGGCTTCGGTCGCGTGACGCCGATGCTGGCGGGTCTCGATCCGGCGTTCCACAGCGGCCTGCGCCCGCCGATCTTCGGCGAGATGTACGTGAATTTCGGCCTGCCTGGCCTGTGCGTCGGCGGTTTCATTTACGGCATTCTGGTCGGGCGGATCATGCATTGGATCGCCGACACGCTCGATGCGCCGCCGGGTTCGCATCCTTATATTCCGCAATATGTCGTATGGACCGGATTCCTGGTGCTGCAGGTCGTCGATAGCCTTGTGTTCACGCCGGCGTTCTTCGGCGTCTATGTGTTGCTCGCCCTGTTGTTTCTGGGCCGGTTGCTGATCCGCGTGGGAGTGCGGCGTCTATGAATATTCTCTACGTCGTCGAATCCGCCGCGACAGGCGTGGCGCGCCATCTTCTCGATCTGATCGCCGGGGTGCACGCGGCCGGCCATCGCGTCGCGGTGATCTATTCGCCGGTCCGCGAGGACGGGATCTTTCGCGCGGGGCGCGAACGGCTATCCGCCGCCGGCGTGGATTTTTGCGCGATCCCGATGCGCCGCGCACCCGGCCCGTGGGATATGGCGCCCGCGCTCGCCGCGCGCCGCTACATCGCCGCGAAGGGGCCGTTCGACGTGATCCACGGCCATTCGTCGAAAGGCGGCATGATCGCGCGTCTGGCGGGGATCGGTTCCGGGGCAATGGTCGTCTACACGCCGCACGCGATTTCCACGCTCGACCCGACTTTGCCGCGTCTCAAGCGGGTCGTGTATCACGCGGGCGAATGGGCGTTGGCTTGCCTGACCGACATCATGGTCGCGGTGTCGACCGGCGAAGGCGACCATCTCGAATCGCTTGGCATTCCGCGCGCCAAAATCCGCGTGGTGATGAACGCGATCGAGCCGCCGAAGATCACGCGCGCGCGCGCCGAAGTGCGCGCCGAATTGGGCCTTACAGAAAATCAGGTGGCGATCGGATTCGTCGGCCGGTTGGGGCGGCATAAGGCCATCGACGTGATGGTCCCGGCCTTCGCCCGGGTGCTGGCCAAGCATCCCGACACGCGTTTGATCGTCATCGGCGACGGCGAAGGGCGCGAACAAGCGCATCGGCAAGCCCGCGATCTGGGCTGCGACGACGCCATCGCCTGGCTCGGGGCGCGGGATTCGTTGGGCTACTACAGCGGATTCGATCTTCTGGCCTTGCCGAGCCGCTACGAAGGCCTGAGCTATTCGATGCTGGAGGCCGGCGCCGTGGGCTTGCCCGTCGTCGCGACCGATGTCAGCGGGACGCGCGACGCGCTCGTCGACGGCGAGAACGGGCTGATCGTTTCCCGAGTCGGCGATGTGGATGCGTTCGCGGCCGCTTTGGAGACGATCGTCGGGAATCCGGCGATTCGCGCGAAATTGGCGCGCGGGGCGGCGGCGCGAATCGGGGCGGGCGATATCGGGCGCATGGTGGCGGGCATGCTGGCGGTTTATGCTGGCGGCCGGACCAAGGACTGATTCGATGCTTTTCGGAAACCACAAAGCGCCGGCCGCACCGCAAGCCGATTGGCTGCCCGAAGATGCGGGGGCCGGTCAGCCGCTGTTCAGCTTGTTCAACAAGCTGGCGATGCTGCGCAAGGACGACCCGTCCTTCGCCGTGCAGGTGCTGGGCCCGCATCCAGGCTGCGGCGTGTCGACCATCGCCGGCGGTCTGGCGGAGTTCACGGCGCTGAACGTCGATGCGCCCGTGGCCTTGATCGACGCCGATCCGCTGAAGATGTCGCAGTTCCAGCGCGTGGGTATGGATGTCGGTGCCAGCTTGCAGGACGTGCAGCAGGGTAAGGCCAGTCTCGACGCCGCGATGCACCGCATGCACCGGAGCAATCTGTCGCTGATGGCGCTGACCCCGCCGGTCGTCGACCGGAAGGGCTATTCGGGACGCACGCTGTCGATCAGCGCGCTCAGCGAAATCGTGGCGCTGCTGCGCCGCCGTTTCCAATGGATCATCGTCGATAGCGGTCCGGCGCGCGACGTGGCGTTTTCGCTGGTGCTGTCGCGCTTCATGAGCGGGACGGTCGTGGTCGCGGAATCGGAGAAGACCCGCGTGCCGGTGATCCACGAGCTCGTCCATCAGGTCTACGCCAACGGCGGCACGTCGCTGGGCATCGTCATCAACAAGCGCAAGATCCACATTTCCGATTTCCTCTATCGCTTTCTTTGAGCGTCATGGAGCTGCTGAACACGCTCGCGGATGTCGGCTTCGCGGCGCCGCTGCTGGCGGCGGCCGTGCTGATGCTGCTGGCGCGCGGGCAGGCCGAGGCCGCCTTACGCTGGGCGATCGCCTTCGTGATGGCGGCGGCGGCGACCGGCTTGATCAAAACGCTGTTGCGCGGCAGCGCCGATTTTCCGCATTTCCCCAGCGGTCATGTTTGCGTCGCGGTCGCGTTCTATGGCGGCTTGGTCTCGATCCTGATGGGTGGGCGCGGCGGCATGTGGCTCAATTTGCCGATCGTCGTTCCGATCGCGTTGCTGTCGGGCTGGTCGCGGGTCGAGACGACCGCGCATAGCTGGATCGACGTACTCGGCGGTTTCGCCGTCAGCACGCTCGCCTTGGCGCTGCTCGGCTGTTGGCGGATGTCGCGGCCGGTCGATGCGCCGGCGCGCAAATGGATGCTGGCGGCGATCACCGCCGCCGTACCTGTCGGTTTCGCGAGCTATGCCTGGCTCGGCCATAGCTGGCGCATGCTGGTCGAATGATGCGCGCCCTTGTCCTCGCGCTAATGCTTCTGCCCGCCGTCGCGGCGGCGCAGACGAATTTTCCGATCGATCTCAATCACGAGCTCCAGCGCCGCCAGCAGGATCGGACCGATCAGATCGAAAGCGGCGCCATTCCGCGTAGCGGCGGCATCGCGCGCCCGGAATCTTCCATGCCGATCGAGGCCGAGCGCGGCGACGTGGTCAATATCGCGGGCCAGCGTTATCGCCTGTGGGGCATCGCGACCCCGCAGCTCAACGAGTATGGCGGTTACACCGCCGCACAGCAGCTGCGCCAGTTGATCGCGGGCAATACGGTGACCTGCATCACCACGGGGCAGATGGCCGAACGCTTGCCGCTGGCGCGCTGCCGAGTGAACGGCAAGGACGTCGCGGCCTTGCTGGTCGCGGGCGGTTTCGCGCGCGACTGCCCGCGCCAGTCGCGGGGCAATTACGCTGCGCTCGAGCGTCAAGCGGTGGTCAACGTCGCCGGCGGTTTCGATCTGCCGCCGGAATGCGTCGAAGATTAGCGCGCGCGCTTGATCGCGTCGGCCATCTTCTCCGCGACCATGATCGTCGGGATGTTGAGATTGGCGCGCGGCACGCTTGGCATGACCGACGCATCGACCACGCGCAAGCCGCCGATCCCGTGCACGCGCGCGTCGGCGGGGGAGATCACCGCATCGCGGTCGCTTGCAGCACCCATCTTGCAGGTGCCGCAGGGATGCCATTGTCCGAAACTTTTGGCGACGAGATGCGCTTCGAGCGCCGCGTCGTCGGCGACGAGTTCGTCGATCAGCTTGCCGCCGCCGACGAATTCGCGCGCGAAGCGTTTGCGCAAGGCGGGGATCGCGTCGAGCATCACGCTCGCCGTCGCGGTCAGTGCGTAGTTGCGGAAAGTCTTGAGGCCGAGTTTCTTCGCCCAGCCGCCGTAACTCGACGGGGCGGGCGCGATCAAGTGCTGCGCCAGCGGATCGGTCGCGACCAATCGCGCCATCAAGCGCACGGCGCCCTTCAAGCGCGCGCGGTCGGAGGCTTCGGCGAGGAACTGGAAATTCGCGACCGGCTTCAATCGCTCGCCCTGGCGTTCCAACACGACGCTGCCGCGCGAGGCGGGCTTGTTGATCCAGGCGATGAAGGTCGCGATCCGCTCGCCCAGCGGATGCCAAGCGGATTTGGCGGCGGCCATCAGGAACATGTCGTTGGGATCGCCACCCACGCCCGACGAATAGCGCAGACCCAAATGGATATGGCGGCGCGTCGTACCGTGGAGGCGCGCTTCGGGCCGCATCAGCGCCGAGACGGAAATGCCGGGATGCTCCTGCAAGTTCCGTCCGACGCCGGGAAGGTCGGCGCGTGGGCTCAGCCCCATACGCCGCAAGGCAAGCGCGTCGCCGATGCCTTCGCGCAGCAGCAAGCCCGGCGATTGCAAAGCACCCGCCGACACGATCGTTTCGCGCACCGCGATCGTCTCATCGCTTCCGTCGCGACGCAGCTTGAGGCCGGTGACGATCTTGCCGTCCCAGACGAAGCCGATCACCTCGGTGTCGGAGACGATCGTCAAATTCGGACGCTTTCGGACCTCCGCGTCGAGATAGCCGCGTGCGGTGGAGACGCGATGCGCGCCGTCGTTCGACAGCGTCATCGGAAACACGCCGTCGCCGTATTCGCCGTTCTGGTCGGCGAGCCCGGCGAAACCGAGCGCGCGGCAGGCTTCCTCCGTCGCCGTCGACAGCAACGGCCATTTGTCGCGTGGGATGCGATGGATCGGGATCGGCCCGCTTTGCCCATGCAAGGGCCCGTTGAAATCGAGATCGCGTTCGAGCTTGCGGAAATAGGGCAGCACGTCTTCCCAGCCCCAACCGGCAGCACCCATGCGCACCCATTCGTCGTAATCGTCGGGTGTGCCGCGATTGGCGATCTGGCCGTTGATGCTGGACCCGCCGCCCATCAGGCGCGCTTGTTCGTAGATTCGTGTCGGCGGCCAGCTACCGGGATCGTTATGGCTGATCGGCCCCAAACGCGCGGGCAGATCTGCCCAATGATTGCCCGGATCGAACGCCGCGAAACCCGGATACATGTCGAGGATGGCGGGCGGTTCGCGCCCTGGTGGCAGATCGCGCCCGGCTTCGATCAACATCACTTGCGTGGCGGGATCTTCGGACAGGCGGCTCGCCAGCACGCAACCGGCCGATCCGCCGCCGACGATCGCGAAGTCGATATTCATGCTTTCGCCAGGAAGGCCTGCAATCCGGCTTCGGCGACCTCGGCGTCTTGCGCGGTCGAGCCCGAGCTGACGCCGATCGCGCCGACGATTTCCTCGGTACCCGGCAGCGTCAACGGCAAGCCGCCCGCAAGAATGGTGAAGCGGCCTTGAAGCTGGGTGTTGACGCCGAACCCGGCGACACCGGGCTGGGCGGCGGCGGCCAACGCGGATGTGGGCTTGCGCGATCCGGCGGCGGTGAACGCCTTGTTGATCGCGATATCGATGGCGATAAACTTCGCCCCATCCATGCGATGGAAAGCGACCAGGTGGCCCGCCGCATCGACGACCGCGATGTTCTGCGGCACGCCGATGTCGCGCGCTTTGGCGGCCGCCGCGTCGATCACGATTTGCGCGAGATCCGCGCCGATATTTTTCACGATGTTCATGTCAGCCGATCCAGAATCCGCCATTGACGTCGAGGGTGGCACCCGTCACGTAGGATGCGTCGTCGGAAACGAGAAACGCGACCGCCTTGCCGATCTCCGACGGATCGGCGAGGCGCCCCAGCGGGATCGCTTGGGTCACGCGCGCGCGCATTTCGGGCTTCATATGCGTGCGGATCAGGTCGGTATCGACCACGCCGGGCGCGATGGCGTTAACGGTCACGCCAGTCTTCGCCATTTGGCGCGCCAACGTGCGCGCGAAGCCGAGCATGCCCGCCTTGGTCGTCGCGTAATGGATGCCGCCGTTCATGGCCCCCTGATGCGCGACGATCGACGACATGCAGACGATGCGGCCATGCTTGCGTTCGATCATGCCGGGCAGCACGGCCTTCGAAAACAGGAACGCGCTTTTGAGATTGACCGCCATGAAGCGGTCCCACTCGTCCTCTTCGAGGTCGAGGATCGACACGGCGCGGTCCTGGCCTGCGTTGTTCACCAGAATGTCGATCTTGCCGAAAGCGGCGATGCCCGCCTCAACCGTACGGCGTACGTCTTTGGCCGACGACGCGTCGCCCTGCACGGCGATCGCGTTCTTGCCGAGCTTCGCGGCACGCGCGGTGGCGAGGCTTTCGTTGATATCGTTGACGACGATCGACGCCCCGCGCGCGGCCAGCGCGTCGGCGATCGCCCCGCCGATCCCGCGCCCCGCACCCGTGATCAAAGCGACGCGGCCTTGCAGCGAAGTCTCCGGCATGAACTAACCTTTCACCGAACCCTTGGTCAGGCCGGAGACGATCAACCGGCCGAGCAGGGCGAACACGATCAAAATGGGCACGATGGCGAGCGTGGCGGCGGCGGTGAGGGGCCCCCATTCGCGGCCGAAAAAGCCGATGAAGCTGTAGATCAGCGGCTGGATGGGCCGAAGCCACGGCGCGTCGATCATCACCGACCCGGCGACGAATTCGTTCCACGCGCCGACGAAAGCGAGCGTGCCCGCCGCCCCGAGTGCGGGGCGCGACAAAGGCAGCATGACATGGCGCAGCACGCCGAACCGCGTGGCGCCGTCGATAATCGCAGCCTCGTCCAACTCGCGTGGAATACCCTCGATCGTACCCTTCACGACCCAGATCGCCATCGGCAATTGGTGCGCCGCGTAGATCAGCGGCAGCGCATAGGGCGTGTTCACCAGTCCGAGATGGACGAAATAGACGTAGTTGGGGATCAGCAGCGCCGCAGCACCCAGCGACAGCGGGATCGACGCGACGACCAGCAGGAACAGGCTTTGCCGGAAGGGAAACTCGAAGCGGTCGAAGGCATAGGCGGCGGGCAGCGCGCAGGCGAGCGACATCGCGACCGCCACGCCCGAATAGAACAGGCTGATCAGGAAGCTTTGCGCGAAGCCGGAGACGAAGACGCGCTCGTAATGCGCGCTCGTCGGATCGAACCCGACGAAGCGCGGCGGCATCGCGAAGATCACGCTTTCGGGTTTGATCGAGGTCAACATGCCCCAGAACAAGGGCAACAGATTGATGATAACCAGCGCCGCGATGGGCAGAATCAACGCCAGGCTGGCGCCAAGCCCGAGTTTCGGGCGGAGAAGGGCGGAGGACGAAGTGCCGCTCATTGTCACGCCTTCCACTTGGTGAAGCGGACATAGGCGACGACCAGCACGATGTTCCCGGCGAACATCAGCAGCGCCATCGCGGTCGCCCCGCCCAGGTCGAAATTGACGAAGGCGCGCTCGTAGACGTCGATCGCCAGAATACGCGTCGCGTCGCCGGGGCCGCCGCCGGTCGTGACCAGCGGCGTTTCGACGGTGTTGATGTTGGAGAGCGTCAGCACGATCGCGACCAGCAGCAGCGGCGTTTTCAACAGCGGCAGGGTGATGCGCCGGAAGATCTGCCAGCCATTGGCGCCGTCGATGCGCGCGGCCTCGGTGTAATCGTCGGGAATTCCCTTAAGCCCCGCGAGCAGGATGATGACCGCGTAGCCGATACGCTTCCACACCGATATCGCGATCAGCAGCGACATCGCACCGGCGGGCGAGGTCAGCGGCTGGAAACTGCCGAAGCCGAGCGCGCGCGCGGCCCAGGCGGCGAGGCCGATATCGTTGAGGAACACCCAGCGGAACAGCAACGCGGCGACGACGGTCGAGATGATCCACGGCACGATCACGATGATCTGCACCAGGAAGGCGAAGCGCGGGGCCAGGCGGTCGATCCACACCGCGAGGCCCAAGGCGATCGCGATGGTGATGACGACGGAGAAGCCCGTGTGGATGAACGTGCGCAGCAGCGTGGCACCCATATCGGGCTCGTCCAGCAGGCGCGCGAAATTCTTGAATCCGGCGAAACCCATCGGCGCGCCGTAACGGATATCCTGCAGGCTGTACCAGCCGCCGTAGAAGACGGGCGCGAACAGCACGAGGCCCAGCAGCGCGAAGGCCGGGGCGATATAGGAATAGGCGCTGACGGTGCTGCTGCGCATGGACCTGGGTGTTTCGTCGAAGAAAGAAGGGGCGGGCGCGTTCGTCGCGCACCCGCCCCGGATCGTCAGCGGTTGTTGCGGCGGTTGAAGTCGCGCTCGGCGCGCTCCAGCGCTTCCTTCGGCGTGAGGCCGTTGGTCACGACTTCCTGCGCCGCCTTGTTCAACGCTTGGCGATAGCCGCCCACACTGAACGCGATGGGGGCGAGCCAGCCCGCCGTGGCCGAGCCTTTGCCCGCGACCGCGAGATAGGCGTTGGCCGGATCGGCGAAGAACTGAGGCATCGTCGCCGGAGTGGAGGCGAGGCCCGGCGTCTGGCCGCCCATCGTGACCCACAGCTTGTCGGCTTCGGCGCCGCCCATATATTCGACGAACTTGCCGGCGAGATCGACATTCTTGCCCTTCGACCACACGCCGACGGCCCAACCGGCCATCACGCCCGGCGAATGCGGCTTGCCGTCCACGCCCGGGTAGAGCATGAAACCGACCTTGTCCTTGCCCATGCGCGCTTGCAACGTCGAGACGCGCACGCTCGCCCCGGTGATCATCGCCACGCGGCCCGCACTGAACTGCTCGTACAGATCGTCCACGGTCCAGCTGGTGACGAGCTTGGGCGTCACCTCGTGCTTCGTCACCATCTCGGTCTGCAGCGTCAAGCCTTCGATGCCCGCCGGTGTGGCGAAACGCGCGCGGCCTTGCTTGTCGAACAAATCGCCCTGCTTGGCCAGCGTGTACGGGATCACGATCTGCGGATCGGGCTGGGCCTCGCTCCACGCCTGGCCGAAGCCGTAGCGCGTGACGGTGCCGGCCGAATCCTTCGCCGTCAGCTTTTTTGCGGCGTCGATGAAGGCGGGCCAGGTCGTCAGCTTGTCGGGATCGATGCCCGCTTCCTTCAACAGGTCGGGCCGGTAGTACAGGCCGACATAGTTGCGCGACTGGAACATGCAGTATTGCTTGCCGTCGACTTGGCAGAGATCCCAATAGGCGCCGGCATTGTCCTTCTTGCGATCGGCCGACCATTTATCGACGAACAGCTTGTTGAGATCGGCGAGCGAACCCGACTTGATCGCGTCACCGAGCAGATCGGTGATCACCCAAACGATATCGGGCGCCGTGCCTTGCTGCGCAGCCGCCAGGAATTTCGGCGTCATCTGGTCCCACACTTGCGGTTCGACCGAGACCTTGGCGCCGGGGTTGGCCTTCTCGAAATTGGCGATGATCTCGGCCAGCGCCTTTTCGCGCGGCGCGTTGCCGGCGGGGTTGAGGAAGGTCCACATGCGGATCGTCTGGGCGCTGGCGTCGGCGATGCCGCCGGCGAGTGTGGCGATCGCAAGTCCGGCGAGCAAAGCGGCGCGCCGCGTGAATTGGCGTTTCATCTGCGTCTTCTCCCTTGGTGGTCGGTTATGGTTTGGCGATTTCGGATTGGGCCGCGATATCGCGCAGCGCCCCGTCGAGCGAGCGGCCGAGATGCAGGCGGATGGCGGTGGCGAGGCCGGGCGCGTCGCGCGCGACCAGCGCGTTGATGATCGCGGCGTGTTCGGCGCTTTCGCTGGCGAGGCGTGCACGCCAGCCGTCGCTGCCGCGCTGGACCCAGGCGCCGAGCAATTGCATCTGGATGCCGTGATAGATCGTCGCGAGCAGCCGGTTGCCCGACGCTTCGATCAGCGTCTGATGGAATAGGGCGTTGAGTTCGATATGGCGGCGATGGGTGAGTTCGCCGGGCGCGTCCAGCTCGCGCTGGATTTCCTCGAGCCGGCGCACGGCTTGCGCATTCTCGCCGCGCATCAGCGCCGCGACCGCGAGCTCGCCCGCGTTCTGCTCCAGGCCGATGCGCACCTGCCACAGCTCCGCCACATGGCGGGGCGAGGGAACCCGGATGCGATAGCCGCGGCGCGGTGTCGCCTCGATGAAGCCTTCGGCGGCGAGGCGCTGCAAGGCTTCGCGGATCGGCGTCAGGCTCACTTGGAAGCGATCGGCGAGATCCTGAAGGATCAAACGCTCGCTCGCGGCCAGATCGCCGAACAGGATCGCTTCGACCAGACGGCGATAGATCGCGTCGGCGACCGTTTCGCCGGGGCCTTCGGGGGCGTCGCCGAAGAAGCCTTCGCGTTCACTCGGCTGCATGGCGGCCCCCGGTCGCTTGATCGTCGCTGGCGAAGGCCGCAAGCAATTCGGGTTTGGGCTCGGCGCCATGGCCGGGGCGGTCTTGCGCTTCGAAGGCGCCGTCGGCGTATTGCAGCGGCACTTGGGAAAGATCGTCGCGCAGCGGGTTGAGCAGGCGGTTCGCCTCGTAGCAGACGAAGTTCTTCGCCGCGCGGCAGGCGTGCAGCGCGGTCGACACGCCGATCGCCGAGCCCACGCCATGCGGTGCTAGCTTCATGCCGTGCTTGGTGCACAACGCGTCGATCGCCATCATGCCGGAGACACCGCCCGCGCGCGTGATATTGGGCTGCACGAAGTCCAAGGCGCCCGCCTCGGCGAAGCGCGTGAATTGCGAGATGTCGAACTCGTTTTCGCCCGCCCCGATCGGTACGGGCGACGCCTTGCGCACCTTCGCAAGGGCTGCGGCATCGTCCGGCGGGATCGGTTCTTCGAGCCACATCACGCCATAGGGTGCCACGGCCTTGGCGACTTCGATCGCTTCGTCGACGCCATAGGCGGCATTGGCATCGAGCATGATCGGCATATCGCCGCCCAGCGCTTGGCGCAACGCGGCGACATGCGCGGCATCGGTCGATGCCCCCCGGCCGACTTTCAGCTTCACGCCCTTGAAGCCTTTCTCGGCGAATTCGAGGGCGCGTTCGATGGACTCGCCCGTGGTCGGGAAGAACGGCACCGAGCCGACATAGGCGGTGACCTTGCCGGGCGTGCCGCCCAGCAAACGGCACAAAGGTTGACCCGCCGCGCGCGCCTTCATGTCCCACAACGCACTGTCGACGGCGCTCAGCGCTTCCATCGCCGGGCCGCGCGTTTGACCCAGCGCGAAGAAATAGGCTTTGAGGTCGCGATAGGCGTCGGCGGGCGTCTCGAACTCGACGCCCAGCAGCGCGGGGCGGATCACGTTCTCGATCAGCGAGGCCGACATGCGCGGATGCGGCAGGCCGAACGCCTCGCCCCAGCCGCGATGGCCGTTTTCGTCGACCGTCTCGACGATGGTGGAGAACTGGCCGCTACGCTCGATCCGCTGGAAATGGGCGGCGGGGCGGCGCAGGCTCATCGGCACGCGCTCGATGCCGCCATAGATTTTGGCGAAGGAAGCGTGCAGGGCATAGACGCGCAGTTCGATGATCTTCACGGGGTGTCCTCACTATTTCATAATTTATAAAAAATGAGCGATATGGGAGTCAATCCAGGTGAGTGCTTGGGGAAAACTCCTTGAAATTACCGAAATTATTGAGAGATTCGGATTTTTGATCTTCAGAGAGGTCAAATTTTTATAAATTATGGCTGTTTCAGCCCCCGAATCGCGACCCGCCCGCCGGGGCCGCCGGCGGGGGCGGGGTCGCTATCGGTTGCGGAGCCGCCCGGGGAGGCGTAATGCCCTTCTCCCGCCGTTCTTGCCCCCGCCGAAACAGCACGAAATGCCGATTAAGATTCCGGACGATCTACCCGCCGTCGCCGCTTTGGAGTCCGAAGGCGTCGTCGTGATGCGCGAGAAAGACGCGATCCGCCAGGACATCCGCCCGCTGCGCGTGGCGCTGCTGAATCTGATGCCGGACAAGATCCGCACCGAAACGCAGTTCGCGCGCTTGCTGGGCGCGACACCGTTGCAGATCGAATTGACGCTGGTGAAGCCGACCGATCACGTGTCGCGCAACACGGCGGCCGATCATATGTCGGCTTTCTATCGCCCGTGGGCGGATATCAGCGCGGAGAAATTCGACGGCATCATCGTGACCGGCGCGCCGGTCGAGAAAATGCCGTTCGAGGAAGTCTCCTATTGGGACGAGCTTTGCCGCATCTTCGATTGGACGCGCACGCATGTCCATTCGGCGCTGCATATCTGCTGGGCGGCGCAAGCGGCGTTGCGGCATTTCCACGGCGTGCCCAAACATGCGCTGCCCGCGAAGAAATTCGGCGTGTTCCCGCATCGCAATCTCGCCCCGGCGTCGCCTTACTTGCGCGGCATCTCCGACGATCTGGCGATCCCGGTGTCGCGCTGGACCGAGACGCGCCGCGAGGACGTCGCGACGATCGGCGGTTTGAAACCGCTGCTCGATTCCGACGATGCGGGAATCTGCCTGGTCGAAGAACAAGCGCGCCGCACGCTCTATATGTTCAATCACTTCGAATACGATTCCGACACGCTGGCGAACGAGTATTTCCGCGACGTGAAGGCGGGATCGGAGATTGCGCTGCCCGCGCATTATTTCGAGAACGACGATCCCCAGCGCCCGCCCGCCAATCGCTGGCGCAGCCACGCGCATCTGTTCTTCGCGAACTGGATCAACGTGATCTACCAATCCTCGCCGTTCGAAATCGGCGCGATCGGCAAGTCGCGTTAGCCCGTCGCGGCGCCGGCCTCCGGCACGGCTTTGTTGCCCGGCGTCACTTCGATCTCGCGGCGCGGCAGCGGGAACACGATCCCAAGTTCGTCGAAGCGCAGCTTCATGCGGCGATTGAATTCGCGCCCGATCGTCCATTGTCGGATCGGCCGCGTCTTGATGCGCGCCACGATATGCACGGCCGATTCCTCGAACTTGTCCACGCCCAGCACTTCCAGATCGTCGAGAATGTCGTCGCGATAGGCTTCTTCGGCCGCGAGCCCGGCGAAGATTTCGCGCAAGACCGCGATCACGCGATCGGTGTTCTCGCGATAGCCAACGCGCACGTCGAGCAGATAGAACGAGAAATCCTTGGTGAGGTTGCTGATCTGCGTGATCGCGCCGAACGGGATCGTGTGCACCACGCCCGACATGTCGCGCAGTTTGATCGTGCGGATCGTCATGCCTTCGACGAAACCGCCGGTCCCGTTGATATTGGCGACGTCGCCCACGTTCACCGTGTCCTCGGCCAGGATGAACATGCCGGTGATGACGTCCTTCACCAGCGTCTGCGAGCCGAAGCCGATGGCAAGGCCCAACACACCCGCACCGGCGATCAACGGCATGACGTTGACGCCGATCTGCGACAGCACCGACAGCGCGGTCAGCAACCCGATCACCAGGAAGATCGCGTTGCGGATCAGCGGCAGCAGCGTGCGCAGACGCTGATTGCGCACCAGCATCTGCCCGTTCGCGTCGCGCCGGTCGAGGTGATAGGCGATCGTCGCGTCGGCGATCTCCCACACGATATAAGCAAGCAGCAAACTGCCCGCGATTCCGGCAAGGCGCGGGGCCACGAACGCGCCGACCGGTGTGGCCAGCAAGGCGCCGAGATCGATCTGCCAGGCAAGCAAGATCGCGACCGCACCCGCAATGCGCACCGCCCAGATCGCGGCGAAGCGTGCTTTGCGCAGATACTTGCCTGCGCGCAATTCGAAAGCCGGCGCTTGGCGCGTCCAATCGCGCGTGGTGTCGCGCAAGCGCTCGAATAGCTTCTCGATCTGGGCGAGGCAGAATTGGACGAGGAGTACGGCCAGGAACGTGACCGCCGTGCCCTGCGCCAGGAAGGCGAAACCGCCGGGCACGTGCATTCCCCACACCGCCAGCGTCACCAGCACGTAGACGATCGCGATCAAATGCCAAAGCCCGGCGATCATCCGCCGCAAGCGCGCGATTCCGGTCTCGCCGCCATTGCCCGCGATTAGACGTGCTGCGCGGCGGCGGCAGCCGAGTATGCCGGCGATCAGAATGGCGGCGACCGCGCCGCCCGCGATCCAGCGGATGGATTCGAGGATCAACGGCGAGGCGTTCATGATCTCCGCCACGCGCGTCGCGGCGAAGCCAAGCCCGATCGCGACCAGGATGCGCTTGATCCAAAGATAGATGCGGAACGCCGCCGAATCGTCGAGCGGGACGAGCCGCGCATCGGCCGCTTCGGGGTTGAAGGCAAGGCGCCCGAAGGCAAGGCCGATCTGGATCGATGCGGTGACGAGAACCAGCGCGATCAGAATGTCGCGCAACGTGGGCGAAGGCGCGAGGAACGCGATCGCGACATGCGCGACGGCGACGAGGGTTATCGGGGCCACGATCTCCGCCGCGAAACGCAACGTGCGCGACGTGGCCGCGCGCGAGACGACGCGCGCCGCGATCCACGCCGCCAACGCGGCCAGCGCCAGAATAGCAGCGACGCGCAAGCCGCTTTCCAGCGCTTGGGCGCGCAGGATCGGATCTTCGAATGTCGTGCGCAGCACGATGACGGCGCGCATCAGCGCCGCGAGAATCTGCGCGGGTGCGTCGGCGAATGCCGTCATGGTCGATGCCATGGGCCCTCCGTTTCTTTCGCGATTGCGGTCTCCGCCTTCGGTCTAGAAACGGAATACGCCCATATGATGGCGAATTTCCGGTGCTCGCCTTGGGGAATGTCCGACGGCATAATACGTGGAATTACGTGTGGGGAGGATTCGATGGGCGTACTCGACGGCAAGGTGGCACTCGTGACCGGTGCGGGCTCGGGCATCGGCAAGGCGATCGCCTTGGCGCTGGCGGGCGAGGGCGCAACGCTCGCCTTGGCGGGACGGCGCGAAGCCAATCTCGCCGAAACGAAAGCGGCGATCGAAGCCAAAGGCGGCAAAGCCGTCGCGTTCCCGCTCGATGTCGTCAAACACGACGACGCGGCCAAGGCCATCGCGGCGATCAAGGCGTCGCTCGGCCCCGTCGACATTCTGGTGAACAACGCCGGGCATTCCAGCCGCGTGCGCAACATCCGGTTCATGTCCGAGGCGGAATGGCGCGCGATTGTCGATCTCAATCTCACGGCCGTGTTTTCGCTGACGCAAGCCGCTTTGCCCGACATGCTGGCCAAGAAGGCGGGCACGATCGTGACGATCGCGTCGTATTCGGGCCTCAACGGCACATTGCTCGGCGGTGCCGCCTATGGCGCCGCGAAAGCCGGCGTCATCAATCTCATGGGCTTCGTCCACAACACGTTCCGCAACCAGGGCATTCGCGCGACGGCGGTGGTGCCGGGCGAAGCGGATACGCCGATCATGGAGCGCCGGCCCCAAAAACCGTCGGATGAAGAACGCGCGACGATGCTGGCGCCGGAAGACGTGGCGCAAGCCGTGCGGCTTTGCGTGACGTTGCCCGCCCGCGCGACGATTCCCGAATTGCGGATTTTGCCGACCTATCAGCGCGATCTCTCGGCCGATCTGGAAGCGGCGCGCTGGATCGGCGCGCCGGCGGACACGCCGGATTTGCCGAAGCGCTGAATCGGTTATGCTTGGCCCATGAAGGAACCCGAAGACGCCGCTTCGCGCCGCGCCATCCGCCCCGTGATCTGCTATCCGGTCGAAGGGCTGGTCCCGCCCGATCTTGCCAAGCTCGATACGGGATTGGCGGGGGCGACCGTCGCCGAAACGGTGATCGTGCCGCCGCGCGACGCGCGCGCGTTCCGCGTTCCGGCGGGCTGGTTCTTCCGCATCGTCAGCGTCGAAGGCCCGCAAGTCGGCGATCTGAATCTATGGTCGGCGGCCGATCCCGCCGAGCGTTTCTTCAGCGGCAAGACGCGCGCGCTGCACGCCACGCATGTGACGCGCGGGCACCGTTTGTGGAGCACGCTGCCCTATCTGCGGCCGATGGCGACGATCGTCGCCGACAGCCTCGCCTGGTACGGGTTCGACGAACATGGCGGCGGCGTGCACGACGTGATCGGCACGCGCTGCGATCCCTACACCAATCGGCTGCTATCGGGCGGCGACTATCATCATTGCTGCCATTCGAATCTGACGCGCGCCTTCGCCGCGGTCAGCGGCTTGCCGGCGAAGCAGGCCGAGCTTCACGTCCACGACGTGCTGAACGTGTTCATGTGCACGGGCTTCACCAAGGACACGCATCAATATTTCATGAAGGCGAGCCCGGTGCGGCCCGGAGACTCGCTGACGTTCCTTGCGGAGATCGATCTGATCGGCGCGCTATCGGCGTGTCCGGGCGGCGATTGTTCTTCCGAACATTCGAGCGATACGGCGCGCTGCCATCCGCTGAAGATCGAAATCCTGCGTCCGAGCGACGCGTTTCTGGCGGCGCACACGCCGCCGCCGATCAGCGCCTATCCGCGCACGCACGGACTTTAGGCGTCGATATCCGTGCCGACCTTTTGGTGCGGCACGTCGATCAGTTTTCGCGTGCCGGCGGCGACGTCGTAGATATGGAAGGAATCCATATTGCGGCCGTAGAGATGCAACGAGACGCATGTCTCGCCATCCTCGGGCACGCCGGTCATATGGATGTGGTCGGGGTTCGGCACGAAGGTCGAGACGGAGCCCGGATCGAGCAGCACCACGCCGCCCCGGCGCAGCACGATGCCGTCATTCGTTTTGATTTCGCCGTCGCGCGGCATATAGGCGCGTTCCTGCAAATGGCCTTGCAGCACGCCGACCACGCCCCACGATCCGTGATCGTGCACCGGCGTCCATTGGCCCGGCAGCCATACCAGCGCGAAGAGCGAGATATCGCCCTGCGGGCAGATATGGATCGCATTGCGATTGTAATGGGCGGGATCGCTGCGCATCTGATCTTGCGACAGAACACCGGTACCTTCGCGCGCCAAGCGGCGCATGGCGGGGGCGATGGCCAACACGCGATCGGCGCTGTCGGCATGGGCGGCGGCCTCGCGCTCCGCGAGCGCGATGAAATCCCGGATGGCGCTGTGCATGATCTTTCTTAGTAGATGAGATCGTCGGCACCGCCGGCCCCGCCTTTCGACAGGACGATTTCGTCCTTCGCGGCGAGTTCCTTGGCGGTGTTGACCATCGAGGTTTGCGCTTCGGCGACGTCTTTGCCGCGCACCGGGCCCAAGGCTTCGATTTCTTCCTTGAGCATTTTGCCGGCACGCTCCGACATGTTCGAGAAGAACAGATCGCGCAGCGTTTCGTTCGCACCTTTGAGGGCGATGGCGAGCTTCGACTTGTCGACCGCGCGCAGCAGCGTCTGCACGCCGCCGGGGTCGAGACGGCCGAGATCCTCGAACTTGAACATCAGCGCCTTGATCTTCTCGGCCGAGTCCCGGTTGCGTTCCTCCAGCGCCGTCGTGAAACGCGCTTCGGTTTGGCGATCCAGCGAGTTGAAGATTTCGGCCATCAACTCGTGCGTGTCCTTGCGCGTGGTCTTGGCAAGGTTGGACATGAACTCGTTGCGCAGCACGCGCTCGACGTCGTCGAGCACGTCCTTCTGCACCGTCTCCATGCGCAGCATGCGCATCACGACTTCCATCGCGAAGGCTTCGGGCAAGGTGCCCAGCACGCGCGCGGCGTGATCGGCGCGGATCTTCGACAACACGACCGCGACGGTTTGGGGATATTCGTTCTTGAGATAGTTCGCGAGCACGCCTTCGTTGACGTTGCCCAGCTTGTCCCACATCGTGCGGCCGGCGGGGCCGCGGATGTCGTCCATGATGTTCGCGACGCGGTTCTTGTCGAGAACCTTGCCGAGCAGGCGTTCGGTCGAATCGAATGTGCCGACAAGGGAGCCGGTGGCCGCGATCTGGTCGGCGAATTCGACGATCAGGCGTTCGATGATCGACGAGTTGACCGTGCCCAGACCGGCCATGGTCTGGGACAATTCCTTGATTTCGTCGTCGGACATCAGCGCGAAAAGTTTCGCTGCCACTTCTTCGCCGAGCGACAAAAGAAGGATCGCGGCCTTTTCCTGGCCGGACAGGGTGCGATAATCGTCGCGAATGCGCATGGGCCGTTCTCGGGCGCGATGAATCCTAGATAGACCGGGACTTTAGCAGAATTCCGGCGATCTGCGAACAGATCGAAATCAACCGCCGCGGGCGCAAAAATTTACCCAGATTTCCCGATATTTGGCCTCGACCGCGCGGGCGTAAACGGGCGCGTCGCCCACGGCCGAACGGCGCACGGCATCACGCAAATTTTCCCGTGCGGAACGGCGCGCAAGGGCGTCGGCCAGCAAGGCTTCGACAATCCGCACGTAATCGTCGGGCGTTTCGGCGATCCATTCGGGTCGGCCGATGGCCGCGAGGATCGAGGCCGACAAGCGGCTCTGGATCGTGCGTCCGCGCCACGTGACCAGCGGCACCCCCATCCACAGCGCGTCGAGCGTCGTCAGCCCGCCGCCATAGGGGAAGGGGTCGAGCGCCACGTCGAGGCGCGCATAGTCGGCGTAGTTCGCGGCGCGATCGGTCGGCCCGACCAGATCGGCCTTGGCGGGATCGATCCCGGCGGCGGCAAGCCGCGCTTCGATCCGCGTGCGCGCGGCCGCTTCGACGATCGTGCGATCCTTCAGCACCAGACGCCGCCCCGGCTTGGCGAGCAGCCGCGCCCAGAGTTTCAACACCGCGTCATCGAGCTTGGCGATGCGGTTGAACGTGCCGACATAAAGCGTGGAATCGTCGCGCATCGGCCAAACGGGTTCGGGTGCATCGGTCGGTGCGGCGAAGAATTGCGCGTTGGGCAGGTCCAACGCCTGTTCCGCGAATTCGTCGCGCGACGTGGCGGGCAGCGCCACCTTGTCGGTGAACAGATAGTCGATCGCCGAAAGCCCGGTCCCATTCGCGTCACCCCAGCCGGTGATTTGGATCGGGGCGGGTTTGCGCGCGAAGACCAGCAAGCGATTGCCGCCGGTATGGCCGGAGAGATCGACCAGGATGTCGATCCCGTCCGCGCGCACCTGGGCCGCCGCTTCTTCGTCGGAAAGCCCGCGCCAATCGCGCCAACGATCGGCGATCGATTTGAAACGCGCGGTGCGCGCATCGTCGGCGGGATTGCAGGAATAGAGCGCGATCTCGACGGCGTTCTTGTCATGCGCCGCCAGGATCGGCTCGATCACGCCCGCCGCCGCGTGATCGCGGAAATCGCCGGAGACATAGCCGACGACGAGGCGCTTTTTCGGATCGCGCGCATTGGCGTGCGGCCGCCATGCGCTGCGCAATGGCTCGGCGTAGCGCCGGGCCCAATCTTTGCGCAGCTTCTGCGTTTGCGCGTCGTCGAGATCGGGATCGAAATTCGCGGCGAAGATCGCCCCCGATCCGCCGGCGGGGTTGGCGGGATCGAGCGTCGCGGCGCGTTCGAAGGCCGCGCGCGCGTCGCGATGGCGGCCTTGCGCGATCAATGCCACGCCCAGCGAAATATTCGCCGATGCCGCCAAGGGATGCGCGGATGCGGCGAGGGGGGCGAGCAGCTTTTCCGCTTCTTGCGCGCGGCCTAGCTCGGCGAGCAAGCCGCCATAGTTCAAGATCAGCGCCGGGTGGTTCGGGTCGCGCGCGTGGAGTTGTTCGTAAGCCGCCAGCGCATCGCCGCCGCGCCCAAGGGCGAGCAGCGTTTGCGCGCGATTGCCCAAGGCCGCGAAATCGTCCGGCAATTTCGCCAAGGCCGCGTCGAGTTCGGGCAACGCTTCGGCCGCGCGCGATTGAGCCAGCAGAATCTGGCCCAATATCGCGCGCGCCTGGGGCACGTCGTCGCGATAAGCGAGCGCGCCGCGCAACGCCGTCTCGGCTTCGCGCATCGCGCCTTGTTGGGCGAGCAACACCGCGGCGTTGCACGCCGCTTCGAGGAATTCGGGAACGGCCCGCAACGCCGCGCGATAGCGGGCAAGCGCTTCGGTTGCGTCGCCCTTGCTCTGCGCGTTCAGACCCGCCTGGAAATCGGCGAGCGCTTGGCGGTGAATGGATTCGGCTGTATCGGGCATCGGCGCAGGGTCGCGCGCCGCCAAGGCCCGGGTCAAGGCACGATGGCACGATGCGCGATACGCATCGAGCGATGCGCCGTTTCGATTGGCGCCCGCCGCGACCCGCGAATTAGATTTCGCGCATGGTTCGGGTGTTGGGCATTCTCGGCGGTATGGGGCCGGCGGCGGCGGCGGATTTCTTCGCCAAGGTCGTCGCGGCGACCGAGGCGGCGTGCGATCAGGCCCATATTCCGACCGTCGTCTGGTCCGATCCGCGCATCCCCGATCGCACATGCGCTTTGATCGCGGGCGACGCGTCGCCTTTGCCGGGCATGCGCCGGGGCCTCGCGGTGCTGGAATCCGCGGGCGCGCAGATCGTCGCCATCGCGTGCAACACCGCGCATCGCTGGCACGTCGACCTCGCCGCACGCAGCCGCGCGCGCGTTCTGCACATCGCCGCCGCGGCCGCGCGCGAAGCGGCCGTGGCGCGGCCGCACGGCGGACGGGTCGCGATCCTCGCCACGCAAGGCACGTTGCGCGCCGGGTTCTACGGACCGGTGTTCGCGGCCCGGGGATTGCAAACCGTTCGGCCGCCGCCGCGCGCGCAGGCGGCGATCGGCCAGGCGATCGCGTTGGCGAAGTCGGGCGCGCTCGTCGAGGGCGCCGCCGCCTTCGAAAATGCGCTTGTCCGCGTCGCGGCGATCGGCGTGGATACCGCCGTGATGGCGTGCACGGAGTTGCCGCTGCTGGCGGCCGAGGGCCGGTCGAACGGCGTGCGGCTGATCGATGCGAGCGCCGCGCTGGCGCGCGCGGCGGTGGCGGCATGCGGCGCGCGCGTGCGCCGCGTGCGCGGATCGGGGGCGGGGTAGGCAATGGCGGTCGAGATCGAATGGCTGCGGGATTTTCTGACGCTGGCGGAGACCGGACATTTCGGCCGCTCGGCACAGGCGCGCCATGTGACGCAGCCCGCGTTCAGCCGGCGCATCCGCGCGATCGAAGATTGGGCCGGCGCCGCGTTGATCGATCGCGGCGCCTATCCGGCCGTGTTGACGGCGGCGGGCCAGCGCTTCCGCGACAGCGCGCGCAAGGTGGTGGCGGAGCTCGATCGCGCGCGCGAAGAGTTGCGCGGCCTCGCCGGCGCGCGCGGCGGACGCGCGGCGAGTTTTTCGGCTTTGCATACGCTGGCGCTCGCGTTCTTTCCCGGCTGGCTTGCCCGGCTCGAACGCGTGCTCGGCCCGCTGCCGACGCGGCTGATGGCGGACAACCTGCTCGATTGCGTCGAAAGTTTCGCCGCCGGCCGCGTCGATTTCCTGCTCGTCTACGCGCATCCCGAAATTCCGCTGCTGCTCGACCCCGCGCGGTTCGAATACGCGGTGCTGGGGCGCGAGCGGATCGTGCCCGTCGCGGCGGCGGCCGCGCGCGGCCGGCCGCGCTGGCGGATCGAAGACGGCGCGCCGCATCTGCGTTACGCGCCGGACACGTTTCTCGGCCGCGCGGAATCGCTCGTTTTCGCGCGCGCGCGGCGTAAGCCGCGCTTGGTGCCGGTCTACGAAAGCGCGATGGCGGAGGCGTTGAAGGCCATGGCGCTGGCGGGGCGCGGGATCGCCTGGCTGCCCGAAAACGCCGTCGCCGCCGAACTCGCGGCCGGCAAGCTTGTTCCGCTCGATCCGGATTTCGCCGTCGAGGCCGAAATCCGCCTCTATCGCGCCGCCGACGGCGCCGATACGCTCGCCGAACGCCTATGGCGGGCGGCGACGGCCGAACCTATCCTGCAACCGCCAATCAAAAACGTCAGAACAAGGAGACATCGATGAAAAGACTTATCGCCATGCTTGCCCTCTCGGCGGCCGTCGCGGCCCCCGCCATGGCGCAGTCGCCCGCGGGCCTGCGCGGGCCCACGCTCGACGCGATCAAGGCGCGGGGTCAATTGATCTGCGGCGTCAATACGGCGCTGCCCGGTTTTTCGGCCCCCGACGCGCAAGGCGTGTGGCGCGGGCTGGACGTCGATCTGTGCAAGGCGATCGCCGTCGCCGTGTTCGGCGACGCCAGCAAGGTGCGCTACGTGCCGACGACCTCGCAGCAGCGTTTCGTGGCGTTGCAATCGGGCGAGATCGACGTGCTGACCCGCAACGCCACGCAGACCTATGCGCGCGACGTGTCGCTGGGCCTGCACGAGGCGGGCGTGAATTTCTACGACGGCCAAGGCTTCATCGTGCGCAAGGCGGCGAATATCACTTCCGCGCGCCAGCTCGACGGCGCCACGGTCTGCGTACAGCCGGGGACGACGACGGAGCTCAACCTCGCCGATTATTTCCGCGCGCAGAAAATGAAGTTCACGCCGGTGGTGATCGAGCGGCTGGAGGAAAACATCGCCGCATATCAGGCCGGGCGCTGCGACGCCTATACAACCGACGCGTCGGGCCTCGCCGCGATCCGCACCAGCTTGGCGGTTCCCGGCGATCACATCATTCTGCCGGAGCGTATTTCGAAGGAGCCCTTGGGACCGATGGTGCGCAAGGGCGACGATCAATGGCTCGCCATCGTCAAATGGACGCTGCGCGCGATGATCGAGGCCGAGGAATACGGCGTCAACCAAGCCAACGTGGACGAGATGCTGAAATCGACCGACCCGGTCGTGCAGCGCGTGCTGGGCGTGCAGGGCGGCTTCGGCGCGATGATGGGGCTCGACAACAAATGGGCCTACAACATCATCAAGCAGATCGGCAATTACGGCGACAGCTTCGAGCGTAATGTCGGCGTCAAAACGCCGCTCGCGCTGGAACGCGGCATCAACGACCTTTGGACCAAAGGCGGGTTGATGTACGCGATCCCGCTGCGTTGACGATGCGCGGTCTCGACCGCACGCTGAAACTGCCGGGCGGCGAGGCCGTCGCGCAATTCGGGCTCGGCACGTGGCGCATGGGTGAGAGCAAGGCAAGGGCGGCGGGGGAACTCGCCGCCCTTCGCGCCGGGCTCGATTTGGGCGTCAAACTGATCGACACCGCCGAGATGTACGGCGAAGGCGTGGCCGAGGAAATCGTCGGCCAGGCGATCGCCGGGCGGCGCGACCAAGTCTTCGTCGTCTCGAAAGTCTATCCGCACAACGCGAGCCGGTCGGGCGTGGCGCAAGCTTGCGCGCGCTCGCTCAAACGGCTCGGCACCGATCGGATCGATCTCTATCTGCTGCATTGGCGCGGCAATCATCCGCTCGAAGAGACCGTCGCCGGATTCCAGGATTTGAAGAAGGCAGGCAAGATCCGCCATTGGGGCGTGTCGAATTTCGACGTCGCCGATATGGACGATCTGTTCGAGGCGGGCGGCGATGGCTGTGCGGCCAACCAGATCCTCTACAATCTCGGACGGCGCGCGGCGGAGACGGGCTTGTTCCAGCTTTGCCGCCGGCACGGCATTCCGCTGATGGCCTATTCGCCGCTCGAACAGGGGCGCATTCCCAAATCGCCCGTACTGGCGAAAGTCGCGGCGGCGCATAAAGCCACGCCGGCGCAGGTGATGCTCGCCTGGGTCGCGCGCCACGACGACGTGATGGCGATCCCGAAATCGACCGGCACAGCGCATCTGGCCGAAAACATCGCCGCGATGGACCTAACGCTGACCGCCGACGAGCTTGCGCAAATAGAAACGGCGTTCCCCGCGCCGAAGCGGGAAACGCCGTTGGATATGCTCTGAACGTTGCGCGGCGCTTTACGCGTCGGCGAGTTCGGTCTTCTTTTCCTTGGCGAGCGCCCGGGTGCGTTCGCCGAGCTTGATCAGCGCGCGCTCCTCGAGCTGGCGCACGCGCTCGCGGCTCACGCCGAAGCGCTTCGACAGATCGTCCAACGTCGCGGGCTCGGCCGCCAGGTTGCGCGCGCGCACGATTTCGCGTTCGCGCGCGTCCAGCGTGGACAGCGCCCGTTCGACGAGACCCAAGCGCCAGCGCTTTTCGTCGTCGGCTTCGATGCGCGAACCGAAATCGGCGGACGGGTCCGCGATCTCGCTCGGCAACACGCTGCCTTTGCCGGTGTCGATGGGCGCGTCGAGCGGCACCACAGCGCCGCGCGTCGCCATTTCGATTTCGGCGACATCGGTCATGCCGAGATTGGTGGCGGTGGCGATCTTGCGCCGGTCGCCGTCGGTCAGGGTCTTGTCCTGATCGATGCCGAGCTTGCGCTTCACGTTGCCCAGGCCGAACAGCAGCTTCTTGCGCGCGACCGCGGTGCCGATCGTGACCATCGACCACGACGACAGCAGGAATTCCTGGATCGCGGCCTTGATCCACCACATCGCATAGGTGGAGAGGCGCACGCCCTTGTCGGGGTCGAAACGCTTGACCGCATGCATCAGGCCGATATTGCCTTCCGCGATCAGGTCGTGCATCGGCAGGCCGTAGCCGCGATATTTCCACGCCATCTTCACCACGAGGCGAAGATGCGAGGTGACGAGCTTATGCGCGGCCTTCACGTCCTGCGCGTCGCGGAAGGCGCGGGCGAGCGCGCGTTCTTCCTCGACCTCGAGGATCGGGAACTTGCCGATCTCGGTCATATATTGCGCGAGTTCGCCGCGCTGCGATTTCGGGGAATAACCGCTCCGGGGAGCGTAAATGGTCGGCAATCCGACCGTCGGTGCGAATGACATGAAATCACCCTCCTAGGCATGATCTCGTAACGGACCCCATCTGGGCATCCGAGTAAGACGAAAGTAAGGCGTCACCCCCGCTTTTTCAAGGCACGATTTTAACGAAGGTTAACGAGCCGGGGCATCGACCGACCGTTAACCTATTGATTTGTATAAGCGGCCGGGGTCGTGTTAGAGGCCCATATGGCCCTGTCGATCCGCCTGTTGGAACAAGCCGCCCGCCGCGAAGCCGATGCCGCCCTGGCCGGGCTGGCGCTCGAAGCCGCGTCGGAAGGCCTCGTCCTGGATTTAACGGCTGGGACGGGGAGCTTATTCGCCGGCTTCGACGACGGCCGCTTGATCGGGGCGGCGGTGCTGGAATTCGACGGGCGCGACGGCCGCGGGCACACGGCGCGGCTTTCCGCGTTGATCGTCGGCCGGGCCGATCGCCGCCAAGGGGCGGGGCGCGCACTCGCCACCAACGCCATCGCCCATGCGATCGCCAAGGGCCGCAGCGCCATCGCCTTCGAAACGCCGGCCGGCGGGGCGGGCGAATCGCTCGCGCGCAATCTCGGCTTTCGCAGCGTGGGCGTTTTGCCGGATGCGTGGCGCGACGCAGGCGGCGAGAGTATTGCGGCGGCGCTGCTGCATCTGGATTTGCGCGGCGACGAACTGCCCGACATTTCGCCCTTCCGCTTGCGCACGGCGCGCGACGTGGACTCAGCGGCGATCGTCGAACACATCGCGGCGATCTGGGCCGAGTATCCGGGCTGCGTGATGGATCTCGACGAGGAAAGCGATCTGAAAGCCGTCGCGACGAATTACGCGGCCGACGGGGGCGCGATCTGGGTCGCGGAGGATGCGGCCGGCAAGCTCGCCGCGACGATCGCCATCAGCCCGTGCGATGCCGCACCCGGCGGCATCAAGCTCGGCCGGCTTTACGTGGCGCGATGGGCGCGGCGCAAAGGCCTCGCCGCCAAGCTGCTCGATTTCGCCGAACGCGCGGCGCGCGCGCGCGGCGCGACGTTCATGGAACTGTGGAGCGATACGCGCTTCAAAGAAGCCCACGAATTCTACGAAGCCCGCGGCTATACGCGCCTGCCGGGCGAACGCGCTTTGCGCGACGCCTCGGACAGCTACGAATTCCATTATCGGAAAATTCTGGTTTGAAGCATTTCCTCATGGTGAGCTTGTCGAACCATGAGGTCGCGCGATGTCCTCACCCTTCGACATGAGCGTCCATTGACGGTCACAGGGTGAGGTAGGTTAGGCGCCGCGATCGATCGCTTCCCAGGATTGCTTCTTGCGATAGATCGTCGACGGGCTGATTTCCAGGAACGCCGCCGCGCGCGGAATATTGCCGTCGCAGGCCGCGATGGCCGCTTCGATCGTCTCGCGCTCGGTGATCCACAACGGGCGGATCGCGGGCTTGGCGCCGGCGGGCAAGGGGGCGGGGACCGCTTCCGGCGCGTCCGCCGCCTTGGACGGCACGCTTTGCAGCGCGCTTTCGGCCAGATGCAGCGGCAGCATGTCGGCGCGCACGATCTCGCCTTCATGCAGCACGACGACCGAGCGCATCACGTTCTCGATTTCGCGCACATTGCCGGGCCAGCCATAGGTGCGCAGCGCGTATTCGGCCGCCGGATCGATGTCGCGGAATTGCTTGCCTTCCTCGGCGGCGAAGCGGCGCAGCGCGTGGCGCGCGAGCAAAACGGCGTCGTCTTCGCGCTCGCGCACCGGCGGCAGCGCGATCGAAATGACGTTGAGGCGGAAGAACAGATCCTCGCGCAGGCGGCCGGCCTGCACGTCCAAGCGTGGATCGCGCGGACCGCCGCACACGATGCGCGCGTCGGACGGGACCTGCGCCGCCCCGCCCTCGCTTTCGACCATGCCGGTTTCGAGCCAGCGCAGCAGCTTGGTCTGAAGGCCGATTTCCAATTCCGCGACGTCTTCGAGATAGAGCGTGCCGCCATGCGCGCGGGCGATCGCCCCGCCGCGCGGCTCGCCGTCGCGGCCGAACAATTCCGCCCCTTGCAGGGCTTTGGGGATGGTCGCGCAAGACAGCGCGACGAACGGCCCGGCCGCGCGCTGCGAACGGCGATGGATCGCGTCGGCGCAGACTTCCTTGCCCGTGCCGCTTTCGCCGACCACGAAAATCGGCGCGGTGCTGGGCCCGGCGCTATCGACGATGCGATAGACGCGCTGCATGGGGAGTGCCGCGCCGACCAAACCGAAATAGCGGTTGCGGCCGAACTCGCTTTCGTAGGTTTCGACCGCCGCGCGCAAGCGCCGGCGTTCGAGCGCGTTGCGCATCGTGACCAGCAAGCGGTCGCGTGCGAAAGGTTTCACGACGAAATCGAACGCGCCCTCGCGCATCGCTTCGACCGCGACGGCCAAAGTGCCGGTGGCGGTGACGACCAGCGTTTCGACCGGCAGGTCCTGGCGCTTGACGTCCTTCAGCACCGACAGGCCGTTGCCGTCGGGCAGATTCAAATCGAGGACGACCGCGTCGAAATGTTCGGACCCCAGCAACGACAAGGCGGCCGCGACCGTACCGGCGGTTTTCACCCGATAATCGGCCGACCGCAGATACTCCTCGTACAAGGCCGCGGTCGATTCGGAATCCTCGACCACGAGCACGGCAGGGGAGGCGCGCATTGCGGCTTTGATGGCCGATGCGGTGGGCAGTTCGTCATCCATATCCGTATATTGTCCGCGATAAGGCCCCGTCGCTTCAAGGGTATTTCGCGCCGGCCCTTCCCTTTGTCGAGAAAGGGCTCTAGGTTCCCATCAGCAACGCACCCGCCAAAAGGCGGGGCGGCGAACAGGGTAGCGGGCAGGGTCTGGACGGGTGGAGTATTTCCTCCAGCAATTGATCAACGGGCTGACGCTCGGGGCGATCTATGGCCTCATCGCGATCGGCTACACGATGGTTTACGGCATCGTGGGGATGATAAATTTCGCCCACGGCGAAATCTATATGATCGGCGCCTTCGTCTCGTTGGTCGCCTTCACGATTCTCGGCACCTTCGCCTTCGCCAGCCCGATTCTGGCGATCCTGATCGTGCTGATCGCGGCCATCATCTTCACGTCGGTTTACGGCTGGACCGTCGAGCGGATCGCCTATCGGCCGTTGCGCGGGTCGTTCCGCTTGGCGCCGCTGATTTCCGCGATCGGCGTGTCCATTTTCCTGCAAAACTACGTGCATCTGCTCCAGGGCGCCAAAATGAAGCCCTTGCAGCCGATCGTCACCGGCGGGTTCGTGATGACGGGCGATGGCAGCTTCCCGGTGCGCATCACCTATCTGCAAATCGGCATCATCGTTGCGACCGTCGTTCTGATGGCCGGGTTCACGCTGCTGATCCACAAGACGAAGCTTGGCCGCGCGCAACGCGCCTGCGAGCAAGACCGCAAAATGGCGGCGTTGCTGGGCGTGAACGTGGACCGCACGATTTCCATCACCTTCGTGATGGGGGCGGCGCTGGCCGCCGTCGCGGGGTTGATCTTCACGCTCTATTACGGCGCGGTCGATTTCTTCATCGGATTCCTCGCGGGGCTGAAGGCCTTCACCGCCGCCGTGCTCGGCGGCATCGGCTCGCTGCCCGGCGCCATGCTGGGCGGGTTGCTGATCGGCTTGATCGAGGCGTTCTGGTCCGCGCATTTCCCGATCGCCTATAAGGATGTCGCGGTGTTCGGCATTCTGGTGATCGTGCTGATCTTCCGGCCGACCGGGCTGCTCGGCCGCCCGGACGTCGAGAAAGTCTGACGCATGCCGTTTCCGCAGGCCCTGCGCGAAGCGTTGATGGCGGCCTTTGTGGCCTTGATGCTGGCGGTCCCGCTGATCGGCTTCCGTTTGGCCGACACGATGCAGGGCCTTGCCATCGAAACGCGCTTCGATTGGGTGGCCTGGGGCGTGGGCGCCGTGTTCGTCGGCCGCCTTGCGTTGGGCTTGCTGCGCGGGCACGGGCGGCCGTTCGGCCTTGCCGTCAAGATGCCGGCGTTGCCGCCCAACGCGGGCACGATGTTCGCGCTGGTGCTGGGCGTGTTCGCGCTGGTGCTGCCTTTCACGCCGCTGGGCGATCGTTACACGGTCGAACTCGCCATCACCGTGCTGATCTATGTGATGCTCGGCTGGGGCCTCAACATCGTCGTCGGCCTCGCAGGCCTGCTCGATCTGGGCTACGTCGCCTTCTACGCGGTGGGCGCTTATTCCTACGCGCTGTTCGCGATCAATTTCGGCTGGTCGTTCTGGCTGTGCCTGCCGATCGCGGGCCTGCTCGCCGCGATGTTCGGCGTGATGCTCGGCTTTCCGGTGCTCCGCCTGCGCGGCGATTATCTCGCCATCGTGACGCTCGGCTTCGGCGAAATGATCCGCGTCATTTTGCTGAACTGGAAGGAATTTTCGGGCGGTTCGGCGGGGCTTACGTCGATCCCGCGCCCCAGCTTCTTCGGCTTCCCCTTCACCGCGAACCCGGAGCCGGGCGAAACCGCCTTCCATGAATTGTTCGGTCTGGAATACACGCCGCTTCAGCGCATCATCTTCCTTTACTATCTGATCTTCGCGCTGGCGCTGCTGACGAACTTCTTCACCCTGCGCATGCGCAAGCTGCCGATCGGCCGCGCCTGGGAAGCCTTGCGCGAGGACGAGATCGCGTGCCGCGCCTTGGGAATCAACCCGACCAACGTGAAGCTTTCGGCCTTCGCGCTGGGGGCGATGTTCGGCGGTTTCGCGGGCGCCTTCTTCGCCACGCGCCAGGGCTTCATCAGCCCGGAAAGTTTCAACTTCATCGAAAGCGCCGTCATCCTCGCGATCGTCGTGCTCGGCGGGATGGGCAGCCAATTGGGCGTGGTCATCGCCGCCGCGTTCCTGATTCTGATCCCGGAATTGCTGCGCGACTTTTCGCAGTACCGCATGATCATGTTCGGCTTCGCCATGGTGCTGATCATGCTGTGGCGCCCGCAAGGCCTCGTCTCGCATCGCGAGCCCTCCATTCGATTGGGGGCGAAAGCATGAGCCTGCTGACGGTCGATCATCTCACCATCCGCTTCGGCGGCCTCGTCGCCGTCGACGATGTGAGCTTCACGGCCGAAGATGGGCGCATCACCGCGATCATCGGGCCGAACGGCGCGGGGAAGACGACCGTCTTCAACTGCCTGACCGGTTTCTATAAGCCCGATGTCGGGCGCATGTGCCTTCATCGCGACGGCAAGGAATTCCTGCTGGAGCGGATGGACGGTTTTCGTATCGCCGGGCAAGCCGGTGTCGCGCGCACCTTCCAGAATATCCGCCTGTTTCCGCGTATGACGGTGCTCGAGAATTTGCTCGTGGCGCAGCACAACACGCTGCATCGCGCGTCGTTCCATACGCTCGCCGGTTTGCTGGGCTTGTCGCGCTATCGCGACGCGGAGAAGGCGGCGGTCGCGCGCGCGGCCGAATGGCTGGAGCGCGTCGGATTGCGCCATGCCGCGGACGACGAGGCGGGCAGCTTGCCTTACGGCGACCAGCGCCGCCTGGAAATCGCGCGCGCGATGTGCACGAACCCGCGGCTTCTGTGTTTGGACGAACCCGCCGCCGGGTTGAACCCGAAGGAATCCGCCGATCTGGCGGCGTTGATCCGCGACATCAAGGCGCGCGAGAAAATCGCCGTGCTGCTGATCGAACACGACATGAGCGTCGTGATGGAAATCTCCGATCACATCGTCGTGCTCGATCACGGCGCCAAGATCGCCGAAGGCTCGCCGGCGCAGATCCGCGTCGACCCCGCCGTCATCGCCGCCTATCTCGGCACCGACGAGGAGGACGCGGCGTGACGACATTGTTGTCGATCGAGCGCGTCAAGGCGCGCTACGGCCCCGTCGAAGCGTTGCGCGGCGTGTCGCTGACCGTCGATGAAGGCGAAATCGTCGCATTGATCGGCGCCAACGGGGCGGGCAAGTCGACGCTGCTGATGACGATCTGCGGCGCGCCGAAGGCGGCCGAAGGCCGTATCGTCTATGCGGGGCAGGACATCACCGGCACCGATCTTCACGACATGGTGAAGCTCGGCATCGCCCAGTCGCCCGAGGGGCGGCGCATTTTCCCGCGCATGACGGTGCTCGAGAATTTACAGATGGGCGCCTATCTGGGCGACGAGCGCAATCTTTCCGGCGATTTGGAGCGCATGTTCGCGCTGTTCCCGCGTCTGGCCGAGCGCAAGACCCAGCGTGCGGGCACCATGTCGGGCGGCGAACAGCAGATGCTGGCGATCGGCCGCGCGCTGATGTCGCGCCCCCGGTTGCTGCTGCTCGACGAGCCCTCGCTGGGCCTCGCCCCCTTGCTTGTCGCCCAGATTTTCGCGACGATCCGCGAGATCAACCGCACGCAGGGCGTCACCGTCCTGCTGGTCGAGCAGAACGCGTATCACGCGTTGCGCCTCGCCCATCGCGGTTACGTGCTCGTCAACGGCGAGATCCGCATGAGCGGGACCGGTCAATCGCTTCTCGACGATCCCGATATCCGCAAGGCGTATCTTGCCGGCGGGCACGGGTGAGGGGGTAAACGATGGGCGTCGCATGGGGCGAATTTCTGGGCATCACGATCGTCCTGTTCGGGGGCGCTTCGTTCTTGATGGGACAGGCGATCGCGCAGACTTGGCGCCCGTGGTGGCAGATCGTGCCCTATTCGCTGTTGCTGGCGCTCTCGAACCGTTTCCTGTCCTATGCGCTGTTCGAAGGCGAGCTCACGTCGCTATCGCTATTCCTGCTCGACTGGGGCGTGCTCGGGGCGCTGGCCGCCTTCGGCTTTCGCGCCACCCAGGCGCGCCTCATGACCCGCCAATACCCGTGGCTCTACGAGCAAGACGGGCTGCTCGGCTGGCGCGACCGCGCCGGCCAATCCGCTTCCGCGACCGGATCCCCGGACCGGTCCCGGACCTGACAACCTTCCGAGGGAACTCCAGAGAGGGAGATCGAACTATGACCAGCATGAAGCGCAGAGACCTTCTGAAAGCCGGCGGCGGCCTCGCCGTCGCTTCGCTCGCCGCACCGGGGATCGCGTTGGGCCAAGGCGGTGCTTTGACGATCGGCGTCGCCGGTCCCTTCACCGGCCCCAACGCCGCGTTCGGCGAACAGATGCGCCGCGGTGCCGCGATGGCGATCGCCGATCTTAACGCGGCGGGCGGCGTGCTCGGCCGCCAAGTCACGGCGATCTTCGAAGACGACGCGTCGGACGCCAATCAGGCGCGCGCGGGTGCCAACCGCCTCGCCCAGCGCCGCGTGCCCTTCGTGCTCGGCCATTTCAACTCGTCCTGCTCGATCCCGGCCTCGGAAGTCTATGCCGAGGAAGGCATCCTGCAGATCACGCCGGCCTCGACCAATCCGCGCCTGACCGATCGCGGCGCGAAGTTCGCCAACGTGTTCCGCACCTGCGGCCGCGACGATCAGCAAGGCGCAATCGCCGGCGCTTGGATCGTATCGAAGTACGCCGGCAAAGCGGTCGCGGTGATCCACGACAAGACGACCTATGGCCAAGGCCTCGCCGACGAGACGAAGAAGGCGATGAACGGCAAGGGTCTGACCGAACGCCTCTATGACGGCGTGTCGGTGGGCGACAAGGACTTCACCTCGCTGATCACGCGCATGAAGTCGCTGAACGTCGAATGCATCTATTTCGGCGGTCTGCATACCGAAGCCGCGTTGCTCGTGCGCCAGGCGCGCGAACAGGGCCTCGCCGCACAGCTCGTCTCGGGCGACGGCATCGTTTCGGCCGAGTTCGCGACGATCGCGGGCAAAGCGTCGGACGGCGTCGTGATGACCTTCGACAGCGACCCGCGCAAGAGCCCGGGGGCGGCGGGCGTCGTCGCGAAGTTCAAGGCGCAGAACTACGATCCGGAAGGCTACACGCTGCTATCCTACGCGGGCGTACAGGTCTTCGCCGCCGCGGCGAAGAGCGCCAACGGCACGGCGGTCAAGGATCTGATCGCCAACCTGCACGGCAAGTCGGTCGACACGGTGATCGGCAGCCTCAGCTTCGACAACAAGGGCGACCTGACGAAGCCGAACTACGTGTTCTACCAATGGAAGGACGGCAAATACGCCGAGATGTGATCTCGCGTATCGCCGCCTTCATGGCGAAACGGGAACGGGGCCGGGAAACCGGCCCCGTTTTTCGTTGGAAAGGATTACATCCCCAAACCCGATAGGTCGCGCGACAGGTCGGTGTAGCCGGGGTCGGTGACGAGGGCGCGGATGCGCGCGCGCCCCGCGATCATCAGCCGGTAGTCGGTCGTCGCCCCTTCCGGATTGGTGCGCCGCGCCCCGCGCGCGACGAGATCGTAGCCGTGCACGTCGAACCCGTAGCGGTCGGCGATGCGCGGCTGGCCGATCGACACGGTGTAGGACCACGCCCAATGCGCGACGGTCCACAGATGCAGCATGCGCATGATCGCGGGTACGAGCATGCGCGGCGCCTTGTCGTGCGCCCAGAGCGACGAGCCCCAGGCCACGGGCACGTCGCGAATGTCGCCGGCCAGCGCGCCAAGCGACGCGAAACGCTGGCCTTCGGGCAGGCGGTCCGGGCGTTCGGCGAGCGCCGTTTGATGCGCCAGATTGTCGGCGAGCGAGCCTTCGAGCCAGCGTAGCCGCGACGCGGCACAGCCCCAAACCTCGCCCGCCGGGTTCAGCATATAGACGACGAACGTGTCGTTCTCGGTGGCGCCGGGGTTGAGATGCGGGTCGCAAGGTTCGGCGAGTTTCGTCCAGCGCGGATCGGCCAGGTTGTGGCGGAATTCCGCCAGCGTCTCCAGATCGAAGCCGACGCGCGGCACGAAACCGGCTTCCTCCAAAACGGCGCAGAGCGGCGGGGCGACGCGCGCCGACAGGAACCGCCGCGCGTCGGGCGGCAGCGCCTTGGGATTCCACGCGTCCAGATAATGGGGCAGGGTGGTGAGATCGGTGCGATTCAGAACATCCATAACTCCTTCGTCTTTCTCTCGGGAAAAAGAGCCCATGCCGCCGCAGCGGTCGGGCAGCCGAGGGCGGGCGCGCGAAGGACGCGCCGCAATGGCGGAAATGGCCGCCGGATCAACCGCGCCGTCACACGCGAGTATTGGTTGTCAGTATGGTCAACGAAAACTTGTATTCAACGGGATTCTTTAGGTTGCGTCGCTCATGGACGCATCAACCCATTTGGGGCTCGCCCCGGAAACAGAGTTCAATTGTAGGCGGTAAGGCCGACGACCTGGACCAGCGTCACGACCTGGCGCGTGCCGTCGGGCCCGCGCCGCCCGGCGGCGGCCACGCGCCGATAACGGCCGCGCAGGCCGTTCATCGGAATGTCCATCTCGCGATAGACGGTGCCTTCGGCGCAGGCCTCCAGCACATGGGCGCGGACCATGCGCGCATAGGCGAGGTCGTCGCGCTCCAGCACGTTGCGCCCGATGATCGACGACCGGTCGACCGCGAGCGAGGCGCCCGCCCAGAGCGACATGACGTTCTCGCCGTCGACATGGAACAGCGCGCAGCGATCGGCCATGCCGCCGCGCAACGCGTAGCTGGCGATGTCGTCGATATTGCCGGCCGCTTCGCGCGCGAACCGGCCGAGCAACGGATCTTCGATGCTGTCGAGCGCCAACCGGTCGATGACCCACGGGTGCGCGCGCGACGCCAGCGCGGAGGCGGCGTCGGCCGCCGTCTCCTCCAGGAGATTGATGGCGATGCGCACGTTCAGCGGCTGGTCGTTCACCAGCACCATCGCCTCCGTGCCGAAGCACTCGCGCAGATGCTTGGCGCAGGCCAGCAGCGCCTTGTGCGACGCCGCCTCGCGTTCGTAGGTCACGCGGATGCCCTGGCGCAGCACGCCGCCCAGCGAGCGCAGACCGTAGCCGACCGCGTCGATCGTGCCCGGCAGGCGATAGGCGAGGCGCAATGCCGTCGCCGGATCGGGGGCGGCGTGGACCTTGTCGCCGTAGGGCGGATACCACCAATCGGAGTCGGGCCGCGACGGCGACAGGCGCACCGCCGCTTCCTGAAGCCGCGCGCGCATATCGTCGGCGGCCTGGCCGATGCCGGTCACTTCGCCGATGAAGGCGTCGCCGTCGGGCAGCGACTTGGCGATCGCCACGACGTAAGCGAGATCCATCTTCTCGGACTCGCCTCGGCGCAAACGGCCCAGCACCTTCTCGTGGCAGCCGGCATAGCGCGCGGCTTCCTTGAGCTCGATTCGCCGGCGCGCCAACGCTTCGAAGAATCGCTCGCTCAGCGATGCGCGCAGCTTGTCGACATTGACGGGTTTGGCGGTCGCCATCGAATCAGCGTGGTCCGGCAAGGGATTGACGGCGCGTAGTATGGCAGGGGAGGGCGCCAGAGCAAGGTTTCCGGCGTGCATAGGTAAGCAATCACATCCCCGGGTATGTTGTCGGGCGGCGGAATTTTTGTGACGGTATCGGCGCAAGATTTTCGGGGCGGCGTCTCGAGTGCCCAGATTTTTCATTCCTAAACAAATGCTTGAAGGATGCCCGGCCGATCGCCGCCGCTGTCACAAAACGGCAATCGAACTTCAATAGTTTCGTCGCGAGCGGGGACTACGGTCCGCCCGGGTTCCCGAACGGCATTCGCCGATGCGGCACACCCGACCGAAGCCAAAGGAGGCTCCTTTGAAGTCCGCAACGAATTTCATCGCTATCGCCGCCACCGCCGCGGCGCTCGCCGCCTGGGGCGGCCCCGCGACCGCCCAGCAGCGCGATCAGATCCAGATCGCCGGTTCGTCGACCGTGCTGCCCTTCGCCAACGTCGTCGCCGAACAATTCGGCCGCAACTTCCGCCAGTTCAAGTCGCCGATCGTCGCCTCGGGCGGCACGGGCGGCGGCTTCCGCGAATTCTGCCGCGGCGTGGGCGCGCAATTCATCGACATCGCCAACGCCTCGCGCCCGATCACGGCGGCCGAGCTCGCCAGCTGCAAGACGAACGGCGTCAACGACATCCAGGAAATTCGCTTCGGCTATGACGGCATCGTGTTCGCGAGCCACATCAGCCTGCAGTCGATCGCCTTCACGACCAAGCAGCTCTATCTCGGCCTCGCCGAGAAGGTGCCGCAGAACGGCCAGCTGGTCGCCAACCCCTATACGCGTTGGAGCCAGATCGATCCGGCGCTGCCGAACGTCGAAATCGCCGCCTACATCCCCGGCGAAAAGCACGGCACGCGCGAAGTGTTCGAAGAGCGCGTGATGGCCGGCGGCTGCGCCGACTTCGCCGAGATCAAGGCGCTGTCGGGCAAGGAAAAGACCGACGCCTGCGTGCGCGTGCGCAAGGACGGCCGCTCGAACGACATCGACGGCGACTACACCGAGACGCTGGCCCGCATCGAGCGCAACCGCACCGCGATCGGCGTGTTCGGCCTGTCGTTCTACGACCAAAACCGCGACAAGATCCGCGTCGCCACGGTCAACGGCGTCGAAGCCACGGTCGACACGATCGCGACCGGCAAGTATCCGGTGTCGCGCCCGCTGTTCTTCTACGTCAAGAAGCAGCATGTCGGCGTGATCCCGGGCCTCAAGGACTTCGTCGAGTTCTTCCTGTCCGAGCGCATGATCGGGCCGGACGGTATGGTCACCGAGAAGGGCCTGATCCCCGGGCCGGACGCCGAGCGCAAGCAGTGGCGCGACAGCTTCGGCAAGGGCGCCACGCTCGGCACCTGATCGCTTAAGCACAACGGCCGGCGCTCCGCCAAGGGCGCCGGCCGCTTCGTTTTCAACCTTTCGACGCCGGTTTCCAGATGGACTTCTCCCTCGTCGCTCTCGTCCTGCTCGCATTGACCGCCCTCGGTCTGCGCATGGGCACGACGCGCGCCCAGGCGCTCGCCGGCAGCAAGGTGCGCGCGCTGCATTCGCGCGCGGGCTATTACGGGGCCTTCGTCGCGCTCGCGACGGCGTTGCCCGCGTTCCTTCTTCTGCTTCTTTGGACGGCGCTGGAGCCGTCGATCGTGCGCCAGATCGTCGCCGGCGGATTGCCGGCGGAAATCCGCGCATTGCCGGACGACCGGTTCGGTCTCGTCATCACGACGATCGAGAACCTCGCCTATCGCGGGATCGTGCCGTCGGATCTTCAAGCCTATATGCGCGAAGCGGCCGACCGCGCCATCTCGCTGCGCAATCTGGGCAACTGGGCCATGGCGATCGCCTGCATCGGCGTGGCCGCGGCGGGTTTCGTCTTCGCCCGGCGCCGCGTAACCGCCGATTTCCGCGCGCGCAACGCGGTCGAGCGCGTGATGCTGGGGCTGATGCTGCTGTGCTCGAGCATCGCCATCGCCACGACCGCCGGCATCGTGATGTCGATGCTGATCGAATCGCTCGCCTTCTTCAAATCGGTGCCGGTGCTCGATTTCTTCTTCGGCTTGGTTTGGGACCCGCGCTTCGCGGGTGCCGCGCGCGCCGATCAATCGGGCCAGTTCGGCTTGCTGCCGCTGTTGTGGGGCACCACGTTCATCTCGTTCGTCGCGATGCTGGTGGCCGTGCCAATCGGCGTGATGTCGGCGATCTATATGTCGGAATATGCGGGCCCCAAATTCCGCGCGGCGGCCAAGCCGCTGCTGGAAATCCTCGCGGGCATTCCCACCGTCGTCTACGGCTTCTTCGCGCTGATCACGGTGGGGCCGGCGTTGCGCGATATCGGCGCGGCGGTCGGTCTCGATATCTCGTCCACATCGGTCCTGTGCGCGGGGCTGGTCATGGGCATCATGATCATCCCGTTCATCTCGTCGCTGTCGGACGACATCATCAACGCCGTGCCGCAATCCTTGCGCGACGGCGCCTACGCCTTGGGCGCCACGAAGTCCGAAACGATCAAGCAGGTGCTGCTGCCGGCGGCCTTGCCAGGCATCGTCGGCGGCGTGCTGCTCGCCGTATCGCGCGCGCTCGGCGAAACGATGATCGTGGTCATGGCCGCGGGCATCGCGGCCAAGCTCACGGCGAACCCCTTCGACTCCGTCACCACCATGACGGTCAAGATCGTCGCCCAGCTGACCGGCGATCTCGAATTCAACTCGCCGCAGACGCTCGTCGCTTTCGCGCTGGGCCTCACGCTGTTCACCATCACGCTCGGCCTCAACATCGTGGCGCTGGGCATCGTCCGCAAATATCGGGAACGCTATGACTGACGCATCCGCCCGCGGCCCCTCCGCCTTCGCCGGCAAGGCATATGTCGACCGGGTGAAGTCGCGCAAAGCGGCGGAGTCCCGCTTCCGCGCGATGGGCCTTGGCGCCATCCTGATCGGGCTGTTCTTTCTGTGCCTGTTGATGTGGAGCATCGTGAAGGAGGGCGCGCCCGCCTTCCTGCAGACCAATATCCGCCTGGATATCGAGTTCACGGCGGCGGAGATCGATCCCACGGGCACGCGCAACCAGGACGACATCCAGAAGGCGGATTTCACCGCGATCGCGCGCGCGGCGTTGCGCGCCAAGCTGGGCGACGTGCCCGGCAACGCCGCCGGGCGCCGCCAAGCGCATTCGCTGCTGTCGAACGGCGTCGAAGTGAATTTGCGCGCGATGGTGCAGCGCGATCCCTCGCTGATCGGCAAGACCGTGCCCGTCTGGGTGCTGGCCAGCGGCGACGTCGATTCCTTCGTGAAGGGCGATATCGCCCGCGCAACGCCCGAAGATCGCCGGCGCGTTTCCAATCGGCAGATCGAATGGATCGACCGTTTGACCGCCGAAGGCGTTCTGGCCAAGCGCTTCAACACCAATCTGTTCCTGTCGGGCGCCTCGGCGGATCCCGAGATGGCCGGCATCGGCGTGGCCGCACTCGGCTCGTTCTACATGATGCTGATCACGCTGGCGCTGGCGCTGCCCATCGGTGTCGCGACCGCGATCTATCTCGAGGAGTTCGCGCCGAAGAACCGGCTGACCGACCTGATCGAGATCAACATCAACAATCTCGCGGCCGTGCCGTCGATCGTGTTCGGCATTCTGGGGCTCGCGGTGTTCATCAATTTCTTCGGCCTGCCGCGCTCCGTCCCGGTGATCGGCGGGCTGGTGCTGACGCTGATGAGCCTGCCGACCATCATCATCGCCACGCGCGCGGCGTTGAAGGCCGTGCCGCCGTCCTTGCGCGAAGCCGCCCTCGGCCTGGGTGCGTCGAAGATGCAGGCCATCTTCCACCACATTCTGCCGGCCGCGATGCCGGGCGTGTTGACCGGCACGATTATCGCGATGGCGCATGCGCTGGGCGAAACGGCGCCCTTACTGATGATCGGCATGGTCGCCTTCGTCGTCGACTATCCGGCCTCGCCGATGGAAGCGGCGACCGCTTTGCCGGTGCAGATCTACATGTGGTCGAACCTGCCCGAGCGCGGCTTCATCGCGCGCACCTCGGCGGCGATCATGATCCTTCTGGCCTTCTTGATGTGCATGAACGCGGCCGCGGTGTGGCTGCGCAAACGGTTCGAAAAGCGGTGGTGACCGACATGGATACGACGATTCTCGAAACGCAAGTTCCCGCGGCGTTGGGTGGGGCGGCCGATACCGGGTTCCCGGTCAAGATCGAGGCGCGCGGCGTCAACGTGCATTACGGCACGAAGCACGCGCTGAAAAGCGTGGATATCGATATCCGCGCCAACCAGGTGACGGCTTTCATCGGTCCGTCGGGCTGCGGCAAGTCGACGTTCCTGCGCTGCTTGAACCGCATGAACGACACGATCGAAAGCTGCCGCGTCACCGGGTCGCTCCGGATCGACGGCGACGACATCTACGATCCCACGCTCGACGTCGTGCAGCTGCGCGCGCGGGTCGGTATGGTGTTCCAGAAGCCGAACCCGTTTCCGAAGTCGATCTACGACAACGTCGCCTACGGGCCGCGCATCCACGGTCTTTTCAACAGCAAGGCCGATCTCGACGCGATCGTCGAGAAGGCGTTGCGCGGCGCCGCGTTGTGGGACGAGGTCAAGGACCGGCTGGGCGAGTCCGGCACCGGGCTTTCCGGCGGCCAGCAGCAGCGCCTGTGCATCGCGCGCGCCATCGCGGTCGGTCCCGAAGTGATCCTGATGGACGAGCCGTGCTCGGCGCTCGATCCCATCGCGACCGCGCATGTCGAGACGCTGATCGACGAGCTGCGCGCGAATTTCACGATCGTCATCGTGACGCACAGCATGCAGCAGGCGGCGCGCGTGTCGCAGCGCACGGCGTTCTTCCATCTCGGCACGTTGGTCGAAGAGGACGATACCGCCACGATCTTCACGAATCCCCGCGACGAGCGCACGCAGGGCTATATTACGGGCCGCTACGGCTGAGTTCCGGGGGGAGACGACACATGGGTAACGATCACATCGTCCGTTCCTACGACGAGGAACTCAACCGCCTCACCGGGCTGCTCGCGCGTATGGGCGGGCTGGTCGAGGCCGAACTTGCCGGCGCCATCGAGGCGGTTTCCTCGCGCGACGCCGAGCTTGCCACGCGCACCGTGCGCTCCGACGCGCGCGTCGACGAATTGGAACGCGAGATCGGCGAACAGGTCGTGCGCGTGATGGCGCTGCGCCAGCCCGTCGCCAGCGATCTGCGTTTGGTGCTGGGTGCCTTGCGCATCGCGGGCGATCTCGAACGCTCGGCCGATTACGCCAAGAACGTCGCCAAACGCGCCGTGGCGCTCGCCCAGCTTCCGATCTTGCGTCCCGTGCACGCGATCCCGCGCATGGGCGCCGTCGTTCGCGAAATGCTGAAGGACGTGCTCGACGCCTTCGCCGCGCGCGACGTCGCCAAGGCGGTCGCGGTGTGGAACCGCGACGAGGAGCTCGACGAGATGCACGGCTCGCTGTTCCGCGAGCTCGTGACCTACATGATGGAGGACCCGCGCAACATCACCGGGTCCACCCATCTGCTGTTCATCGCCAAGAATATCGAGCGTATCGGCGATCACGCGACCAACATCGCGGAAACGATCCACTATCTCGTCAAAGGCGTGCCGCTGGCCGGCGAGCGTCCCAAAGGCGACGGGACGTCGTTCTCCACGGTGGGTGCCGAGGGGGCGCAATGAAAGAAGCGACCGCGAAACCGCATCTGACCGTCGTCGAGGACGAAGCCGCCCTCGTCGAGCTGCTGCGCTACAATTTCGAGAAGGAAGGCTTCCGCGTCAGCACCGCGACGGACGGCGAGGCGGCTTTGGTTTCCATCGCGGAATCGAAGCCCGATCTGGTCATCCTCGATTGGATGCTGCCGCATGTCTCCGGCCTCGAGGTTTGCCGCCAGCTGCGCCGCAAATCCGAGACGCGCGACCTGCCGATCATCATGCTGACGGCGCGCGGCGAGGAAGCCGACCGCGTGCGCGGCCTGGAAGTGGGCGCGGACGACTACGTCGCCAAGCCGTTCAGCCCGTCCGAGCTGATCGCGCGGGTGCGCGCGGTGCTGCGCCGCGCGAAACCGTCTTCGGCGCAGGATCTGCTGACCTTCGGCGGGCTGGTGATGGATCTTTCCGCCCATCGCGTGCTGCGCGACGGAAGGTCGATCCATCTCGGCCCGACGGAATTCCGCCTGCTGCGCTTCCTGTTGGAGCGTCCGGGCCGGGTCTATAGCCGCGAGCAATTGCTCGACGCCGTGTGGGGCCGCGACATCTATGTCGAGCCGCGCACGGTCGACGTGCATATCCGCCGTTTGCGCAAGGCGATCAATGCGCCGGGCGAGCTTGACCTGATCCGCACCGTGCGTTCGGCCGGTTACGCGCTGGACGAAACCACGGACGCGTAATCAGAGCGCGGCGAGCAAGCGTTCCCATTCCAGGGCGCGCTTGCTCCATGTTCCTTCTTCGCGCATCGCCTTGGCGGCGTGGGCGCGTTCGTCGCGCCATTTGGCGGGCTCGCGTTGTCGCGCGTCGATCGCCGCCGCCAGGATTTCCAGATAGCGGCGCACGAAGGCTTCGTCGCCCAGCGCCACGGGGTCGATGGCGGCGAGTTTGCCGAATCCCATCGTCGCTTCCGGCAGCGCGCCCAAGTTGCTCGACACCACGTCAAGGCCGGCGGCGACGGCTTCCATCGCCGCGATGCAGCCCGTTTCCGCGAAGACGGACGGATAGGCGAGGATGTCGGCGCGCGCGAGTTCCCGCGCCAATTCGCGTTGCGGGATCGAGCCGCGCAAATTCACCCCCGGCATGTCGCGCACATATTGCGCGAGTTGCGCGAAGGGATCGTCCTTGGCCGCGACCTGATAGACGGCGAGGCTGGAGAACACGTCGAGCGTGATGCCCGGGAACATGTCGCGGATGCGCGGGAACACGCCCAGCAGCACCGTCAGCCCCCGGAACGGCGTCGAAGTGTAGACCAATCGCGCGGGACCATCGCCGGTGCCGAATTCGATATCCTCGAATATCGGGGCGATCGCGTTGCGGCGGATACGCGTTCGCGCGGGATCGAGGCGATAGGTCTCGATCATCTTGGCGCGGTGCCAGTCGGAAATCGCGACGACCAGATCCCAGGGCGTCGGGTCCGATAGCGCGAACATCGCGGGCTGGTCGTGGGCATGCTGCGTCCACAGCAGCAGCTTGGTGCGATCGGGCAGGGCGTCGCGCAACGCGCGGCCGGGGCCGGCGTCGTTCAGCACGATCGTCGCATCGAAGCGCCGCCCGGCCAGCGCCTTGGCCGGATCGCCGCCATGGCTTTCGGCCGTGACACCGTCGACCATGGCGGGCCGCGTGGTCGCGGTCAGCGTCGTCACACGATGGCCGCGCGCGGCGAGACGGCGGGCGAGGTACGCGAAACCCGATTGCGAGCCGCCGAGCGCTTGATGGTCGGGCGTGTCGGGCCGGAAATCGAGATCCGACGGATCGACGAAGCAAAGATTCAGAGGTGCCGGCTTCACCTCGATACGCGGGGCGGGTGCGGCACGCTCGCGCATCTGCGCATAGGCGTCTTCCAACGCGCGCGCCATCGCTTCGGCATCGAATAAGGGCGACGCGGCGCGCTTCGCCAGCGAGGCTTTGAGCGCTGCGCGCTTGGCGGGATCGCGCGCCAGCGCGATCGCGTCGGCTTCATAGGCGTCGGGCGCGACGATTCCGCCCGCTTGGCCCGCCGCTTTGGCGAGCGATGCGGCGACGCGCGACGGGAACGCATCGCGCGGCGCCGTCAGGATCGGCACGCCGACCCATAGCGCGTCCGACGCCGTCGTATGCGCGCCATAGGGATGCGTATCGAGCACCAGATCGGCCAAGGATAGGCGCGCGAGATGTTTATCCAGCGGCAAGGGCGGCGCGAAGACGAGGCGCGCCGGATCGATCCCTTGCGCCTTCGCGCGCGTGCGCAAATTCGCAGCGGCGGGACCATCCATCAGCCACAGAACGCTGTCCGGTACGGCCGCAAGGATGCGCAACCACCCGTCGAACACGGAAGGTGTGAGCTTCCAGACATGGTTGAAGCAGCAATAGACGAAGCCGCGTTCGGGCAACCCGGCGGCTTGGCGCGTCGGGATCGCGGCGACCGGGCGCTGGCGATCATTGGGCTGATAGCTATGCGGCAAGCGCCAGACGCGCTCGGTCCAGCCGTCTTCCGCGCCCGGCGGAATCGTCGTCGCATCGGCGAACACCCAATCGACGCATGTATCGCCGACCGTCGCCGGGTAGCCGAGAAATTCGACGATCACGGGGGCGGGCTTGCGCCGCACGATGCCGAAGCGGTTGCGCTCGACATAGCCCATCAGATCGACCAGCACGTCGAGCCGGTCGCCGGCGATGCGCGCGGCGGCCGCGTCGTCGTCGAGGGAAGCGATATCGACGAAATTCCCGGCGGCGGCGATGCGCGCACGCTCGGCGCTGCGATCGTCGGGCCCGTAGGAATAAAGGAACAGTTCGATCTTCGAGGGATCGTGTTTCTCCAGCACCTCCGCCAGCAAATGCGTCGTCGCATGGCGGCGGAAATGTTCGGAGAGATAGCCGATGCGCAGCTTGCCGCCGGGCGACGGCTTAAGCGCCACGCGCGTCACCGGCGCTTGGCGGCGCGCCCAGCGCTCGGCCATGTCGCGCGATGCGCGCGGATCGAGATCGAGGAAGAAGCCGACGAAGGGTGGCAGTACCGATCCGCCGTCGAGGCGCAAACGCAACTCCGCTTCGAGCGCCTCGGTCTCGCGCCAATCGGCGATGTCGCGCGCGAGCATCAGCAACTCGGCGAGCGGGAGCGGATCGGCGGGGGCTTGCGCGATGGCGGCGGCGAACACGCCGCGCGCTTCGTCATTCTTGCCCAGGCGGCGCAGGATACGGCCGTAGTTCAAACGCACGCCCGGATCGTCGGGTGCCCAATTCATCGCGCGTTCGAATTCCACACGCGCGGCGGCAAGGTCGCCCTTCGCCGCCAGGGCGCGGCCGCGCTCTGTTGCCGAAACGGCACGACTGCCCGCCAAATGGGCGGCGATGGCGGTGGCGAGCGCGTGATCGGGAACGCGTAGAAGTACGGCATCGACTTCTTCGCCCGCTTCGTCGAATCTGCCCAGGCTGACGAGTAGCGCCGCGCGATTGGCGCGGACGTTGTCGATCGTCGGATCGAGACGCAACGCCGTTTCGTACATGGCGCAAGCGCGCGCGATGTCGCCGGTATGTTCGACCGCATAGCCCGCCAATGCGTGTGCTGGCGCGTGATCGGGTTCTTCCGCGATCCACGCATCGCCCGCCGCGACCGCTGCCGTCCAGTCGCCGCGCGTCGCGGCGTCGCGCAATTCGTTTTCGTGCCGATTCATGCCTTGGCGAATCTCCTCGCCCCCCTATGATGGCAGGGAAATGACCAAGCCGCATCTGACGCCTGATCCGCATTTTCTGTCCGCCACCGCCGCCCGCGCCGCGATGGATTCCGGCAGGCTCGATTCCGAAACGCTGCTGAAGGCGTGTTTCACGCGCATTTCGATGCGCCAGCCCGCCGTCCAGGCGTGGGAGGCGGTCGAGCGCCAAGACAGCGTCCAGCGCGCGATGGCGCTGGACAAGGTCGCGCGCCAATCGCCGCTGCACGGCATTCCGCTCGGCGTGAAGGATTTGGTCGAGACGGCGGCGCTGACCACCAGCTACGGCTCGCCGATCTATCGCGGGCACAAGCCGGGCAAGGACGCGGCCTGCGTGAAGGCGTTGGTGGCGCATGGCGCCATCATGCTGGGCAAGACCGTGACGACCGAGTTCGCCTATTTCACGCCGGGCCCGACGGCCAATCCGCACGGTCTCGACCATACGCCCGGCGGCTCGTCCTCGGGCTCGGCGGCGGCGGTCGCGGACGGGCAGGTCAGCATCGCCATCGGCACGCAGACGGCGGGCTCGGTCATCCGGCCGGCGGCGTTTTGCGGCGTCGTCGGCTATAAGGGCACGTCGGGCTGGGCGCCGATGGACGGCATCAAGCCGCTATCGCCCACGCTCGACACGCTGGGATTCTTCACACGCGCGGTCGCCGATCTCGATCTGATCCGCCGCGCCTTCGGCAACAAGCCGATCCCGGGCCTTGCCGAGGCGCCATCGGGTCCGCCGCCGCGCATCGCTTTCTGCCGCACGCCGTGGTGGGACCAAGCCGACGAGGACACCAAGCGCTTGTTCGAGCGCGTCGTGGTCAAGCTCTCCAAGGAAGGTGCTCGGATCGGCCAATACGATGCGCCGCCCGAGTTCGACGGGCTCAACGACGCGCAACTCGCGATCATGACCAAGGAAGCGTCGCGCGGCTTCGCCGAGGAGCGGAAATTCCACGCCGACAGCCTGTCGCCGCAATTCCGCGCGATGCTCGAAAAAGGCGACGCGATCGGCATTCGCGAGGAAACGGCGGCGAAGGCGCTGGCGACGAAATGCCGGAACCTGCTGTCGCATGCGTTCCGCGATTTCGATCTGATCCTCACGCCCGCCGCACCGGGCGCTGCGCCGAAGGGGCTGGAACGCACCGGCGATCCGGTTTTCAACCGCGCCTGGACGTTGCTCGGCAACCCCTGCATCGCCTTACCGGCGGGCAAGAACGCAGGCGGCCTGCCGCTTGCCGTTCAGTTGGTCGGGCCGTCGGGCGAGGATGCGGAAACGATCCGCCACGCCGCCTGGGTCGAAGCCGCCTTACGCGACTAGCTTGGGCGATTAGCGCAAGTGACAGGCCACTTGGTGGCCGGGCGCCGCTTCGCGCAAGACGGGTTCCTCGATCTTGCAGCGATCGACCGCATAGGGGCAGCGCGTGTGGAAACGGCAGCCCGAGGGCGGATTGACCGGCGAGGGCACGTCGCCCGCCAGGATGATGCGTTTGCGCTTGGTCGTCGGGTCGGGTTGCGGGGCGGCCGATAGCAGCGCTTCGGTGTAGGGATGTTTGGGCGCGGCGAAGATCGATTTCTTGTCCGCGATCTCGACGATTTTGCCCAGATACATGACCGCGACGCGATGGCTGATATGTTCGACGACCGCCAGATCGTGGGCGACGAACAAATACGAGAGGCCGAATTCCTCCTGCAAATCCATCAGCAGGTTGACGACCTGCGCCTGGACCGACACGTCGAGTGCGGAGACGGGTTCGTCCGCGACGATCAGCTTGGGCCGCACGGCAAGCGCGCGCGCGATGCCCAAACGCTGGCGCTGCCCGCCGGAGAATTCGTAGGGGTATTTCGCCATCTGCTCGGCGCGAAGCCCGACCTTCTCGAACAGCCAAGCGACGCGTTCGCGCGCTTCCTTGCCCTTGGCGATCCCGAAATTCTCGAGCGGCTCGGCGACGATGGCGCCGGCGGTCAGGCGCGGCGACAGCGACGAATAGGGATCCTGGAAGACGACCTGCAATTGGCGGCGATAGGGCCACATTTCGCGTGGGGACAGCGCGTCGATGCGTTCGCCCATCAGGCGGACCGTGCCGGAATCGGGCTCGATCAATTTGAGGATCGTCTTGCCCGCCGTCGACTTGCCGCAGCCGCTTTCGCCGACCAAGCCCAGCGTTTCGCCCGCGTTGACGTGGAAGGTGATGCCGTCGACCGCATGGACCTTCGCCGCCACGCGTTGCAGAACGCCCTTGCGGATCGGGAAATGCTTCTTGAGGTCGACGACCTGCAGGATCGGTTGCGCGGTCATGGCAGATTGGCGCTTTCGAAACAGGCGGCGAAATGCCCCGGCGCCTTGGCCTCGAACACGGGCGCTTCTCGGCGGCAGCGTTCCTTCGCGAACGTGCAACGCTCGGCGAAAGCGCAGCCGACGATCGGCTGATTGAGGCGCGGCACGATGCCCGGGATTTCGGTGAGGCGCTTGGCGCCGCCCGCCAAACGCGGGATCGAGCCCATCAGCCCGCGCGTATAGGGGTGCATCGGTCGCGCGAACAGATCGGCGACCGAGGCCTCCTCCACCTTGCGGCCGGCATACATCACCACGACGCGCTGCGCGGTTTCGGCGACCACGCCCAGATCGTGGGTGATGAGGACGATGGCGGCGCCGACCTTTTCCTTGAGGTCGAGCATCAATTCCAGAATTTGCGCCTGGATCGTCACGTCCAGCGCCGTCGTCGGCTCGTCGGCGATCAGCAGCTTCGGCTTGCAGGCCAGCGCCATCGCGATCATCACGCGCTGGCGCATGCCGCCCGAAAGCTGGTGCGGATACTCGTCCGCCCGGCGCTTGGCTTCCGGGATGCGCACGGTTTCGAGCATTTCGACCGCGCGGCTTTGCGCGTCCGCCGCCGACAAGCCTTGATGCAGTTCCAGCGTCTCGGCGATCTGGCGGCCGACCGTCAGCACCGGATTGAGGCTGGTCATCGGCTCCTGGAAGATCATCGAGATCTCGTTGCCGCGGATCTTGCGCATCTCCGCTTCGCTGGCGGTCAGCAGATCGCGGCCTTCGAAGCGGATGGCGCCCGACACGATGCGCGCGGGCGGCGAGGGCAGCAGGCGCAGCACCGACATCGCGGTGACGGATTTGCCGCAGCCGCTTTCGCCGACCACGGCCAGCGTTTCGCCGGGCGCGACCGAATAGGACACGCCGTCGACCGCGCGCACCACGCCGTCGCTGGTGAAGAACCAGGTGCGCAGATCCTCGATTTCCAGCAGGGGCGTCGCGGCCGTCATAGGCGGCGCGCCAATCGCGGATCGAGCGCGTCGCGCAACCCGTCGCCGAGCAGATTGATCGCCAGCACGGTCAGCGACAGGAACACCGCGGGGAAAGCGATCAGATGCGGCCGGACGGAGAACACCGCGCGCGCTTCCGCGATGATATTGCCCCAGGTCGGGATCGACGGCGGGAGCCCCGCGCCAATGAACGACAGGATCGCCTCCGTGATGATCGCGGAAGCGCAAATGTAAGTGGCCTGCACCACCAGCGGCGCCACGGTGTTGGGCAGGATATGGCGGTAGAGGATTTTGACGGTCGAGGTGCCGGACGCGACCGCCGCCTCGACGAAGGGCTGTTCGCGCAATGTCAGCACTACGCCGCGCACCAGCCGCGTGACGCGTGGCACTTCGGCGATCGCGATGGCGATGATGACGTTTTCGAGGCTCGCCCGGGTCAGCGCCATCAACGCGATGGCGAGCAGCACCGCCGGGATCGCCATCAACCCGTCCATCACGCGCATCAGCACCGCATCGACCCAGCGATTGAACCCGGCGATCAGGCCGAAAAGCAATCCCGCGCCCACGGCCAGCACCGCGACCGCGATGCCGACGAACAGCGAAGCGCGCGCGCCGTAGACGACGCGGCTATAGACGTCGCGGCCCAGATGATCGGTGCCGAACCAATAGGCTTCCGACGGCGGACGGAAGCGGCGGATCGGCGACAAGGCCGTGGGATCGACCGTGCCGAGATAGGGGGCGAGCAGCGCCATGGTCAGTGCTGCGAACAGCAAGCCGCCGCCCAGCACGATCGACAGATTGCGCCGCCACCACGGGCGGCGTTTGCCGGCGAGGGCGGAAGCGGGGGCGGGGCCGACGGCGGTCAGGGCCATCGGATCAATACCGGATGCGCGGGTCGAACAGCGTATAGCTGAGATCGACCAGCAGATTGATGAGCACGTAGACGAAGGCGAACATCAGAATGACGCCTTGGATGATCGGATAGTCGCGCCGCAGGATCGCGTCGACCGTCATGCGGCCGAGGCCGGGGATCGCGAACACGCTTTCGGTCACCACCACGCCGCCGATCAGCAGCGCCACACCGATGCCGATGACGGTGACGATGGGCACGGCGGCGTTTTTCAGCGCGTGGCCGAGCAGCACCTTGTCGGTGCGCAGGCCCTTGGCGTTCGCCGTGCGGATATAATCCTGCGCCAGCACGTCGAGCATCGCGGCGCGCGTCATGCGCGCGATCAGCGCGATGTAGATCGTGCCGAGCGCCAGCGCCGGCAGGATCAATTGGCGCAAGAAGGGCCAGAAGCCTTCGCGGATCGACGTGAAGCCCTGCACGGGCAGCCAGTCGAGCTCCAGCGCGAACAGGAAGATCAGCAAATAGCCGAGCACGAAGACGGGCACGGAAAAGCCGAACACCGCGAAGCCCATCACCAAGCGGTCGATCCAGCCGCCCGCGCGCCAGGCCGAAACGACGCCGAGCGGAATGGCGACGGCGACGGCGAAGATCAGCGTGACGACGGAGAGCGAAATCGTCGCCTCCAAACGCTGGCCGATCAGCGTCGACACGGGAATGCCGGAGAAAATCGACGTGCCGAGATCGCCGTTCAAGATCGCCCAGAGCCACGTGCCGAAGCGCACATGGAAGGGCTGGTCGAGGCCGAGTGCCACGCGCACGCGCTGGATGTCGTCGACCGTGGCGAGATCGCCCGCGATGATCGCGGCCGGATCGCCGGGCGAGAAATAGAGCAGCGAGAAAACGAAAAGGGCCACCACCCCCATGACGGGGATGGTGGCCAGAAGACGGCGGACGACGAATGCGAACACGTACGACCTCGTCGCCCGCTTGTGACGTTAGCGCTTGTCGACGTTCCAGAAGAACGGCACGGGCGAGATCAGCACGCCCGACACGTTTTTGCGATAGGCCGTCGGCTGCTGGAACATGCCCGTGGTGACGTAAGGCGCTTGTTCATAGGCGCGCGCCTGGATCTGCTTGGCGATGTCGACCTGCTGTGCCGCCGTCGGCGCGGAAAGCCACGCGTTGCGCAGCTCTTCCATCCGCGCATCGGTCGGCCAGCCCGGCCAAGCGCTCGCCCCGTTGCCGCGCAAGGGCGCATGCAAAGCGGGGTTGACCAGATCCGGCCCGACCCACCAGGTGTGGAACATCGACCAGCCGCCTTGTTCGGGCGCATTGCGATTGGCGCGGCGCGCGAGTACCGAACCCCAATCGGTCGCCACGAGTTCGACGTTCATGCCCAGCCGCTTCAGCAAATCCTCGGTCACGAGGCTTTGCGTGTGGTTCACCGGAATATCGGTCGGCGAGATGATGATGACCTTCTCGTTCTTGTAGCCCGACGCGGCGAGCAGCGCCTTGGCGCGGTCGAGATTGCCCGCGGCCCCTTCGGCGCCGATGTCGGACGACAGCGGCGTGCCGCAGGGGAAGAAGGATTTGCAGGTCTTGTAGTACTCCTTATTGCCGACGACGGCCTGCATATACTCTTCCTGGTTCGCCGCCATCAGCACGGCGCGGCGCACGGCCGGATTGTCGAAGGGCGGATGCAGATGGTTGAAGCGCGCCATCGTGATCGAGCCGACCGGGTCGATATTCTTGATTTCGATGTCGCGATTGCGGGCGAGCTGGGGCAGCAGATCGAAAATCGGCTGTTCCCACCAATCGACTTCGCCTTGCGTCAGTGCGGCCGAAGCGACCGCGGCGTCGGGGATGATGCGCCATTCGACGCGATCGACCTTCACGACCTTGCCGCCGGCGGCCCAGGACGGCGCTTCCGGGCGCGGCTTGTAATCGGCGAAGCGTTCGTAGACCGCGCGCTGGCCGGGGACCCACTGGTCGCGCACGAAACGGAACGGCCCCGAGCCCGTCGCGTCGGTGATCGGCGTCGCGGGATCGGTGTTGGCGATGCGCTCGGGCATGATGAACGGCACCTGGCTCGACAATTTGCCGAGCGCGTCGATCATCAGCGGGAAGGGCGACTTCAGCTTGATCGCGAAGGTCAGGTCGTTGACCGTCTCGTAGGAATCGACCGCGGCGGCCAGCGTCTGGCCGAAGGAGTCGCGGGCGGACCAGCGGCGGATGGAAGCGGCGGCGTCGGCCCCTTTGACCGGCGTGCCGTCATGGAACTTCATGCCGTCGCGCAGCGTGAATTCCCAGCGCAGGCCGTCCGCGCTCGTCGACCATTTGTCGACCATCTGCGGCTGGATCTTGAAATTCTCGTCGGTCGCGAACAGCGTGTCGTAGACGAGATAGCCGTGGTTGCGCACTACGTAGCCGGTCGTCGCGACGGGATCGATCGCGGGCAGGTTCGAGTGCGGGATGAAGCGCAGCACTTTCTGCTGCGCGTCCGCCGTGCCGGCGCCGCCGATCAAGCCGGCGATCAACGCGATCGCGCTGGCGGCGGCGAGCCGATTCAAAGTGGTTTTCATGGAAGCCTCCTGAAAAGCCGGTCCTGTTCGGTTTCGCGCCGGTTTGTCCGGCACGTCGTCTTTGCGGGCCGCAGCGGGTTCATGCCGCAGCGCACCCAAAGCATGCCAAGGTGGCGGAGGGCGATCAAGCGTCTCGCGCGCGCGGCGGCGTGAACGGACCGGGATCGAGGGGATAAATCGGACGGCTCAAATTCCGGTAGTCCAGCTTGGTGTTGTCGGATGTGGTGACGCCTTCGCCGTCCAGCGTGAAGGTCGCGCGCGCCAAAGGCGCGAAACCGGCGCGATAATGAATACGCGACTTCAGCAACAGGTAGCGTCTTTGCGCCGGATCGATACCGTTGGCAGTGAAGATTCCGGTGTCCCAGGGCTCATGATGGCGCGAGCAGACGACGATCTCCATCCCGCCCGTGCGGAAAACGGCGGTCGGGCCGGTATCCACCATCACGCCGGTGTACATCGGTCCTTCGACGCGCCAGCGCCCATCGGCGAGGTTTTGCACAATGCCGGTCAGGCGCAGCGGCTTGGGCGCCAAACTCAACGCCGGCATCGGCGATTTGCCGCCAAGGTCGAGCGTCAGCGTGGCCCCCTTGCCGGCGGCGAACATCTTTTGAACGGCGTCCGCGTCCCACACCGTGGCGACGGCCACACCATCGAGCCCCGCCTCGAGCACGGCGGCGATGACCTTCATCACGTCGGACGTACCGCCCGAGCCGACATTGTCGGCGTGATCGAGCAGCACGATCGGGGCGGCGTTCAATTCGCGCGCTTGCGCGATGGCGCCACCGAGCTGCCGGTGGACATAGATGAATTCCTGGCGCTGATCCCAGACGCGGTCGGCAAGGTCTTGCGCCGCGTCGCGCGCGACCTTTGCGTCGCCGTCGGCGACGACGATGGTGCTGCTCCCGGCGATGGGAATATCCGACAACGCGAAGCCGCCGAACACGGTCGCGCACAGAATGCCGGGTTGCGTTTCCAACTCGGCCGCGCGTTCGACCATCGCCTTCATCGGCTGGTCGGCCGTGCCTTGCCGTAAGGTTTGCGACAGCAACGGCGTGGGCGCCCAGGCCTGGACCGGCTTGCATTTACCGTCCATCGCGTCGAGCACCACACGGCCGACGCGTTCCGCCACCTCGTACATATCGACATGCGGATAGGTCTTGTAGCCGATCAGCGCGGTGCAATTCTCGACCATCGCTTGGGATAGATTGCAGTGCAGATCGCAGGTCACCGCGATCGGCAAGCCCGGCCGCTTTTCGCGGATGCGTTTAAGCAGCTCGCCTTCGCCGTCGTCGGTATGCTCGGGCACCATCGCGCCATGCAGATCGAGCAACGCGCCGTCGATCGTGTCGTCGAGTGCGTCCAAAATCGCACCGACGACTTTCTCGTAGGCCTCGCGCGTGACCTTGCCGCCGGGCATCGCTTCGCCGGCGACGGGCGTTACGATGTCCGCCCCGCGTTCGCGGGCGAGCTTCATATAGGCGGCCAGCGGCATGCGCGTATCCGCGTATGCTTTCACCACGTCGTCGCCCCATTGCAGCCCCCACGCCTCGAACCGCGCCAGATCGGTCACGATCGGCGAGAACGTGTTGGTCTCATGTTTGAACATCGCGAGCAGCAGACGCATGGGGGCTATGACCGTCGTTGGAATCTATTCATTTGTCGCAAGCCGCGTGCCAGCATAGCCCAGAGCATGATTGGCCGGGAATGAATCGCCTGCGTTGGGTATCCGGCGTGTGCGATCCGCGCGGAGCGACTTGAAGCCGATAGTGGTTCTATCGGCGAGGGTCGCGACAAAGCGGGCGTCCGCCGGAACCCAACCCGGAGGGCCGCGTTCTTTTGCGCCGCAGGGGCGTCGAAGGGCTTGCGCGTAGAACCACTACGCGGCTACGCCCTTCTCCTACCTGCGTCACAAAATCTCAGCGGCGCAGGCGGTCCATCCCCGGCCAATCATGCTCTTGTTGGGAGGCGACGTAATGTCCGATTTGGCGTTCCTGTCCGTCCGCGAATATCTCGCGGGCTATGCGCGCAAAGCGTTCTCGCCGGTCGAGGTGACGCAAGCGTGCCTGGACCGGATCGCGGCGCGGAACGGCGAACTCGCCGCATTTTGTGTTGTGGATCCCGAGACGGCGCTTGCGGCGGCCCGCGCATCCGAAGCGCGCTGGGCGAAGGGCGAACCGCACGGCACGCTCGACGGCGTGCCCGCGACGATCAAGGATTTGCTGATCACCGCGGGCTGGCCCACCTTGCGCGGCTCCAAGCATGTCGATCCCAAAGGCCCGTGGAACGAGGATGCGCCGGCCGTCGCGCGGCTCAAATCCGCCAACGCCGTGCTGCTCGGCAAGACGACGACGCCGGAATTCGGCTGGAAGGGCATCGGCGATTCGCCGTTGACCGGCATCACCCGCAACCCGTGGAACAAGGATCGCACGGCGGGCGGTTCGTCGGCCGGGGCTGCGGTCGCGGCCGCGTGCGGCATGGGCGCTTTGCATGTCGGCACCGATGGCGGCGGCTCGATCCGCATGCCCGCCGGGTTTTGCGGCATTTTCGGTTTGAAGCCGAGCTTCGGGCGCGTCGCGGCCTATCCCGCCAGCCCCGCCGGTTTGCTCGCGCATATCGGACCGATGACGCGAACGGTGGAGGACGCCGCACGGATGTTGGAGATCATCGCGCGGCCCGACGATCGCGATCCGTTTTCGCTGCCGCCCGATCCGGGTTCGTGGTTGCTCGACCTCGACAAGGGCATCAAGGGCCTCAAAATCGGCTATTCGCCGCGCTTCAAATCCGTCGCGGTCGATCCGCAGATCGCGCGTGCGGTCGATGATGCGGCGAAGATTCTGGCCGAACTCGGCGCTATCGTCGAACCGGCCGAGCCCGAATTCGAAATCGCCGAAGCGCGCGCGGCGTTCCACACGCTGTGGACCGCGTCGCTCGCCAAACCGTTGCGCGGGATCGCGCGCGGCAAATGGCATTTGTCCGATCCCGGCCTCGTCGCGTCGACCGAGCATGGCCTGTCGCTGTCGGCGCAGGATTATCTCGACGCCGACGCCTATCGCACCGCGTTGGCGCAAGCGATGCTGCGCTTCCATCGCCGCTACGATCTGCTGCTGACGCCGCAATTGCCGGTCACGGCGATAAAGGCGGGGCAGGACGTCGCCGATCCCGCGACGCAAAGCTACTGGATCGATTGGTCGCCCTTCACCTATCCGTTCAACATGACGCGCCAGCCGGCGGCGAGCGTGCCGCTCGGCCTGCATGAGGACGGTTTGCCGATGGCGCTGCAATTCGTCGGGCGGCCTTACGACGACAGGCTCGTGCTGCGCGCCGCGCGCGCTTACGAAAACGCGCGGCCTTGGGCCTTGCCGCCCAGATGAGCGCTTGGGCGTTGCACGGGCGACGCGGCGTCGTCGCGATTTCGATGACCCAGATTGCGGCCTGGGGTTCGTCCTATTTCGTGCCCGCCGTCTACAACACCCAGATCGCGCGCGATCTGGATATTCCGGTCGCCATGGTGTTCGGCGGCATCACGATCATGCTGCTGGTCGGCTCGCTGCTCGGCCCCGCGATCGGCAGGCGCACCGACCGGATCGGTCCGCGCGAAATCCTGATCGCGGGTTCGGTGTTCTTGGGCGTCGGCATGACGGTGCTGTCCTTCGCGCAAGGTCCGGTCGGTTTCGTCGTCGCCTGGGTGTTGATCGGCTTCGCGATGCCGATGACGCTGACCCAAACGCCCTTCGCGGCCGTCGCGCAACTCATGCCGCACGCCTCGCGCAAGGCGCTGGGCATGATGACGCTGCTGGGCAGTCTGTGCCCGCCGATCGCCTTGCCGCTGCTCGCGGCGATGGAGCCGATCATCGGCTGGCGCGGATCGTGTCTGGCGCTTGCGGCGCTGCAATTCGTGTTCTGCGTTCCCGTGCATTGGGCGATCCGCGTCAAGCCGCAGCCCGCCATCGGCGGTCCTGCGGGCGAGGGGGCGCGGCCGATGGTCGCCCCCGATATGCGCCGCAAAGCGTTCTGGCTGATGTTCGCGGCCTTCGCCGGGGCGGGCTTCGTGTCGTGGGGTTTCCCCGTGCAGATCGTTTCGGTCGGCCAAGGTTACGGGCTGGAGATCGGGCTCGCCGTCATCGTCGGCTCGCTGTTCGGTCCGGCGCAGATGGTCGCGCGCATGGGCGAAACCGCCTTCGGCGACCGCCTGCCGATTCTGGTGCTGGGCCTGTCCAGTGCGGCCATCATGGCGATCGGTTGCGCCTTGCCGGTGATCTTCGGCGGCGGCGTGATGGCCTTCGCGGCGGGCGTGATCGGCTTCGGCTTGGGCTCGGGCACGATGACCATCGTGCGCGTCGTCGGGCCGCTGGTCGTGTTCGGCCGCGAGGGCTATGCCGAGATCATGGGCAAGCTGAACCTGCCGCTCAATTATCTGTTCTCGGCGGCGCCCTTCGTGATGGCGGGCGCGAGCAGCATCGGCGGCTCCAGCGCCGTCATGGGGCTGTGCGCCGCCCTGATGCTGGTGTCGATCGTACTGTTCGTCTGGCTGATCCGGATGACGCGGAATTAAATCCCCGCGATCACGCGGCGGTCCTCGGCGTCGAGTTCCACGCGCTGGCCGTTGCGGATCAGCTCCGCGAATTCCTGGTTCGGCACCATCACGGTCAGCGTGTAGAGCTTGCCCGCACCGGTATTGTGCACTTCGTGGTTCGAGCCCGGGCGCAGCATCATAGCGTCGCCCTTTTTCAGATCCAGCGACGCGCCGTCGCAGAACGCCTTGCCTTCGCCTTCGAGCACGAAAAACATCTCATGCGCGCGCGAATGCGAATTGGGCGGGGTTTTGCCGCCGGGCGCGAAGATCTCGACGACCGCAACCAGATCGACGCCATCGCCCGCCGGATCGAAGACCAGCGCGAAGTAGTTCGTGTCGCTCGGCGAGATGCGATACGCCGGGCATTCGGTCATGCGCTTGAAGGCGACGGGCGCTTTCATTTCGACAACCCCTTCAGCAGCGAAGCGGAATCGGTCGTGAAGCCGAAGCATTGGCGCACGTTGTAGATCGTCGCGTCCCAGCAGAATTGCGGCGAGGTGGTGGCCGCGCAATCCTCCACCATCACGCAATCATAGCCGAGGAAATTCGCGTCCTGCAGCGTGCACAACACGCATTGGTCGGCGTTCACGCCGCCGAAGAACAGCGTGTCGACGCGCAAATTCCGCAGGATTGAGTCGAGCGGCGTATCCCAAAAGCCGCTCATGCGGAATTTGTCGATCTTGATGTCGCTCGATTTGATCGGCAATTCGTCGACCACGGCGGCGGCCCAGGAATCCTTGACCAGCACCTTGCCCTTCTTTTTGGGCAATTCGTCGGCGAGGCCGATGCCTTTTCCCGTCGGCTTGTAGACATGCAACAGCGACGGGCTGAGATTGAGGAGATCCGGCCGGTTGCCCCAATTGACCCAGATGACCGGCATTCCGGCCTTGCGCAACGCGGGCAGCAGCTTGGCGAGCGGCTTGATCGGTTTGCGCGCCGGACTTACATCGACGCCGATATGCGCGAGCCAGCCCTCCGGATGGCAGAAATCGTTCTGCATATCGATGACGATCATCGCGCTGCGCGTCGCATCGACCGTCAGATTCTGCGGCATCGCGGCGAAGGACAGGGGCTTCGCCTTGGGCGCCGCGCGCAAGGTCGAAACCGTCTTCGCGTCGACGCGCCAGCGGTTGTTGGGCGCCGAGCCCAGGGGATTCTTCATGCCGGCCACTCCAGAAGGGCGCGCGCCGCGATCGCCGCATGCGCCAAAACATGGAAACCGTTCCCCATAAGCAAATCCCGGACCTTTTCCCGATCGAGGAGAAGGATTTCCGTCTCCTCCAGATCGCCGGAATTCGCCTCGGTCACCTTGCGGCAGCCGGTGGCGAGGAAAAGATGCGACTTGGCGCCGCGCACATTGGCGCCGGTGACGTAGCCGCCCAGCGATTTGAGCGCGGCGGCCTGATAGCCGGTTTCTTCGCGCAGTTCGCGCGCGGCGGCTTGTTCGGGCGTCTCGCCCGCGTCGATTCCGCCGCCGGGAAATCCCCACACGACATTGCCCACGCCGTGGCGGTAGGATCGCGTGGCGATCACCCGGCCGTCCTCGGCGATCGGGAACAGGATCGAATGATCGGGCAGATAGACTTTGTGGAAGCTCGGCACCACGCGGCCGTCGGGCAATTCGATGCGCTCGTCGACGACGCGCACCCAAGGTTCATGCGTATAGACCTCGCGCGCGGCGAGGACCTTCCAAGGTTTGTCGATCATGGCTCTGCTTCGTTACGTGGAAATCGCGGCCGACCACGGGCTCATGATATCGGCGAGCCCCGTGCGCCCGCCGGTCTGCGGATCGATCATGATCGCCGAAGGGCAGGCGTAGTTCGACGGAAACACGGCGGCTTCCAGCGCGTTGGCCTGGAAACGCTGCGTCAACGCCGCGCGCACATCGACCGGCAAGGCAGGGTCGTAATCGATCTCCGGCCCGCCGGAAACGTCGATGCGCGGGTGATGGAAGGCGCGGTCGAGATCCATGTTGTGATCGACCAGGAAGCTCAACACCTGCGCGACCGACGGCAGGATGCGCCGCCCGCCGGAGGCGCCCAGCGCGAACCAGCCTTTGCCGTCGCGCGACACGATGGTCGGGCACATATTGGTCAGCGGCCGTTTGCCGGGCGCGATGGAATTGGCGCGGCCGGGGCGCGGGTCGAACCACATCACGCCGTTATTCATTAGAATGCCGGTCGCGGGCAGGACCAGGCGGCTGCCGTAAGTCGACAGCAGCGTCTGCGTCAGCGCCACGATGTTGCCGTGGCGATCGACGATGTTGAGATGCGTCGTGCTGGTCGGTGCCGCCGGTTCGGCCAACCGCTCGGCATAAGCGGTGCGCAGCGCGTCGGCATAGGCGACGAAGCTGGCGGCATCCGGCCCATAGTGGCGGAAGACATGGGGCCCGAGCAATTCCAGCACGCGCGCCAGCGTGGGGCCCGCCGTGCCGATGGGAGCTGTTTCGACCAATGCGCCGCGATATTTGACGCGCGTCGGCTCGACGATCTTGGCGTGATAGCCCGCCAGATCGTCGCGCGTCATCACGCCGCCGACTTCCTGCACGTCATAGGCGATGTCGGTCGCCAGCGCGCCGTCGTAGAAATCGCGCGGCCCCTTCAATTGCAGGCGCCGGATCGTCAGCGCCAAGCGCTCGTTGGGCAGGAATTTCGTCGCCTTGCCGTAATCGGGCACGGGCGGCAGGCCGCTCGGCATATAGGTCGCGCGCGACGAGGGATAGAGCGCCAGTTCGCTCGCCGCCGACGCGATTTTCAGCGTCGTCCAATAATCGACCGGCAAGCCGCGATCGGCGAGGCGCGCGGCGCGCTCCAGCAGCATCGCCCAATCCATCGTGCCGAAAGTGGCGTGGGCGAGGCCCAAACCATCGACCTGGCCCGGAATGGCGAAGGACAGCGGTCCATGGACGTTGCGATTGCCTTCGACTTCCGGCCAGCCGAACAGGTCGCCGGCGGTGCGCCCCGTCAGCGGGAAATGCGACGGGTCCAGCTTAGCGGGCGCTTGCGGCCCGAAATCGATGGCGACGGTCTTGCCGGTATCGGCGGCGCGATAAAGCAGAAAGCCGATCCCGCCGAGGCCCGAGTTCCACGGCTCGACGGCCGCCAGCGCGAAACCGGCGGCGACGGCCGCGTCGATGGCGTTACCGCCTTCCTCGAGGATCGCGGCGCCGACCTCCATCGCGGCTCTGGCTTGGCCGGACACGACGCCGCCGACGGCGGTGCCGGTCATCGGCTTGCGGATCGTGAAATTCTGGGTCGTGTAAGGCGGAAGACGGATCATGGCGGCCAGCTTAGCCTAGCCGGCCAGCGCCGGGAACAGGCCGAGCAGCCCGGCGGTGACGATCTGTACCGCGATCGCCGCCAGCAGCAGCCCGAAAATGCGGTTGAGAATGTTGAGGCCGATGCGCCCCAGCCGCGCGCCGATCGGCTCCGCCAGGCGCAGGGCGATCCACACGGCCACGCACACGACCGCGATGCAGGCGACGATCGCCAGCGCATGCGCCCAGGTGGCGCCGCGCTTCATCTCGATGATGGTGGAGGAGATCGCACCCGGCCCGACCAGCAGCGGCATGCCGATGGGCACGACGCCCAGCGCCGATTTCTGCCCGGCTTCATCCGCTTCCTCCTGCGAATGCTGCACGGGCGAAAGCTGCGCGTTGAGCATGGAGAGACTCATCAGAAAAAGCACGATCCCGCCGCCCACGCGGAACGCGTCGAGGCTCGTGCCCAGCACGCGCAGGATCACGTCGCCGGTGAAGGCCGACACGATCAGCACCGTGAACACGGTCATCGCCGCCATGTCGGCCGTGCGCGCGCGGAAGCCCCGGCGCTGGCCTTCGGTCAAAGCGAGGAAGACCGGGATCGCCGCGAAGGGCGTCAAAATCGCCAGCAACGTGACGACGAAACGCGAATAATCGGCGAAATTTCCCACGCGTCCTCCCCGGTCGCGACGCTACCCCTTATAGGGATGCGTCTTGATCCAGTGATGCGCGATATCCTTGCGGCGCGCAACCCAAACCCGATCGTGCTTCTCGATATGGTCCATGAAGCGCTGGAGGGCGCGGAAACGGCCCGGGCGGCCGATCAAGCGCAGATGCAGGCCGATCGACATCATCTTCGGCGCTTCCTCGCCCTCGGCGTAAAGCGTGTCGAACGCGTCGCGCGCATAGGCGAACCAATCGTCGCCGGTGTTGAAGCCTTGCGCCGTGCCGAACTTCATGTCGTTGACGTCCAGCGTATAGGGCACCATCAGCAGCGGCTTCTTGTCCGGCACGGTCCAATAGGGCAGGTCGTCGTTATACGCATCGCCCGCATGCAGCATGCCGAACTCGGATGCGAGCTTCAGCGTGTTGGGCGAGAAGCGGCCGGTGTACCAGCCCACGGGCTTGGTTCCCGTCGTCTTCTCGATCGCGTCGATGGCGAGCTTGAAATGCTTGCGCTCCTCGGCGATCGGCATGTTCTGGTAATCGTACCAGCGCCAGCCATGGCTCGCGACTTCGTGGCCGCCTTCGGCCATCGCGCGGCCGGCGTCGGGATGGCGCAGCAGCGCCATGCCCACGGCCCAGGACGTGAACGGCATTTTGCGTTTTTCGAATTCGCGCAGGATGCGCCAGAACCCGGCGCGGCTGCCGTATTCGTAGACGCTCTCCGTGCTCTCGTCGCGCTTCTTCTGGCGCGGGATCAAGCCGACGACTTCCTGCAGATAGGATTCGCTTTCCTTGTCGCCGTGCAGGATCGAACGCTCGCCGCCTTCCTCGTAGTTCACGACGAACGACACTGCGATTCTCACGCGGTTGGGCCATTGGGCATGCGGCGGATTGCGGCCATAGCCGATCAGATCGCGGGGATAGGCGGGCGCTTTCTTCGGCTTGAGCTTAGCCATTGCTTTGTTCCTCGGCGGGAGACGTCAGAATACGGACGAAATTGAGCAGCATCGCGTCGGACCCGCGCGCGCCGATGAACGAAATGCCCACGGGCGCGTCGCCCGCGAAGCCGGCGGGCACGCTGATCTGCGGCAAGCCGCACAAGCCGGCGATGCAGGTGAATTGGAAGGTGCGCATGCGCACGCGTTCGAGTGTCGCGTCGTCGGCGTCGCGTAAGGGCGGCGGCACGGGCGCCGTCGGCAGGCACAAGATCGTGCCGGGCAGCAGCAATTCGTCGAGCCGTTTGATCGCCGCTTCGCGCATCGGCAGCGCCTTGGCGAAATCCGCCTCCGTCACCGTCTTGGCGTAGGCGAAGCGGGCGGCGACATCCGCACCGAATTTCGGCTTCACGGTTTCGATCCATTCGCCGTGTGCTGCCCACGCTTCGCGGCCCGATAACACGCGATAGCAAGCGCTCCAGTCGGCCAGTGCGGCACCGCCCACTTCGACGTCGTAGACATATTCGAAGAACGAGCGCGCCCGCCCGATCCAGGGCAACACGGCTTGCGTCACGTCGGGATCGCACAGGCGCTGCGCGTCCGACGCGATCAGCAAGCGGTTGGGTTCGGGCGGCGTATCGGTCTCGTCGAGCAGCACGCGGCCGACGCGTTCGAGCAATTCCGCCTCGCGCGCGAACCAGCCGACCGTGTCGTAGGACGGGGCGAGCGGCACGACGCCTTCGGTCGAAATCCGCCCGTGCGTCGGGCGCATGCCGAAAATCCCGCAATAGCTGGCGGGCACGCGCACCGAGCCGCCGGTATCGGTGCCCAGTGCGAAATCGCAAGCGCGCCCCGCGACCGCCGAGGCCGAGCCCGAAGACGAGCCGCCGGGCACGCGGTCGGGCGCGGCGGGGTTCAGCGGCATGCCGTAATGGACGTTATGCCCCGAAATGCCGAAGGCGAGTTCGATCGTCTGCGTCTTGCCGCTGAGCGTGGCGCCCGCATGGATCAGTTTTTCGATCGCGGGCGCGGTCGCCGTCGCCAGATTATGGGTTTGCAGCCAGGTGGGATTGCCCGCACCCGTCCGCTTGCCCGCGACGTCGAACAGATCCTTCGCCGCGAAGACGAGCCCGCGTAACGGCCCGCCTTCCGAGTTACCCGGGATATAGACGCGTTCGTAACGTGTGTAAGCGTTCAGGTTCATGCCTTCATTCCGCGCGCGATGTAATTGCGCCAGCCGCCCAGATGCGTGATGTCAGTCGCGCCCTCGAACCCGGCGGGCTCGCACACGAAGCCCTTCACCCAAGTTCCGTCGTCGAGCTCGATCGTGCCGATCGCCATCGGCGGCGGAACGAGGGCGACGAAGCTACCGAACGCGTCGGGGGCGAGCGACCACACTTCGATCTCGATCGAAGCGCCGTTTTCGCCGCGTTTCAAGCCCGGCTTGGGCGGCGTCTGCCCCGCCAACGCGAACAGGCGATACTTGGCCGATGTTTTTCCCGCGCGCACCAGCTTGGCGCCGCGCTCCGTCAATTGGCCGTGCAATGCCATGCCGGAGAGATGCGCGCCCACGACGGCGATTTCAATACGCTCCGAAATCACGGGGGCGGGCGCTGCGGCGGGTTGCGGTTGCTGGGTCGCGCCCAACGGCAAACCCGTGTCGCGGTGGAAGGCCTCGCCCAACGCCGCGAGCGAGGCGTCCGCCCAGGCCGGGCCGATCAGCGTCAGGCCCGACGGCAAACCGTCGTCGCGCATCCCGGCCGGAATGGCGAGGCCCGACAGATCGAGCAGGTTCACGAAATTGGTGTAGTAGCCGAGCTGCGTGTTGCGCAGGACGGGCTCCGCCTTCAATTGTTCCAGCGTGAAGATCGAGCCCGAGGTCGGGAGTGCGAGCACGTCGACATCGTTCCACACGCCGGCGGCGGCGCGGCGCAATTCCTCGAGCTTGTAGAGGGCGCGGAACGTCGCGACCGCATCGTATTTCGACGCGTTGGAAATCACCGCGCGCGTGGTCGGGAATAGCGCGTCGGGATTTTCGCGCATCAGTTTTTCGATCGCGGCGTAGCGCTCGGCGACCCAGGGGCCGTCGTAAAGCAGATCGGCCGTCGCCTTGAACGGCGCGTAGTCGAACTCGACGCGCGTCCCGCCCAGCTTCTCCAACCGGCGCAGCGCATCGGCATAGATTTTGGCCGCACGATCATCGCCGAAAAATTCGAGCAACGGCGCCTTGGGCACGCCGAAGCGGAAATTTTTCGGTGCGGCACGCCGCGCGAGCGTGCCCGCCATGCGCCGCGAATAAGGATCGGCCGCATCGAACCCGGCGGCAACGCGCGTGGCATCTAGCGCGTCGGTGACCGTCAGCGCGAAGATCGAGATCACGTCCAAGGAACGACAGGCGGGGACCAAGCCGGTCGTGCTGAGCAATCCCTTGGTCGGCTTCAAGCCGACGATATTGTTGAACCCGGCGGGCACGCGGCCCGATCCGGCCGTGTCCGTGCCCAGCGAAAACGACACGAGACCGGCGGCGACCGACACGGCCGAGCCCGAAGACGAGCCGCCGGGCACGTAGCGCTTGTCGAACGTGTTTTCCGGCACGCCATAAGGCGAGCGCACGCCGACCAAGCCGGTGGCGAATTGGTCGAGATTGGTTTTGCCGATCGGGATGGCGCCGGCGGCGACCAGTTTCTCGACGACGAAGGCGGATTTCTCGGCCGTGTAGGCAAAAGCGGGGCAAGCGGCCGTGGTGGGGGCACCCGCCAGATCGATATTGTCCTTGATCGCGAAGGGCACGCCCCACAGCGGCAAGTCGCGCGGCTTGTCGGCCAGCGCCTTGGCGGCGGCGAGGCTTTTCTCGCGCGGCACGACATGCAGCCAGGTCGGATCGGCGCCGCGCGCGGCGATGCGATCATAGATCGCGGCCACGGTATCCGCGGGCGAAGTGCCTTTGGCATAGGCGGCGCGCAAAGCGGCGAAATCGAGGGAGTCGGTCATCGGTTCCTGGACGGTAGCATGAGCGCCCGGTTTTGGGCGCCGGGCTTGGGAGGTTCGGGGGGTAGCCAAAACCGTGCCGTTTTCCCGTCGATGCGCCCAAGGCCCTTCATAAGATTGACAAGAACGGGCCGGAAAGGCTCTATCGAACGCGCCATAAACAGGGAGTCGTAACGATGCGCCTGACCCGAATCGCGGCCGTATTTCTCGGCCTCCTCGCGGCCGTCCCGGTCGCCGCCCCCGTTGCCGCCCAAGGCACGCTGAACGTCTATAACTGGAACGATTACATCGCGCCCGAGGCGCTGAAGAAATTCACCGCCGAGACCGGCATCCGCGTTCGCTACGACACCTACGATTCCAACGAAACGCTGGACGCCAAATTGCGCGCGGGCCGTTCGGGCTACGACCTGGTCGTGCCGTCGGCTTCGCCCTTCGTGGCGCTGCAAATTCCGGCCAAGCTCTATCGCGAGCTCGACAAGACGAAGATTCCCAATCTTGGCGGCGTCGATCCGCGCGTGCTGGCCGACGTGGCGAAGGCCGATCCGGGCAATAAATTCGTCGTGCCGCATCTCTCCTCGACCACGGGTATCGGCTATAACGCCGAGCGCGTGGGCCGCGTCATGGCCGATGCGCCCGTCTACTCGCTGCGCATGATCTTCGATCCCGAAATCGCGCAGCGCTTCCGCAGCTGCGGCATCGTCGTGCTGGACTCGCCGACCGACGTGTTCCCGGCGGCGTTGCGCTATCTGGGCCTCGATCCCGATTCCAAATCGATCGAGGATTTGAACAAAGCGACCGAGATGCTGATGCGCATCCGGCCCTTCGTGCGCAAATGGCATTCGTCGGAATACATCAACGACCTCGCCAACGGCGATGCCTGCGTGGCGTTCGGCTATTCGGGCGACATCAAGCAAGCCGCCGCGCGCGCGGTCGAAGCCAAGCGCGCCGGCGTGCGCGTCGAATACGCGATCCCGCAGGAAGGCTCGCTGTTCACGCACGACGTCTGGGCGATCCCGGCCGATGCGCGCAATGTCGATGCGGCGCATCGCTTCATCAATTTCATGCTGCGTCCCGAAATCGCGGCGATGAACGCCGATTTCGTCGGCTATCCCACGCCGGTCACGGCGGCCAAGCCGCTGGTGCCGGAGCCGATGCGCTCCGACCCCACGGTCTTCATGCCCGACGAAGTGCGCGCGCGCCTTTACACCATCACGCCGGCGGCCCGCGATTACGAACGCGCGCGCACGCGCGCCTGGAGCCGCGTCACCTCGGGCCGCTGATCGCGCGATGATCCGTCTTTCGGGCGTGGCGAAGTCGTTCGGCGGCCCCGCGGCCGTCGACGGCGTCGATCTGGAAATCGGCGAAGGCGAGATCTTCTGCCTGCTCGGGCCGTCGGGTTGCGGCAAGACGACCTTGCTGCGCCTGATCGGCGGGTTCGAAGCGCCCGATGCGGGGCGGATCGAACTCGACGGCCAGGATGTGACCGACATTCCGCCCTGGGCGCGGCCCGTGAATACGGTGTTCCAGAGCTACGCGCTGTTCCCGCATCTCGACGTCGCGCGCAATGTGCGTTTCGGTCTCGAAACGCTTGCGATGTCCGACGCCGAGCGCGATGCGCGCGTCGCGGAAATGCTCGCACTGGTGAAGCTCGGCGATTTCGCCAAGCGCAAACCGTCGCAGCTTTCCGGCGGCCAGCGTCAGCGCGTGGCGATCGCGCGCGCGCTCGCGCGCCATCCGCGCGTGTTGCTGCTGGACGAGCCGTTGTCCGCACTCGATCGCAAGCTGCGCGAGGAGACGCGCCTCGAACTCGTCGAATTGCAGGCGCGGCTGGGCATCGCCTTCGTGTTCGTGACGCACGACCAGGACGAGGCGATGGCGATTTCCGATCGCGTGGGCGTGATGGAGAAGGGCAAGATCGTCCAGATCGCCACGCCGACCGAGCTTTACGAACGCCCGGCGAGCAAGTTCGTCGCCGAGTTCGTCGGCCGCGTGAATCTGATCGCGCGGCCGGAAGGCGGCTGGCTCGCCTTGCGCCCCGAAAAGCTTTCGCTGTTCGAAGGCCCGCATAAGGGCCGCGTGCGCGAATGCCAGTATCTGGGCGAGCGGCGCCTCGTGTTCCTCGACACCACGTTCGGCACGCTGACGGCGAGTGCCGCCGGCGACGCGCCCATTCCGGCGAACGGGACGGAGATCGCGTTCGGCTGGGCGGAAAACGCCGGTTCGGTTATCGCGCGATGAACGCCGCCTGGGCCGCGCGCACGCGTACCGGTTTTATCGCACCGGTCTTTCTGTGGCTTGGATTGACCGTCGCGGCCCCGCTGGCCCTGGTGTTCGCGGTAAGTCTGGGCGAGTCGACGCAAGGCGCGCCGCCCTTCGAGTGGTCGTTGACGATGTCCAATTACGTCTTGGTGTTTTCGGACACCTTATATATAGGCGCCTTCGCCAGCGCCGCACGGATTGCGGCGACGTCGACCGCGATTTGCCTGCTGATCGGCTATCCCATGGCCTATGCGATCGCGCGGGCACCCGAGAATAAGCGCGGTTTTCTGCTGTTTCTGGTCATTCTGCCGTTCTGGACGTCGTTCCTGATCCGCGTCTACGCGTGGATGGCGTTGCTGCGCCCGACGGGCCTCATCAATTCCGCGCTGCAAAGCCTGGGGCTCGCATCCGAGCCGCTGGAATTGATCGCCAACGAATTCGCGGTTCATTTAGGCATTGTCTATGCCTATCTGCCTTTCATGGTCCTGCCGCTCTATTCGACGTTGGAGCGGATCGAAGCGTCGCTCGTGGAAGCTGCGCATGATTTGGGCGCCACACCGTCGCGCGCCTTTTGGCGCGTGACGTTCCCGCTGTCGCTGCCGGGCGTGGCGGCCGGATGCTTGCTGGTGTTCATTCCGGCGACGGGCGAATTCGTGATCCCTGATCTGCTCGGCGGGCCCGACACGCCGATGATCGGGCGCGTGATGTGGCTCGAGTTTTTCCAGAACCGCGACTGGCCGGTCGCGTGCGCGATCGCCACGTTGCTGGCCGCCGCTTTGGCGCTGCCCATCGTGATCGCCGATCGCTTGCGGGCGAAAGCGCGATGAGCGGCGCGCAGCGCGGCTTGTCGTGGCTGCCCGCCGCGCTGGCGGCCGGCTTCGTGTTTTTGTATCTGCCGATCCTGCTGCTGATCCTGTTCAGCTTCAACGACAGCCGCCTCGTCACCGTGTGGGCCGGGTTCTCCACGCGCTGGTATGCGGAGTTGCTGCGCAACGAACGCATGATCGAAGCGGCGGGGTTGAGCTTGGGCATCGCCGCCGTCGCCGCGACCATCGCCGGCGTGTTCGGCACGCTGGCGGGCTACGCGCTTGCCAGGCTCGGCGCCTTCACGTTGCGGCCGCTTTTCGCGCTGCTCTTGCTTGTTCCCATGGTGCTGCCCGAAGTGATCTTGGGCCTGTCGATGCTGATGAGCTTCTCCGCCCTCGAACGCTGGATCGGCTGGCCCGCCGAACGCGGCTTTCTTGTCGTGGCGTTGGCGCATGCGACCTACGGCACCGCGTTCGTCGCGTTGATCGTCGAAGCGCGGTTGCGCGGTCTCGATCCGGCGGTGGAGGAGGCGGCCCTCGATCTCGGCGCCAATCCGCTGCGCGCGTTCTTGCGCGTGACCGTGCCGATGCTCGCCCCCGCAATCGCGTCGGGATGGCTGCTCGCATTCACCTTGTCGCTCGACGATCTGGTGATCGCGAGCTTCGTCGCCGGTCCGGGCGCGACGACCTTGCCGATGCTCGTTTACTCCAGCGTGCGGTTGGGTTTGTCGCCGCAGATCAACGCGCTGGCGACCGTGCTGGTGATTTCGATCGGACTGCTTGCGTATGTTTCGTCGCGTCGCGGTGCGCAGCGTCGCGGCTTATCCACTTAGTTATCCACAGAAGCCGCATTCGCGTTTCGCGAATCGCTTAGAATCAACGCGTTGCACTGCGTCCCGGAAGTCACGTTGTGCCCTTATTTTCCGCGATTTATTTGATGTCGGCGTGCTTGAACACGTCGGATTGAATCGGCATCATCCGGCCTCGTTTTCGCGACGAATCGCCGCGTCCGGAGGGGGTTCGAGAGGCTCTTTCCGGACGGTTTTCCACAAGGCGAATTCCTCGAACGGGGATTTATGGTTAAGGGGTTCGGGAACTGGATCATCAGGATCGACGCATGGGCGTTTCGCCCGCGCGAGGTTCTGGTGCGCGCGGATGGCCGCGTCCGGTTGCTGACCGTCTCGCCGATCGCGCAACGTTTCGTGGCGATGATGATGCTGGGTGCCGCGCTCGCCGCGGGCATCGGCGCGCATGCCTATCGCCAAGCGCTGGTCGAGATCGAATTGCGCGCCAACGATGTCGCGCGCCTACAGGACGACCATCGCGCCCGGATGGAGGAATTGGCCGAAGCGCTGACGCGTGCGGCCGATCGCGGCCGGGCGGAAGCGGCGGAAGCCGTCGCCTCGCTGATGGAACAGCGCAACGAATTGATCGAGCGTATGCGCGACGTCGAGCAGCGTTTGGCCTCGGCCGAGAGCGAGCGCGAGCGCGCGCAGTCGACGCATGAAGGTTTCCTCGACAAATTGCGCCAGATCGAAACGCGCCCCGTGGCGCGCGGCGATGGCGCGCCCGAGCGTGCGGCGTCGGTCGAACGTTTGCGCGTCGAGGCGCTGGCCGAACGCGGTCGCCTGGCGGTCGAGGATCAGCGCTTGGCGCTGGAAATGCGCGCCGCCAACAGCGATCTCGCGAGCTTGCGCGCGGGCGAGCGCGATGCGGCGCGTGCGCAGGACGCCACGCTCGTCGAACTCGGCGGCCGCACGCGCGTGCAGATCGACGAAATCGTGCGCGTGCTGCGTTCGACCGGCCTGACGCCCGAACGCGTTCTCGCCAATCGCGGGTCGAGTGCCGGCGGTCCGTTCTCGCCGCCGGCGGCGACGGCACCCGCCGCCGACGGGCTTGCCCCCGCCAGCCTGCAACTCGCCTCGCTGGGTGCGGATCTCGAACGCTTGCGCGATATGCGTTCGGCCTTGCGCCGCTTGCCCTTCGGCGCGCCGTTGCGCGACTACGGCGTGATGAGCCCCTATGGCGTGCGCCGCGATCCGTTCAACGGCCAGCTCGCGATGCATTCCGGCCTCGATATGTCGGCCCCCATGCGCACGCCGGTGATGGCGACAGCACCGGGCCGCGTCACCATCGCCAGCTGGAGCGGCGAATACGGCAATCTGGTCGAGATCCAGCACGATTTCGGCATCACCACGCGTTACGGCCATCTCACCCGCATCGACGTGCGCGTGGGCCAGCGCGTCGAACGCCAGCAGACCGTCGGCCTGCTCGGCTCCACCGGCCGCAGCACAGGCCCGCATGTCCATTACGAAGTCATCGTCGACGGCCGTACCGTCGATCCCGCCCGCTATGTGGAGGCTATCCGCAATGTTCGGAAAATCGAATAGAGCGCCCGTCGAAACGAATCGCGCCCCGGCGGCCAAGCCGCAAGGCCCGTCGATCCCGTCGATCATCGCCGCCGGTTTTTCGGTGAAGGGCGACGTGAATTGCGACGGCGACATCCAGCTCGACGGCCGCATCGAAGGCACGGTCAAGACGCACACGATGACGATCGGCGCCACCGGCGAGGTGCGCGGCGAAATCTCGGCCGAGCGCATCCGCGTGCTCGGCAAGGTGTTCGGCCCGATCAAGGCGAAGGCGGTCGAACTGGGCCGCACGGCGCGCGTCGTTGGCGATATCCGCTACGAAACGCTGACCGTCGAATCCGAAGCCCAGGTCGACGGCCATATCCAGCGCCAGGACGATGGCTTGCAGGTCGATCGGGATTCGCCGCTCGCCTTGGTCGTCGATATCGTCAAGAAGTGACCCGGATCGCCGTGTGATACGCGCGGCGACGGCCGCCGATATCCCCGATATTGCGCGCGTACATGTCGAGGCGTGGCGGCAAACCTATGCCGGTCACGTGCCCGACACGCTGTTGGCGCCCGAGCGCGTCGCGTTCCGTGCCGCGATGTGGACCGCGATCCTAGCGGGCGGCGAGGGGCCGCATCTCGCCTTGGTGGCCTCCGACGATAACGGCGCAATCTCGGCCCTGGGCTTGTTCATGCCGGCCAGCGAAGCGCCCGCCGGTTGGGATCACGAAATCCGCAGCCTCTATCTGCTGCGCCACGTCCAGCGGCGCGGGTTGGGTCGCGCGATGCTGGCCCAAGGCCGCGACTGGGTGCGCGCGCGCGGCGGCCGGAACCTGATGGCCTGGGCGCTCGCCACGAACACGGGTGCGCAGGATTTCTATCGCGCGACCGGCGCGGTCGAAATCGCGCGGCGCGAAGTGCACGCCGGAACCGCGATGCTCGCCGAAATCGGCTTCGGCTGGGACCCCGCCTAAATCAAACTCTGCGTATCGCCGTCGACCGACAAAGCTTGGCCCGAGATGTTGCGCCCGCCGGGCCCGGCGAGGAACACGGCCATCCGTGCGATATCCTCGGGATCGATCAGGCGGCCGAGCGAGGCTTGCGCCGTATAGCGCGCGGTCATTTCGTCGATCGAAACGCCGGTCGCTTGGGCTTTCGCGGCGATGACGCGCCGGATGCGCGGCCCGTCGACAGCACCAGGCAGGATCGCGTTGACGCGAATATCGTCTTGCCCCAATTCCATAGCGAGGCTTTTGGTGAAGCCGACCACGCCCCATTTGCTGGCCGAGTACGGTGCACGGCGCGGAAAGCCGAATTTCCCGGCGGCCGAGGAAAGATTGATGATGGCGCCACCGCCCGCCGCGCGCAGATGCGGGATCGCGGCGCGCGCGCACAGGAACTGGCCGTCGAGATTGATCGCGAGCGTGCGACGCCAATCGTCGAGCGACATTTCCTCGACGCGCGAAGTCGGCCCCGCGATTCCGGCGTTGTTGACCAAAACGTCGAGCCGGCCCAAAGCGGGCACGGCGTCGGCGAACAGATCGGCGACTTGGTCCTCGTCGGACACGTCGCACGCATAGGCCAGATGCCCCGGCATCGCGGCGTGGAACGCGGCAAGGGCCGCGTCGTCGACGTCGCAGATGGCGACGCGTGCGCCGGATGCGGCGAATTCCCGCGCGATCGCCAGCCCGATCCCGGCCGCCCCCGCGGTCACCAAAACGCGCAATGCCCCTTCGGTCATGTTTCCCCCCGCCATGTTTGCCCGCTAGAGTATCGGCCATGCTCGGGGAAGGCGATATCGTTCGCGGCCTGGTGCGACCAGCCGTCACAGGCCGGGCGCGCGTCGCCTATGTGTACGACGCCAAGGACGGCGTGGTGCGCCTGGCCGACCTCGAACAGCGCGATCCGCTGAAAATCCTGTTCCCCGATCCGCTGGCCGAAAAACAGCCGGTCGCGGTGCTGGTCAATACCGGCGGCGGGATCGTGGGCGGGGATTCATTGACGATCGAGGTCGATATCGGCACCCAAGCCGCCGCCCTCGTGACCGCCCAATCGGCGGAGAAAATCTATCGCGCCTGGGGCCCCTATGCGCGCGTGCATAACGCGCTAACTGTGGGGGCGGGGGCGCGGCTCGAATGGCTGTCGCAGGATACGATCCTGTTCGACGGCGCCAAGCTCGACCGGAAGATGGATATCGATCTCGCCCTGGATAGCGATTTGCTGGCGGGCGAGATCGTGGTGTTCGGCCGGCGCGCGCGCGGCGAGACGATGACCAACGGCGCGCTGCGCGACCGCTGGTCGATCCGGCGCGCGCGCCAGCGCCTGTGGGACGACGCGTTGATCCTCGACCGGCTGGACGACGAAATCCTCGCGCGGCCCGCCTTGTTCAACGGGGCGCGCGCGTCGGCGATGCTGGTTTGCGCCTGCCCGGACCCCGAAGCCGCGCGCGACATCGCCCGCGACGCGCTGGAAGGGGCGACGGAAGCCGGGGCGGGCGTGGTCGCGGGGCTGATGGTCGCAAGACTGCTCGACGCGGATCCCGCCAAGCTGCGGCGCGATTACGCACGCCTCTGGCTCGCGCTACGCACGAGAATATGGAATTTGCCGGGGCAATTGCCCCGTTTGTGGCACGTTTGATGCTGGGACGCGCCTGGGAGAGTCCGCCATGAATCTGACACCGCGTGAGAAAGACAAACTGCTGGTTGCGATGGCCGCGATGGTCGCGCGCCGCCGCCTGGAACGGGGCGTGAAGCTCAATCATCCGGAGGCCATCGCCTTGGTCACCGATTTCGTCGTCGAGGGGGCCCGCGACGGCCGCTCGGTCGCCGATCTGATGCGCGATGGCGCCAAGGTCATCACCCGCGCGCAGGTGATGGACGGCATCGCCGAGATGATCCACGACATCCAGGTCGAAGCGACCTTCCCCGACGGCACGAAGCTCGTGACCGTCCATAACCCGATCCGCTGAGGGGCGCCGAAATGAAACCGGGCGAATTCCTGCTGCGCGAGGGCGAGATCGAGCTCAACGCCGGCCGCAAGACGGTGGAGATCGACGTCGCCAATACCGGCGACCGGCCGATCCAAGTCGGCTCGCATTATCATTTCTACGAGACCAATCCGGCGCTGTCCTTCCCGCGCGACAAGGCCTATGGCGCGCGGCTCGACATTCCCGCCGGCACGGCCGTGCGGTTCGAGCCGGGGCAGACGCGCCGCGTGACGCTGGTCGCCTATGCGGGCTTGCGCAAGGTGTTCGGCTTCCGCGCCGACGTGAACGGCAAGCTGAAACCGACCGCGCCCAAGCTTACGAAGAAGAAGGGGAAGTGACATGAGCTATCGTATTCCCCGTTCCTCCTATGCCGGCATGTACGGGCCCACGACGGGCGACCGCGTGCGTCTGGCCGACACCGAATTGTTCATCGAGGTCGAGAAGGACCTGACCGTTTACGGCGAGGAAGTGAAATTCGGCGGCGGCAAGGTCATCCGCGACGGCATGGGCCAAAGCCAAGTCACGCGCGCGGCGGGTGCGGTCGATACCGTCATCACCAACGCGCTGGTGCTCGATTGGTGGGGCATCGTCAAATGCGATATCGGCATCAAGGATGGCAAGATCGCCGCTTTGGGCAAGGCCGGTAACCCCGACGTGCAGCCGGGTGTCGACATCATCGTCGGGCCGGGCACGGAAGTGATCGCGGGCGAGGGGCGTATCGTCACCGCCGGCGGCATCGATTCCCATATCCATCTGATCTGCCCGCAGCAGGTCGACGACGCGCTTTATTCGGGCATCACCACGATGATGGGCGGCGGCACGGGGCCCGCGGCGGGCACGTCGGCCACGACCTGCACGCCGGGTCCCTGGCATATGCACCGCATGCTCGAAGCCGCCGAAGGCTTGCCGATCAATCTCGGTTTCTTCGGCAAGGGAAACGCGTCGGCGGCGGCACCGTTGATCGAGATGATCAAGGCGGGTGCGTGTGCTTTAAAGCTGCACGAGGATTGGGGCACGACGCCCAGCGCCATCGACACGTGTTTGTCGGTCGCGGAGAAATACGACATCCAGGTCGCCATCCATACCGACACGCTGAACGAAAGCGGCTTCGTCGAGGATACGATCGCCGCGTTCAAGGGCCGGAACATCCATTCCTTCCATACGGAAGGGGCGGGCGGCGGTCATGCGCCCGACATCGTCAAAGTCTGCGGCCTGCCCAACGTGTTGCCGTCCTCGACCAATCCGACGCGGCCCTTCACGCGCAACACGATCGACGAACATCTCGACATGTTGATGGTGTGCCATCACCTCGATGGGCGCATTCCGGAGGACGTGGCCTTCGCCGAAAGCCGCATCCGGCGCGAAACGATCGCCGCCGAGGATATCCTGCACGATATGGGCGCCATCTCGATGATGAGCTCCGACAGCCAAGCGATGGGCCGCATCGGCGAGACGATCACCCGCACGTGGCAGACCGCGCATAAGATGAAGGTCCAGCGCGGCCGCTTGCCCGAGGAGAAGGGCGAGAACGATAATTTCCGCGTCAAGCGTTACGTCGCGAAATACACGATCAATCCGGCGCTGGCGCAGGGGATCGCGAAATATGTCGGCTCGATCGAGAAAGGCAAATACGCCGATCTCGTGATCTGGCAGCCCGCGTTTTTCGGCGCCAAGCCCGAGATGATCTTGAAATGCGGGCAGATCGCGGCAGCACCCATGGGCGATCCCAACGCCTCGATCCCCACGCCGCAGCCCGTCCACTACCGCCCGATGTTCGCGACGTTCGGCCGCGCGCTGGCGTCGTCGTGCCTGACCTTCGTGTCGCAAGCCGCCTTCAAGGACGGCATCGCGAAGAAGTTGAAGCTCGACCGCAACGTGCTGCCGGTGAAGGGGATCCGCAAAATCGGCAAGAAGGACATGATCCTTAATAACGCGCTGCCGAAGATGGAGGTCGATCCCGAGACCTACGAAGTGCGCGCCGACGGCAAAGCGCTGGTTTGCGAACCGGCCGACGTGCTGCCGCTCGCCCAGCGCTATTTCCTGTTCTGACATGCGCCGAGCATTGGCCGTCGAACCGGATTGGGATCGCGCATTGAAGGCGGGGTCGGTCACGCTGGCGCATGACAAGCGCCATCTGCGCCGCCAGTTGCTGACCGACGATGCGGGGGGCGAATTCCTGCTCGATCTCGTCCATGCGACCCATCTGCACGAAGGCGACGGGCTCGCACTTGACGACGGAAAATTCGTCGAAGTACTGGCGGCGGCGGAAGACGTGCTCGACATCGCGGGCCGCGACAACGCGCACACGGCGAAGCTCGCTTGGCATCTCGGCAACCGGCATCTGGCCGTGCAAGTGCTCGACGACGGGCGATTGCGCATCGCCTACGATCATGTGATCGAGGCGATGTTGAATGGCCTTGGCGCCAAAGTCTTCCGCGCGAACGAAGCCTTCGCACCCGAGCACGGCGCCTATCATGCGCACTGATGCGCTGCTGCGTCTGATCGCGTGGCTGTCGCCGTCCTTCCCGGTCGGCGCCTTCGCCTATAGCCACGGTCTGGAGGCCGCGATCGAAGACAAGCGCGTGACCGGGGTGGCCGATCTGATCGCGTGGATAAGCGATCTGCTGGAATTCGGGCCCGCGCGCGCCGATGCGGTGTTCTTCGTCCATGCGTGGCGCGCGACGCTGGCGCAAGACGCGCAAGCCTTCGCCGACGTGGCGCAGCGCGCCGCCGCGATGCGCGGGACGGGCGAGTTGACGCTGGAGGCGACGCAGCAGGGCACGAGCTTCGCGTCGGCCGTCGCCAAAGCGTGGCCGGGTTTCGATGGGGACGCGCAAATCTATCCCGTCGCCGTGGCGCGCGCGGCGGCACAAGCCGGAATTCCGTTGCCCGAAGCGCTCGGCGCCTATCTTCACGCCTTCGCCGCCAATATGGTGTCGGCTTCGGTCCGCGCGATTCCGCTGGGCCAAAGCGACGGGCTTGCAGCCATCGCGGGCCTCGAAACCGCGATCGAAGCCGCGCGCGACGCCGCGTTGGATCGCGATCTTGACGACGCAGGCTCGGCCGCACCCGCGCTCGACATTCTCTCCTTCCGCCACGAAACCCAATACACGAGGTTGTTTCGCTCATGACGAAGAACACGGGGCCTTTGCGCGTCGGGATCGGCGGGCCGGTGGGATCGGGCAAGACGGCGCTGGTCGATGCGCTTTGCAAGACGATGCGCCAGCGCTGGGACGTCGCCGCGATCACCAACGACATCTACACGAAGGAAGACGCGTTGTTCCTGACGCGCTCCGGCGCCCTCGATCCCGACCGCATCGCGGGCGTGGAAACCGGCGGCTGCCCGCACACGGCGATCCGCGAGGATGCGTCCGCCAATCTCGCGGCGGTCGCGGAGATGACGCGCAAATTCCCCGGCCTCGAACTTCTGTTCGTCGAAAGCGGCGGCGACAATCTGGCCGCCACGTTTTCGCCCGAACTCGCCGACCTCACGATCTATGTGATCGACGTGTCGGCGGGCGACAAGATCCCGCGCAAAGGCGGGCCGGGCATCACGCGTTCCGACCTGCTGGTCATCAACAAGATCGACCTTGCCCCTTACGTGGGCGCGTCGCTCGAAGTGATGGACCGCGACGCCAAGAAAATGCGCGGGACCCGGCCCTTCTATTTCACCAATATCCGCGCCGGGAAGGGTGTGGCCGAAATTGTCGATTTCATCGCCAAGGCCGGCGGCCTGCCCGCGCGCGCGGCTTGAAAACCCGCGCGGAATGCCGCAAAGGAACGGCTTGAGATAGGAGCCCCCGAATGTCCGACGCCGCGTCCCGTATCGACGAAACCCGCCTGTGGCAGCGCCATGTCGATATGGCCAAGCTGGGCGGCTTGCCCAAAGGCGGGGTGAACCGGCAGGCCTTGTCGGCGGAGGATGCGGCCGCGCGCCGTCTGATCGGCGGCTGGGCGCAGGCGCGCGGCTACGATCTGTTCGGCGATCCGATCGGCAATCTCTATATCCGCCGCGCGGGCACGGAAAACGATGCCGCACCGGTCGTCACCGGCTCGCATATGGACAGCCAGCCGACGGGCGGCAAATACGACGGCATCTATGGCGTGCTCGCCGGGTTCGAAGCGCTGGAAGCGCTCGACGATGCGGGTATACGCACGCGCCGGCCGGTCCAGGTCGTTGCCTGGATGAACGAGGAAGGCAGCCGCTTCCAGCCGGGCGCCATGGGCTCGTCCGTCTGGTCGGGCCATGACGATCTCGAAAAGATGCTGAGCGTGACCGATCGTGAAGGCGTCGTGCTGCGCGACGCATTGGCCCGCACGCTCGCCGAAGCGCCGGTGCGCCAAGTCGACGGCTTCGACCGGAATTTCCACGCCTATATCGAGGCGCATATCGAACAAGGCCCGCGCTTGGAAGCGGGCGCCAAGACGATCGGCGTCGTCACCGGCATCCAGGGTTCGCAGCGCTACACCCTCGATATCGTCGGCGAGGAAGCGCATGCGGGCACGACGCCGTTGCGCGTGCGCAAGGACGCGCTGAAAAGCGCGGTCGCCATCGTGTCGGCGCTGGAGCGCCACATGCACGATCCGGCCGATGTGGTGCGCTTCACCGTCGGGCGCTTCGAATGCCGCCCGGGCTCGCCCAACACCGTGCCGGGGCACGTGCATTTCACCATCGATTTCCGCCATCCCGATGCGGCTGTGCTCGCACGCTTGGGTTCGGGCATCGAAGCGGTGGCGAAAGCGGCCGTCGGTCCATGCAGCGTGACCGTGCAGCGCATCACCGACGTGGCGCCGACGGTGTTCGATGCGCGCATCGTCGATCTGGTGCGCGACAAGGCGAATGCGTTGGGCTTGCCCAATATGGACATGCCCTCGGGGGCGGGTCACGACGCCATGCATGTGGCGCCGTTCTGCCCCGCCGGCATGATTTTCGTGCCGTGCGAGCGCGGCATCAGCCACAACGAAGCGGAAGCGGCCACGCCGTCCGATTTGGCGGCGGGTGCACGCGTGCTGGTCGCGTCGCTCGAAGCGCTCGCGAACGAATAAGGGTTAGAGAATCCCCGCGCGCTTGGCAGGGGCGGCCCCGAGCAGGCGATTGGCGGGCAGGCGCAGCGTGACGCAAGCACCGCCGCCCGCGCCCGTGCCGATATCCAGCCGCCCGCCATGCAGCTCGACATAGCGGCGCACGATGGCGAGGCCCAACCCCGTGCCCGGCGTGCGGCGGACGAAATCGCCCGGCACCATACGCTGGAATTTTTCGTCGAGGCTGCGGATATCGGTGGGCGGGATGCCCGGCCCTTGATCGGCGACCCACAGCACAACGTCGCCGTCATGCGCGCGGCCCAAGCCCAGCGTCACCGTGCTGTCCTTGGGCGCGAAATTGATCGCGTTGGCGAGCATGTTCAGCACGCATTGCGACAGCTTGCGCGCGTCGCCCGACATCGCGATCGGTTCGGGCGGGTGCTGCATGGCCAGCGCCACGTGCGCGTCTTCCGCCTGCGGGCGGACGAGATCGAGCTGACCGCGCGCGAGCGAGGCCAAGTCGAGGGCGGCTTCGTTGAGCCGTTCGGCCGTATCGTCGCCGCGCGCGACTTCGAGAAGCTCCTCGAAAATGCCCATCAGCAGCTTGGCACCGGTCTCGATCGATTCCGCGTATTCGCGCTGTTTATCGGTGGCGGGGCCGCCCACACCGCGCGCGATCATCTGCGCGAAGCCGAGAATGGCGTTGAGCGGCGTGCGCATTTCGTGGCTGGCGGCGGCGAGGAAATAATCCGTCGCGCGCGAGGCTTGCGTGGTTTGCGGGCGCAACACCGCGACATGCCCGTCGCCGCAGCGCATGGAATCGATCGACACGAGGATCAATTGTCCTTGCGCGTCGGTCAGCGCCAATTCCGCTTCGTTGGCGGCCGACAATGCCGCGATCAGCGACGCCTTGGCGATATCGTCGGCGGCCAACGCGGCAATGCTGCCCGGTGCCGTGCCGAACACGCGCACGAACGCGGCGTTGGCGAACACGATGCGCCGATGCGCGTCGAGCCGCACGACCGGCTCGTCCAGGCGTTCGGCCAGCGCATCGATCGTCGATTTGAGCTGGGCGGTCACGGCTTGTGCGCCCAGAGCAGCGAACCGCCGGCCGGCAACACGATGCGCGCGGGCGCGCCCAATCCCGCTTTCGCGAACCAGGCTTCGTATTCCGATTGGGTATAGGCGCGGCCGTGATCGAACAGGGTCATCAAGGATAAGTTGAAGCCCACCATGTCGTCCGGCGCAAGCCCGTCATCGTGAAGAACGGCACCCGCGACGATCAGCACGCCGCCGGGGGCGACCGCGCGCGCGAGATTGGCCAGCGCCGCTTCGGCTTCCGCCGGCCCCAAAACCTGCAATAAAGCGCGCGCCACGACGATATCGGCGGGGCCGCCGGGGGGCGGGCCCTTCAGAACGTCGCCTTCGTCCACGGCGATGCGATCCGCGAGACCTGCCGCCGCGACATAATCGCGCGCCACGGGCAGTGCTGGCGAAAGGTCGCTCGCCGTTGCGGTCAGGCCCGGCAATGCCTTGCACAGTGCGATGGCGACACCGGCCCCGCCGCAGCCCGCATCGATGAGGCGCTTGGCGCCGGACAGATCGAAGCGCTTGGCGATGTCGCGCCCGGCGGCCAGCGCCGTTTTATGAATGCCGCGCAGGAAAGCGTCATCCGAATGATCTTGCGCGCCGCTTGGGGTCGCTTGGCGCACCGCGCGCGCGAAATCGAGCCCACCGCGAAAGAAGCGGCCATAGACCGGCGCGATCGGCCCGATATAGCCGGGGGCCTCGGGTGTGAGATACGCGGCGGATTCTTCGGTCAGCGCATAGCGCCGTTCGCCGTCGCGCACGAGGAAACCGTAGACGCACAGCGCATCGCACAAGGCGGCGAGGCGCGTTTCGTCTTTCGCATCGATCGCGCGCGCGAGCGCGTGCGCGTCCAAAGGTCCGCGCGAAAGGGCGGCGAACAGGTCGAGTTCGAGACCGGCGAGGAAAGCGGCGGCCGGATAGAATCCGGCCAGCGCGCGCTGGAGCGTGAAGGGCGGGGGCGGCTTCTTCCCGCCCTCGCTCACTTCGTCGCGCGCACGGCCGAAATCTCGTCGCGCAGCTTATGCACGATGTCGACGAATTCCGGCTTGAACGTGTCCTCGAGTTTGCGCGGGCGCGGGAAGCTGCTCTCGGTGATCGAGATGATCTTGCCCGGACGCGCGCTCATCATGAATACGCGGTCGGCGAGATACACGGCTTCGCGCAGATCGTGGGTGATGAGCATGACGGTGGGGCGCTTCTTGATCCACAGCGTCTGCACGACGTCCCACAATTCCTCGCGCGTGAACGCGTCGAGTGCGGCGAAGGGTTCGTCCAGCAACAACATCTGCGGCGAGTGGATCAGCGCGCGGCACAACGAACCGCGCTGCTGCATGCCGCCCGAAAGCTGCCAGGGGAATTTGTCTTCGAAACCTTTAAGGCCGACGGTCGCGAGCAATTCCTTGGCGGCGGCGACGTGCTTCTCGCGGTCGCGGCGGAACGTCTTGGAATGCGGTTCGACGATTTCCAGCGGCAGCAGCACATTGTCCATCAGCGTGCGCCAGGGCAGCATGATGGAGTTCTGGAACGCCATGCCGCAGATCTTTAGCGGGCCGGTCACTTCCTGGCCGCCGACGATCACATTGCCCTTGCTGGCCAGATGCAGGCCCGAGACGAGTTTCAGCAGCGTCGATTTCCCGCAGCCCGACGGGCCGACGACCGCGACGAATTCGCCCTGACGGATCTTCAGATCCGCCTGATTGAGGGCGAGCGTATCCCCGTCCTTCGTGCGGTAGACGAGGTCGACCTTGTCGATATCGATGAAAGTGTCGGCTGCGGTCACGGGGTTTATCTCCGATGGCCAGGGAAATTTGTCGGTCATAGGAGCAAGGGCTGTGCCGGTCGGGATCGGCCGGGCCGGGTCACGATGCCGGAGTCCCGGTCGTGAAATCAAGGCTGCTGCTCAACGAATGGGCAGGGCGCGCTAAACCTAGGCAAAATCGAGCTTACTTGTGGATTTTGCGGCGCGGCATTAGCTTGCTGCGCAATCCCGAAGCGAGGAAATCGATGGGCCATTTGTCCACCCATGTGCTCGACACGTATCACGGCAAACCGGCCGAAGGGCTCAAATTCAAGCTGATCCGCAAGACCGGCGACACGGAAACATTGCTGGTCGATGGCGTGACCGATGCCGATGGGCGCAGCAACAAGCCGTTGCTGCCGGGGGCGGAATTCCAAGTCGGGCGCTACGAATTGCGTTTCGAGCTGGCCGCGTACTACCGCGCGAAGGGCGTGCAATTGCCCGAGCCGCCGTTCTTGGACGTGGTGCCGATCGCCTTCGGCATCGCGGAGCCCAACGGCAAATACCACGTGCCGCTGCTGGCGACACCGTGGAGCATGTCCACCTATCGGGGGTCTTGAGAAACGCCATGGATCCGCTGCTGCTCGAATGGCTCGATATCCTCGTGCGCTGGACGCATGTCATCACTGGCATCGCCTGGATCGGCGCATCGTTCTACTTCAACTGGCTTGAATCCCATTTCCGTCCGCTGGAGACGCCCAAGGATCGCGTCGAAGGCGAGGTGTGGCTCGTCCATGGCGGCGGTTTCTATCGCGTCGAGAAATTCGCCGTGGCGCCGCCCACGCTGCCCAAGGAACTGCATTGGTTCAAATGGGAAGCGGCCTTCACCTGGATGTCGGGCATCTTGCTGCTGGCGCTGCTCTACTATGTGGGCTCGACCGGCGATTTCCTGACGATCGACGCCTTGGCGCCTTACGGCATCGGGGCGGCGATCGCCGTGTCGCTCGCCACGATCGCGATCTGCTGGACCGTCTACGATCTGCTGTGGAAGAGCGCCTGGGCCGACGGCAATCCCGGCGGCGCCATGGCGGTGACCTTCGCCGGCCTCGTGCTCGTGGCGTATGTGCTGTCGCATATCATGACCGCGCACGCCGCCTATATCCATGTGGGGGCGGTCATCGGCACGATCATGACCGCGAATGTGTGGATGATCATCATCCCCAACCAGCGCGAACTGGTCGAGGCGACGGCCGCCGGTACGAAGCCCGAAGGCAAATACGCCAAGCAGGCGAAATTCCGTTCGCTGCATAACAACTATTTCACGCTGCCCATCGTCTTCATCATGCTGTCGAAGAATTGGGCGTCGACCTGGGGCCATGAATGGAACTGGGCGATCCTGGCGGGTGTCGCCATCTGCGGCATCGCCGTGCGCCACTTCTTCAACCGGCGCAACAAGGGCGGGGCGCGCGAAGCCTTCTGGCTGCTGCCGGCGGCCGCGGTCGGCATGATCGTGCTGTTCTACGTCGTGCGCGGTTAGCGTCGTCCAGCCGTCACGCGGACGTAATCCCGGCGTCACACGGCGCCGTTAGGACTCCCCGGCAGCGCGCCGCGATTCCCGCGGCGCTTTCCGCCGGGAGAGCTCGATGTCCCTCAAGGATTACGCCACCCTCGCCGCCAAGCCGGAAAACGCCGGTTTGACCTTCGGGGAGCTTTACGAAATTTCGGAAGACATTCCGGTCAATCCGTCGGCGAACCCGACGATCGGCGACGTGTTCGCGCAGCGCATGGGCCGCCGCACGATGCTGGGCGGTCTGCTCGCGGGCACCGCGATCGCGACCGTCGCACCGCAGCTCGCGAACGCGCAGGCGCCCGCCGCGTTCGGCTTTAAGGAAATCGCGCATGGCGTCGACGAGCGCCATCACGTCGCCGAAGGCTACGACGCCGACGTGCTGATCCGCTGGGGCGACGCGCTGTTCGCGGACTCGCCCGCCTTCGATCCCGCCACGCTGACGGGTGCCCAGCAGGAACGCCTGTTCGGCTATAATTGCGATTATGTCGGCATGGCGCCGCTGCCGGGTTCGGCCGACACCGCCACGCGCGCGCTGTTGTGCGTCAACCACGAATACACGTCGCCGGAGCTCATGTTCCGCGGCGTGATGACCGCCGACGGCAAGCCCGACATGTCGAAGATGACCAAGAACGTGGTCGACGTGGAACTCGCGGCGCATGGCGGCTCGATCGTCGAGATCGCCAAGGGCGCCAACGGCAAGTGGATCTATGTGCGCAATAGCGGCTTCAACCGCCGCATCACGGCGACGACGCCGATGCGGCTGTCGGGCCCGGCCGCCGGTCACGATCGCTTGAAGACGTCCGCCGACGCGACCGGCCGCGCGGTGTTCGGCACGATCAACAACTGTGCGGGCGGCATGACGCCGTGGGGCACGTATTTGATGGCCGAGGAGAACTTCCACGGCTATTTCGGCGGCAAGCTGGCCGAAGGCCATCGGGAAACCGCGAACCATCGCCGCTACGGCGTGCCGGGCGGCTGGTACAACTGGCCGGCCTTCTACGATCGCTTCGATCTGGCGAAGGAGCCGAACGAGCCCAACCGTTTCGGCTGGATCGTCGAAGTCGATCCCTACGACCCGGCCTCGACGCCGGTCAAGCGCACGGCGCTGGGCCGCTCGAAGCACGAAGGGGCGGAAAGCATCGTCGCGCGTGACGGCCGCGTCGTCGTCTATTCGGGCGACGACGAGCGCTTCGAGTACGCGTTCAAGTTCGTCACGACCGGCCGTTTCAACCCCAACGACCGCGCGGCGAACATGAACCTGCTCGACGACGGCACGCTCTATGTCGCGAAGTTCAACGCCGACGGTTCGGGCGAATGGATGCCGATGACTTTCGGCACCGGCGCGCTGACCGCCGCCAACGGTTTCGCGAGCCAGGCCGACGTGTTGATCGAAGCGCGCCGCGCCGCCGACGTGATGGGGGCGACCAAGCTCGACCGGCCGGAGGATTTCGAGCCGAACCGCCGCACGGGCAAGGTCTATCTCACCCTCACCAACAACTCGAACCGCAAGGCCGATCAGATCGACGCGGTGAACCCGCGCCCCGGGAATAACTGGGGCCAGGTCGTCGAGTTCGCGGAGGAGGGCGGGGATTTCGCCGCGACGCGCTTCCGCTGGGAATTGCTCGTCGTCTGCGGCGATCCCGCAAAGGCCGACGTGAAGGCGAAGTACAACCCCGCCACGTCCGCCAATGGCTGGTTCGCATGCCCCGACAATCTGGCGATCGATCCCGCCGGCCGTCTGTGGGTCGGCACGGACCAAGGCGGCGCATGGAAAGCGGCCTCTGGCACGGCCGACGGCGTGTACGCCGTCGAAACCGAAGGCCCGGGCCGGGGCACGTCGAAGATGTTCTTCCGCGTGCCGGTGGGCGCCGAAATCTGCGGCTTGTGCTTCTCGTCGGACGGCCGCGCGATGACCGTCGCCGTGCAGCATCCCGGCACGGACGGCGCCAAGGAATACGCGCCCTTCGGCCGCTTGCCGACCTACGACGATCCGCCGACCCGCTGGCCCGATTTCCAGGCCAGCATGCCGCCGCGCCCGTCGGTGGTCATGGTCACCAAGCGCGATGGCGGCGCCATCGGCGGCTGATCGGCCGCAGCCCGTCAATATCGAACGGCGCCGGGGGGACCCGGCGCCGTTTTTGTTTCTTGATACCGCGCTACGTCCGAATTCCGCACCGGATCAGCGGTTTGGAAGAATTTTTACCGCATCTTGAAACGGCGCGAATGCGGCCGACATTTAGAAAGTTCGAAAACGAAGCCGAAGGCGGAGTACCCCCATGGAGACGCTGTTGCGGTCCGACGACAATTCCACCCCCGACGGCGAGCGGATCGCCAGCGACAAGCCCACGCGCGCCGAAGCCGAAGCGGCGGTGCGCACGCTGTTGCGCTGGACCGGCGACGACCCGGCGCGCGAAGGCTTGGTCGATACGCCCGCGCGCGTCGTGCGCGCCTACGAGGAATTCTTCCAAGGCTACGACAGCGATCCGATCGAGATCCTGCAGCGCACCTTTGAGGAGACCGACGGCTACGACGAAATGGTGCTGCTGCGCGACGTGTCGTTCGAAAGCCATTGCGAACATCACATGGTGCCGATCGTCGGCAAGGCGCATATCGCCTATCTGCCGAACAAGCGCGTCGTGGGCATTTCCAAACTCGCGCGCGTGCTGGATATCTACGCCAAGCGGCTTCAGATCCAGGAGAAGCTGACGGCCCAGATCGCCAACGCGGTCCAGGACGTGCTCCAGCCCAAGGGTGTCGCCGTGCTGATCGAGGCGCAGCACCAATGCATGACCACGCGCGGCGTGCACAAGGCGGGCGTGTCGATGGTGACGAGCCGCATGCTCGGCGCTTTCCGCACCAATGCCGCCACGCGGCGCGAATTCATGGCCATGGTCGGGCGCGGCTGACGCGGGACATATCGCGATTGGGCGGCTATTCTGGCCGCCCATGAGCACCCCAACGTCGGACGGCGCGTCGGCCGCCATCGCCCAGGCACGCCGGAATCTGACCGCGATCGGTCTGATCGTCGCGATGACGATCTCTTTCGCGCTGCTGGATGCGACCGCGAAATACGCGACCCAGATCTTTCATCCGTTCCAGATTGTCTGGGGCCGGTATCTTTTCCATTTCCTGCTGCTGACGCCGATCCTGCTGCGCAAAGGCCCCGTTCAGGCCTTCGCCAGCACGCGGCCCGGCTTGAACGTCGCGCGCGGTTTCATGCTGTGCGTGGTGACGCTGCTGTTCTTCTCGTCGATCAAATATCTGCCGCTGGTCGACGCGCAGGCGATCTCGTTCATCACGCCGCTGACCATCGTCGCGATCGCGCATTTCGTGCTCGGGCAGAAAGTCGGCCCGCGCCGCTGGGCCGCCGTCGCCGTCGGCTTCGCGGGCGTGTTGATCGTCATCCGGCCGACCGGCGATATGCATTGGGCGGCGCTGCTGTGCCTGGGCATGGCGCTGATGAACTCGGTCTATCATCTGGCGACGCGCTCGCTCGCGCGCACCGATTCCTCGCGCGTGCAATTGCTCTATGCGGGGCTGACCGGCACGCTGGTGTTCTCCATGCTCGTGCCGTTCGTCTGGGTCACGCCCGATTTGATGGGCTGGCTCATTCTGATGACCTTGGGCGTATTCGGCGCCGCCGGCCATTATCTGATGGGCGAAGCCTATGCCCGTGCCCAGCCCGCGATTTTGGCACCCTTCACATATACGCAGATCGTTTGGGCGGGGGCGATGGGTGCCTTGTTCTTCGGCCATGTGCCCGACGGGTGGACGCTGTTCGGTGCCGCCATCGTCGTGGCGGCGGGGCTTTACGTTTTCTATCGTGAGCGCGCCGTGGCGCGGACGGGAAAATGATCCGCGCGGCGTTCGCGGCCTTGGCGCTGTTGATCGCGTCGCCCGCCGCCGCGCAAAGCCCGGCCGACGATACGGCCGCGTTCGAACGCGGGCTCGACGCCTATTTCGCCGGCGATCCCGAATCCGCGTGGTTCTTCTGGCTGGGTCCGGCCGAGCGCGGGCATGTCGGCGCGCAATTCTCGCTCGGCAATCTCTATCGCCAGGGCGAAGGCGTGCCCGCCGATGCGGTACTCGCCGCGCAATGGTTCGCGCGCGCCGCCGCCGCGGGCCATGCGCACGCCAAGCTCAATTACGCGCTGATGCTCGACGCCGGCCTGGGTGTCGCGCGCAATTCGGTCGCGGCCTATATCGAGGCGATCCGCGCCGCGCAAAATTTGGACGGCGCGGATCGCCGTCAAGCGCGCGAAATCGCCGCGACGATCGCGCGCCGCTTGACGCCCGACGAGGCCGAGCGCGCGCGAAAGCAGTTGATGGAAGGCTCGGGCCCGCGCCGTTAGCCGCTTACTTCTTGTCCTTCTTCGCGTTCGCCGCTCGCTTCTCGACGCTCTTGCCCTTGGTTTCGGCCGCGTCGCGGCGCTGCTGGTTCTGATCGCGGACTTGGCCCGCGCGTTCGGCGCCGCGCGTCTCGCCGCCTTGATTGGCGCGGTTGGGCGTCGACTGCGCGGAGGCGTCGGCGCTTACGAAGGTAAGCAGAACGGCGGCGGCGATGATGCTCTGGCGTTTCATGGCGGTCGCTCCCGTTTGATTTTATTTACCGGCGAAATTCGCTTTGCGCTTTTCCAGGAAGGCGCCGACACCTTCCTTGAAATCCGCCGTGCCCCACAAGGCCGCGATCGCCTTGCGTTCGTAGGCGAGGCCGGTTTCGAGCGGCGTGTCGCGCGCGGCCAGCACCAATTCCTTGGCGAGGCGCGCCGCGAGCGGCGCCTTCTGCGCGATCTTCGCCGCGATCTCGACGGCGCGCAATTGGGCGTCGTCGGCGATCTCGGCAACGAGTCCGGCGGCGAGGGCCGTTTTCGCGTCGATAAATTCGCCGGTGAGGATGAGTTTCATCGCGAGCTGCTGGCCCGCGATGCGCGCCAAACGCTGCGTGCCGCCGCCGCCGGGAATGAAGCCGAGATTGATCTCCGGCAAGCCGAATTGCGCCGCCGGGCCCGCAACGGCGATATCGGCGTGCATCGCCAATTCCAACCCGCCGCCCAGCGCGTAGCCGTCGATCGCAGCGACCATCGGTTTGGCGAAGCGCCGGATGCGCCCCCATAGCGCGGTGCGCGCATCGAGCAACCCCGTCACCGTATCGCGCGTGGCGAGTTCTTTGATATCCGCACCGGCCGCGAAAACCTTGGCGCCGCCGGTCAGCACGATTGCGCGAATATTCGCGTCGTCGTTCGCGGCTTCCAGCGCTTCGGCGAGTGCGATCAGCAGCGGGGAGGATAGGGCGTTGCGCGCCTCGGGCCGGTTGAGCGTCAGCCGGCGGACATAGGGGGCGGGTTCGTCGATCAGAAGAATGGCGTCGGTCATGGCGGGCGGGATTTGCGCGGCCTCATGGTTCGACAGGCTCACCATGAGGCCTCACCCTGAGCCTGTCGAAGGGCGAGGCCGACAGGATAACACGCGGCAAAAAAATATCCCCGCCGGGCGGGACCCGGCGGGGACGGATCGAATACCGATCGTGCGGCGCCGCGTTAGCGGCGTTCCGGCACCCGCGCCACTATGGAGATAATGGCGCTGCGGATATGGGCTTTGGCCCCATCCGAAGCGGCACTTGCCGGCGTGTGGCCAGCGTTGAACGATCCTTGTTTCACGGATCACCTCCTTTCGTGGCGGCGACCGGCGGCGTTCCCGCGCCACCTGTCGTTGGTCACCGGAAGGGCGCGTAAGGCGCGCCCGCCTTGCCCCCCGGAACCGCGGCTACCCCGCGACTCGAAACGGAAGGCCATCGACACGCAAAGTTTGAATCAGCCCAAGACTCGCGGTCAAGGTTTTCCACAGGGGCGTCGGTTACGCTCCCGTGAAATCCTCAAATTTTGCCGGCGGCCTGCTGGCGCAGCTTGAAGCGCTGGACCTTGCCCGTTTCGGTGCGCGGCAATGCGTCGACGAATTCGACCGCGCGCGGATATTTGTAGGGCGCGATCGTCGCCTTCACATGGTCCTGCAGCGCCTTGACCGTCTCGGGTCCGGCGTCCTTCATGTCGCGCAGCACGACATAGGCTTTGACGACCATGCCGCGATCGCGATCGGGTGCGGCGACGACGGCGCATTCCTTGACCTTGGCGTGTTCGAGCAACGCGCCTTCGACCTCGGGGCCGGAGACGTTGTAGCCCGCCGTCACGATCATGTCGTCGGTGCGCGCCTGGTACCAGAAATAGCCGTTTTCATCCATGCGGAAGGCGTCGCCGGTCAGGTTCCAGCCCTTCTGCACATAGGCTTTCTGGCGTTCGGGATCGGCGAGATAGCGGCAGCCCGTGGCGCCGCGAATGGCCAAGCGGCCCACTTCGCCCGGCGGCAACTCGTTGCCCTCGTCGTCGAGGATGCAGGCCGTGTAGCCGGGAATCGCCTTGCCGGTGGCGCCGGGGATGATGTCCTCCTGCCGCGCGGAGACGAAGATGTGCAGCATCTCGGTGGCACCCAGACCGTCGAACAATTTGATGCCGGTGAAATCGTGCCACGCCTCGAAGATCGGCTTGGGCAGGAATTCGCCCGCCGACACCGCCTTGGTCAGGCTCGCGAAGGCCGATTTGGGCGCGTTGTCGGCCATCACGCGATAGGCGGTGGGGGCGGTGAACAGGATCGTCGCTTTATGGTCCTGCACGATCTGCGGCAGCGCGTCGGGCGAGCCCTTCTCGACCAAGGCGGTCGAGGCGCCGAAGCGCATCGGGAAGGTGACGAGACCGCCCAAGCCGAAGGTGAAGGCGAGCGGCGGCGAGCCCGTGAAGATGTCGTCGGCGTTGGGTTGCAAAATGTAGCGCGGGAAGGCGTCGCAGATCGCGAGGATGTCGCGATGGAAATGCATCGTACCTTTCGCGTTGCCGGTGGTGCCCGAGGTGAACGCGATCAGCGCGACGTCGGTCAGCGAAGTCGGGCAATTCTCGAAGCCTTGGGGCTTCTTCGCCATACGCGCTTCGATGCCGTCCGCCGCGTCGGTGTTGAAATAGAGGATGTCTTTGCAGGCGGGCGCGGCGTCCTTCGCCTTCTCCATATCCTCGGCGAGGCGTGCGTCGCACAAGGCGAGCGCGATCTTCGCCTTGTCGATGATCTGGACGAGCTCGCGCGAACGCAGCAGCGGCATCGTCGTGACCGCGATCCCGCCCGCCTTGATGACCGCGAACCAGCACGCGACCATCATCGGATTGTTGGCGGAGCGCAGCAGCACGCGGTGGCCGGGCTTCAACCCCGCATCTTCCGTCAGCACGCGCGCGATGGCGTTGGCGCGGGTCAGCAGATCGGCATAGGTCCAAATTTCCTTGCCGAAGCGGATGCAGGCGCGCCCGCCCCAGCCGCGCGCGACGGCCTTGTCGAGGAGTTCGACGCCCGCGTTGCAACGCTGCGGGTAATAGAATTCCGGCAGCGCGAAGAACATCTCCGGCCATTCGTTCAGCGGCGGCAGATTGTCCCGCGCGAAACTGTCGACATGGGCGGTGAAAGGCAGAATGCGCTCAGGCATGGGCGGTCTCGTCGTAAGCGGGGATCGGCAATTCGACGCGGATGGTTTGCGACGGCGGCGAGGTGTGGCCCGACGCGTCGTAGGCTTTGACGTGATAGGCGTAGGAAAGGCCGCCGAGCACCATGCGATCGACGAATTTGGTGCCCTTTACGGCTTCGACGATGCGCGGCGTGCCATCGGCCTCGACGCGATAGACGTCGTAGCCGGTGGCCGCACCGGTCGCGCGTTTCCACGCGAGCTTGACGGCACCGTTTTCGAATTTCGCGGTCAGGCCCGCATCGCCGTCCGGCCAAGCGGGCGCGTCCGTGTGCATGTCTTCGTGCGGCGCCTGTTCGACGCCCTTGGGCCACAAGAAACAGGCGACGAGTTTGAAATTCTCGTCGAGCTGTTTGCAGACATTGCAGTAGATGCAGCGCACGATCGAAGCTTCCCGTTTGGACGCGACCTTGCGAACCCAATCGGGATCCGCCAGCAATTGCCGGGCCATGCCGATCATGTCGGCCTTTCCGTCCTGCAGAAGGCGCTCGGCGTCGGCCGGTTCGCTGATCTTGCCTGCGGAAATCACCGGCACGTCAAAGCCGTTCGCGTTGATGAATTCCTTGATCGATGCGGCGAGATGCACATGCGGCATCGGCGGGTATTGCTCGCCCGGCATGCAGCGATCGCCCGAATAGCCAGTGTAGGGGTAGAGCGCTTCGCCTTCCTTGTGGACCGCGTCTTCGAATTTGCCGCCGACCGACAGCGAGATGTAGTTCACACCCAATTGCGCCATGCGCAGCGCGATGCGCTGTGAATCGGGCAGCGCGTAGCCATCCTTGATGGCTTCTTCCGCCAAGAAGCGCACGCCGACCGGCCAGTCGTTGCCCACGCGCTTACGCACTTCGGTCATCACGCGGCCGAACATGCGCAACCGGCCTTCCAGCGTGCGGCCGTCGAATTCGTCGCGGCGCGGATTGCGACGCGACAGGAACGACGACAGCGTATAGGCGTGCGCGGAATGGAGTTCCACGCCGTCGTAGCTCGCTTCGCGCGCGCGCGCGGCGGCGGTGCCGAAATCCTCGACGATCTTGTCGATATCCTGCGGCGACAGCATGTCCAGCGTCTGGCGCCAGCCGGATCGCGCGACCTTCATGAAATGGATGATCTGCGGCACGATCATCGACGGGCCGGCATCCTTCACCTGTTTCACCATCTCGCGATGGCCGGCGACGAAATCGTCGCGCGACAGGCGCAGCAGCGGGCCGGATTTGGATTCATGGATCGCCGTCGCTTCGACGACGATCAGGCCGACATGGCCCTCGGCGTAGCGCACATAGCGGTCGATGATGCCTTGATTGACGAACCCGTCCTCGCCCGACAGGCGCGTGACCATCGCGGGCACCGCGATGCGGTTGGGAGCGGTTGCCGTGCCGATGCGGATGGGTTCGAGAATTTTCACGTCTGCGGCTCCGACAAAATCTGGCTGGCGATGACGAGCTTCTGGATTTCGCTCGCACCCTCGTAGATGCGCAACGCGCGCACTTCGCGGTAGAGCCGTTCGACCGTTGCGCCGGCGACCACGCCTTGGCCGCCATGAAGCTGCACGGCGCGATCGACGACGCGCTGCGCCATCTCGGTCGCGAAGAACTTCGCCATCGACGCTTCGCGCGTGATGCGCGCTGCGCCGGTGTCCTTCGTCCACGCGGCGCGATAGATCAGCAACGCGGCCGCGTCGATTTCCGTCGCCGCCTCGGCCAAGGCCGCTTGGGTGAGCTGCATATCGGACAGCATTGCGCCGAAAACCTTGCGCGATTTCGAGAACGCGATCGCTTCGTCGAGCGCGCGGCGCGCGAAGCCGAGTGCGGCGGCGCCGACGGTCGAGCGGAACACATCCAGCGTCGACATCGCGATCTTGAACCCGTCGCCGGGCTTGCCGAGCAGGGCGCTCGGCTCGACGCGGCAATTCTCGAAACGCAATGTCGCCAGCGGATGCGGGGCCGACACGTCGATCCGCGCTTCGACGATCAGACCCGGCGCATCGGCCGGCACGACGAAGGCCGATAGGCCCTTGGCACCCGGCGCTTCGCCGGTGCGCGCGAATACCACGTACTGGCCCGCGATGCCGCCATTGGAAATCCAGGTCTTGCGGCCGTTCAAGCGCCAGCCATCGCCGTCTTTCGTGGCGGTGGTGCGCAACGCCGCGACGTCCGACCCGCCTTCGGGCTCCGACATCGCGAAGGCGCCCAGGCTCTTGCCCGCCCGCACGGCCGGCAGCCATTTGGCTTTTTGTTCGGGGCTGCCGAACAGCACGATGGAGCCCGTGCCCAGGCCTTGCATCGCGAAGGCGAAATCGGCGAGGCCGGAGTGATAGGCGAGGGTTTCGCGCGCCAAGCACAGCGTGCGCACGTCGTGCGATCCGTCGGGCACGGCGGTGTCGAGGAACTTCTCCGCCGCCAGCATCGAAACGAAATTCTTGGTCGTCGCGTCGGCGTCGTGCTCGTCATGCGCGAGCGGCTCGATCTTCGCTTTGCCGAAAGCGGAAAGACGCGCGGCGAAATCGCGATGCTTCGCCTCGAAAAACGGCCAGGACAGGAACGAGCGGTCGGCCATCAATTGCCCTCGAACACCGGTTTCTGCTTGGCGACGAAAGCGCGATAGGCGCGCTCGAAATCCTTCGTCTCCATGCAGATCGCCTGGGCTTGCGCTTCGGCTTCGATCGCCTGATCGACGCCCATATTCCATTCGTGGTCGATGGCCTTCTTGGTCATCGAATGGGCGAAGGTCGGGCCGTTGGCCAGATCGCGCGCCCAATTCTTCGCCGCCGTTTCAATCTCGGCCGTGGGTACGATCTTGTTGAAGAAGCCCCAGCGTTCGCCTTCCTCGGCCGACATCGAGCGGCCGGTGAACAGCAATTCCGCCGCACGGCCTTGGCCGATGATGCGGGGCAGGATGGCGCATGCACCCATGTCGCAACCGGCGAGGCCGACGCGCGTGAACAGATACGCGACCTTCGCGGCCGGCGTGCCGATGCGTAGATCGACCGCCATCGCGATGGCGGCACCCGCACCCGCGCAAATACCGTCGATGCCCGCGATGACCACCTGCGGGCAGGCGCGGATCGCCTTCACCAGATCGCCGGTCATGCGCGTGAAGCGCAGAAGGTCCGGCATTTCCATGCCGACCAGCGGGCCGATGATCTCGTGCACGTCGCCGCCCGAGCAGAAATTGCCGCCGGCCCCGGTGACGATCACGGCCTTGATCTGGTCGACATAGCAAAGGTCGCGGAACAGATCGCGCAGCTCGGCGTAGCTTTCGAACGTCAGCGGGTTCTTCTTCTCCGGCCGATTCAGCACGATATGCGCGACCTTGCCGTCGACCGACCAGCCGAAATGTTTGGGCGCGAAACGCGCGATATCGTAGCGGGTGAGGGCGGTCATGCGGCTTCCTTGCCGCCGCGATTGGCGGCTTTGGCGGATTGCTTTAATTTCGCCAGCATGTCGAGCAGGCGCTTGAGGTCGTTGCGATCGAGGCCCGCGAAGGCTTCGTCGATCCAGCGTTCGTGTTCGGGCAGCATCGCTTCGAAGCCGCGCTTGCCGGCCGGCGTGAGGCGCACGCGCGACTGGCGGCGATCGGCGGCGGAAATCGTGCGGCGCACGAGGCCTTCGCCGACCAACGCTTCGACGAGGCCGGTGACGTTGCCCGCCGACACCATCATGGCGCGCGACAAATCGCCCATCGTCAGACCGTCGTCGCCCGCGCGATGCAACTGCGACAGCAGGTCGAAGCGCGGCAAAGTGATGTTCCACGTCTCGCGCAAACCGCCGCGCACGCGCGATTCGATCAGGTTCGCGCAGGTCAGCAAGCGCAGCCAGGCGCGCAGTTGCAGATGGTCGGAATCCTCGTGTCCGCGTTCGCGATCCATCAGATTTCCCCCGCGGCGATCGGAATGGCCGCACCGGTCACCGAGGCGGCTTCGTCGCGCGCCAGCCACGCCACACACGCGGCGACTTCCTCGGGCTTGATCAGGCGGCCCATCGGGTTCGCGGCGGCGAAACCGGATTTCACGTCGTCGCCCGCCTTGCCCGTTTTGGCGGCGACGCGCGCGGCGGCGTCCGCCAGCATCGGCGTGTCGGTATAGCCGGGGCATACGGCATTGATCGTCACGCCGCTGCGCGCATATTCGGCGGCGAGCGCCTTCGTCAGGCCGACCAGCCCGTGCTTCGCGGCGGTGTAGGCGGATGTATAGGCGTAGCCTTTGAGGCCCGCGGTCGAGGCGACATTGATCACGCGGCCCCAGCCATCTTCGGCCATCGCCGGAATCGCGAGTCGGCAAGCCGTATACGCGGCGGTGAGATTGAGATTGAGCATCCGCGCCCACATATCGGGATCGGTGCGCGCGAAGGGGGCGGTCTCCGCATTGCCGGCGTTGTTCACCAGAATATCGACATGCTGATGCCCGGCGGCGGTCGCGAAAGCATGGCCCAGCGCTTTGGCGTCGGTCACGTCGCAGGCGAGGGCTTCGGCGCCCAATTCGGCGGCGAGCGGACCAAGATGCGTGACGTTGCGCGCGATCAGCGTAAGCCTGGCACCATCCGCATGAAGGGCGCGGGCGATGGCGGCACCGATGCCGCGCGACGCACCCGTGACGAGCGCGTGGCAGCCCGCGAGCGGACGATGGGCGTCGGTATCAACGGCGGTTTCGATCGACAATCCGGCCTCCCCAGGCGAGATACTTTAAGTCTAAAGTATCTAACCGGGGAAGCGCAAGGCGCGTCAGCGCGCGGGCACGAGCCGCGCCAGAACGCCGTCGCGCGAATCGCTGACGAAATAGACGTAACCGTCGGGCCCGACACGCACATCGCGGACACGCCCGGCCGCCCCTTCGGCGAGTTTCTGTTCGCCCGCGACGCGCCCGTCGCGGATCGTCACGCGGCGGATCGCGCCTTCGCGCAGCATGCCGACCAGCAAATCGCCGCGCCAAGCGGGGAAAGCGTCGCCGTGATAGATCGCGAGTCCCGACGTGGCGGGCGAGGTCGGGCCCCAAGTATGGATCGGCGCTTCCATGCCGGGCTTTGCCGTGCCTTCGCCGATTTGCGCGCCCGAGCCGTATTGGCGGCCATGCGTGACGACCGGCCAGCCGTAATTCAAGGCCGGTTTGACGATGTTGATTTCGTCGCCGCCTTGCGGCCCGTGTTCCACACTCCACAAAGTCGCGCCGTCGAAGGCCAGGCCCTGCGGATTGCGATGGCCGTAGGAGTAGATCTCCGGCCGATAGCCGGCGCGGCCAAGGAATGGATTGCCGGGGGCGGGTTTGCCGTCGCGCGTTAGGCGCAACACTTTGCCCGCGAGATCGTCGATGCGCTGCGCGCGCGGATCGTTTCCGCGTTCGCCCGTCGTCATATAGAGAAACCCGTCCGCGCCGAAGGCGAGGCGCGAGCCGAAATGCCGCCCGCCCGATCCCGCCGGTGTGGCGTCCAGCAACGTCGCAACGTCGCTCAAGCGCCCGTCGGCGTAGCGCGCGCGCATGAGGCGGGTGAGCGCGCCGCCTTCGGTCTGTGCGGCCATGGTCAGATAGATTTCGCCGGTTGCCGCGAAATCGGGGGCGAGGGCGATATCGAGCAAGCCGCCTTGGCCGCTGGCATAGACCTGCGGCATGCCCGCGACGGGCTCGGCGCGCAACGCGCCGTTCGCGAAAACGCGCAAACGGCCGGGGCGTTCGGTGATCAGCGCGTCGCCGTTCGGCAGGAAGGCGATCGCCCAGGGATTTTCCAGGCCGCGCGCCAGCGTTTCGACGCGATAATCCTGCGCCGCGACGGGTGCGGCAAACAACGCCAAAATTACAATCAGAAAACGCATTTACGCCTCCACCGTTCCGAAGAAGGGTGGGGCGAAGTGCGGGTTAGTTCAAGGGCGCTAAAACGCTTTGAACGTGATCAGCGTGAACGTGTCCTTCACGCCGGGAATTTTCTGGATGCCCATGACGAAATGGCCGGGGTCCATGTCGTCCGGCAAATAGCATTTCAGATGCAGATCGTACTGGCCCGAGATCGAATAGACCTCGGAGACCTGTTCGGTCTCCATCGCGCGCTCGGCCACGTCGTAGGCGTGACCGAGTTCGCATTTCACCATGATGAAGATCGTCTGCATGGGCGAAGCACTCCCTCGCCGATCAGTTAACCCGCCGCGCGCCGTCCGCGCAACAGGAAGGCGGGGACGCCGCCGTCGTCGAAGCCGCGCCCCAGGCCTTCCGGCAGCGGGGCATGGCGCTCGTTGCCGACATGGTCGCCCGGGATGCGTTCGTGATGGACGCGTTCCTGATGCGATTGCCGTTCCGGCCGGCGCGGCTGGCGCTGACGCGGGGCCGGCGCTTGAACCGGGGCGGGCGGCACGAAATCGACGACCGCCGCAGGCTCGGCCAGGACGACAGGTTCCGCGACGACGACCGGCGCTTCGGCCGCCAGGGGCAATTCGCCCGTGACCGCTTCCGGCGCCGGGGCTTCGTCGCGCTGGGGCCGGCGCGAACGGCCGCCGCGCTCGCGACCGCCGCTACGCCCGCCGCGCGAACGCGATTCGCGCTCGGGCCGCGGGGCGTCGCCTTCGGCGTCGCCGCCGGTCGGCGCTTCGAAACCTTCCAGCACGATCGGCGGAATGGCCTTCTTGATCAGCGATTCGATCGCGCGCACGAACTTCGCATCGTCGCGCGTGGCGATCGTATAGGCGATGCCCGAACGTCCCGCGCGGCCGGTGCGGCCGATGCGGTGGACGTAATCCTCGGCGTTGATCGGCACGTCGAAATTGAACACATGCGACAAGCCGCCGATGTCGAGGCCGCGCGCGGCCACGTCGGAGCAGACCAGGATCTGGATCTCTTCGCGCTTGAACCCGTCGAGCGTTTCCATGCGCGTCGTCTGGTCCATGTCGCCGTGCAATGCGCCGACATTGAAGCCGTGGCGCTTGAGCGACTTCCACAGAATGTCGACGTCGCGCTTGCGGTTGCAGAACACGAGCGCGTTCTTGATCTGCTGCGCGCCGATCAGGCGGCGCAGCGTTTCGCGCTTCTCGCGCTCGGCGACCGTGACGATGCCTTGCGTCACCGTGTCGGCCGTGGCGGCCGGGGCCGAAACCGCGACTTCCTTCGGATTGTTGAGGAACTTGTCCGCGAGGCGCTTGATCTCCGGCGCCATGGTCGCGGAGAAGAACAGCGTTTGACGCAGCGGCGGCAGCAACGAAACGATGCGTTCGACATCGGGGATGAAGCCCATGTCGAGCATGCGGTCGGCTTCGTCGATCACCAGCAGCTTGGTGTCGTGCATCAGGATGCGGCCGCGATCGAACAGATCGAGCAAGCGGCCCGGTGTGGCGATCAGCACGTCGACGCCGCGTTCCAGCGCCTTTTGCTGCTCGTCCATCGACACGCCGCCGATCAGCAGCGCCTTGGTGAGCTTCAGGTACTTGCCGTATTTGTCGAAATTCTCGGCGACTTGCGCCGCGAGTTCGCGCGTCGGCTCCAGGATCAGCGAGCGCGGCATGCGCGCCTTGGCGCGGCCTTGGCTCAGCGCATCGATCATCGGCAGCACGAAGCTTGCCGTTTTACCCGTGCCGGTCTGGGCACAGCCCAGAACGTCGCGGCCCATCTGGACGTAGGGGATGGCTTTTTCTTGGATCGGTGTCGGGGTCGTATACCCCGCGTCTTTGATCGCGTTCAGAACGGGCTCGGAGAGCCCCAAATCTTCGAAAGTCATTACTCCGGTCTTCATTTCGGTTGGCGCCGCATTCGTCTTTGGCAGCGCGACCTCCCGGTGGCATCCCGGGCGGCGGGTCCCGCCGATCGGGACCCCATAGGGAAGGCGCAAGGTACGGCGCCTTTTCGCAGTCGCGGTAAAACCCCGCAGAACGGTAGGAAACTATGGATTTATGGCGAAAAGTCAAGGTTCCGGCTAAGGGTTACCCATGATTATGGACGCCTCGAAAGCCCAATTGCTGGTCGTCGACGTGCAGGAACGCCTGCTGCCGGCGATGGCCGAACCCGATCTCGTGACCGGCGGATGCGCCAAATTGGTGACCGCCGCCAAGCGCTTGGCGGTTCCCGTCCTGGTTTCGGAACAATATCCGAAGGGCCTGGGACCGACCGTCGCGGCGTTGAAGGACGCAGGCCCGGTATGCGCCAAATTGGCGTTCTCCTGTGCCGCCGATGCCGGGATCGCGCAAGCGATCGAGGCGCGGAATCGCCCGCAAATCGTGATTTGCGGAATCGAGGCGCATGTCTGCGTGCTGCAATCGGCGCTCGGCTTCAAGGCGAAGGGCTATGAAATCGCGGTCGTGTGGGATGCGATTTCGTCGCGCAAACGCGAGGATAAGGAACTCGCCGCCCAGCGTCTGCGCGCCGAGGGCGATTCGATCGTCAATGTCGAGATGACGATCTTCGAATGGCTGCACGCGGCGGGTACGCCGCAATTCAAAGAACTTTCGGCGTTGATTAAATGAGCAAGATCCCCCTCGTTCTTCTGCCCGGTCTGCTGTGCGATCAAGCGCTGTGGCAAAAACAGATCGACGCGCTGTCGGATATCGCCGATTGCCAAGTGCCCGATCTCACGCAACACGACACGCTCGCCGGCATGGCGGAACATGTGCTCGCCAACGCGCCCGCGAAATTCGCGCTCGCCGGCTTGTCGATGGGCGGCTATCTGACGTTCGAGATTTTGCGCCGGGCGCGCGAGCGCGTGCTGCGCGTGGCGCTGCTCGACACCTCCGCGCGCGCCGATACGCCCACGCAAAACCGGAACCGCAAGATGTTCGTGTCGCACGCCAAGCGCGGCAAGTTCAAAGGTGTCACGCCGCAGCTCATCCATAATTGGGTCAGCCCCAAATCCTCGCTGCGCGATCCCGGCATCATCGATGCGGTGCAGGAGATGACGCTGCGCGTGGGTTCGGACGCGTTCTGCCGCCAGCAAGCGGCGATCATGGAACGGCCGGATTCGCGCCCGCAATTGCCGCTGATCCAATGCCACGCGCTGGTGCTGTGCGGGCGCGAGGATGCGGCGACGCCCTTGGAGATGAGCCAGGAGATGGCGGCGGATATTCCCTCCGCCCAGCTCGTCGTGCTGGAGGATTGCGGGCATCTCGCGACGATGGAAAAGCCCGACGAAACATCCGTCGCGATGCGCCGCTGGCTGAAAGCGGAATGATCGCGACACTCGCCATCTATGCCGGTGCGGCACTGGCGGAGATTGCGGGCTGTTTCGCGTTTTGGATCTGGATGCGCGGCGGCGCTTCGCCCTGGTGGCTTGCGGGCGGCATGGTCTCGCTCGCGGCCTTCGCGTGGCTGCTGACATTGAGCCCGGCCGAGGCGGCGGGGCGCGCTTACGCCGCCTATGGCGGCATCTATATCGTCGCGTCGCTGATCTGGCTTTGGGGTGTCGAAGGCCGCATGCCCGATCGCTGGGATGTGATCGGGGCGGCGATATGTTTCGCCGGCGCGGCGCTGATTTTGTACGGCCCGCGCGCCGGGGCTTGAAATAACGCACCCGATATGGCCATTGCTGGGGCGAACCTTTCGAGGCCCGCCTTGTCTTCGCCCGCATCCGACGACGAAATCGCCCAGCAAATCCGTCGCGCCTTCCGTTCCTTGTGGCGGCTGGGAAGCCACGCGCTGGTCGGCTGGCGCGAAACGCCGCGCGGCCTCGAAATCCTGACCGTGCCGAAGATCCGGCTGTTCACGCTGGAGGATCCGCCGCGCCGCGTCTTCTTGGGCGAGCGGCATATGGGCGACGGCGCGTTCGACGAAGTCGCGCGGTTCCTCGCCGTGCAGCCGATCGAACTGCGCTTGCCGCGCCCGGTGGGCGACATGACGGGCGAGATTCCGCCCGCGTTGATCGACCGCGAATTCATGCCGCTTTGCGTGCGGCTGTCCGAAGCGCGCGCGGTGCTGCTGCTGGATATCGTCGCGTTCTCGAAGAACCGGCCGGAAATCCAGGCGGCCCAGCTCGCCACGCTCGATTTCGCGATCAATCTGGCGGGCGAGGCGGCGACGAAGCTCGGCTTTCCCTTCACCATGGAACGCTCGACGACCGGCGACGGCTATTACGTCTGGAACGCGCGCAAGGGCGTTGAGGCCGACGCGGCTTTGTTCGCCTTCTACGTGCTGCTGTCGATCTACTATCTCGCGATCAAGCGCACGACGAAGGTCGCCGACGTGGTGCCGGAGCTGCGCGGCAGTCTGAGTGTGGGCAGCCACTATACCTATTACCGGCCGTCGCGCGACGAGTTGGGCTTCGCCGAATATATCGTCGGCGACGTGACGATCGCGGTGGCGCGCTTGATCCAAAATTGCCGCGCCGGACAAATCCTGGTCGGCGAATTCACGCGCCCCGGCGGGGAAGGGGCGCCGCCGCTCGACACCGATGCCTTCGTCAAGCTGGTCGACGAACACTTATCGCGCCTGACGGGGCTGGACGTGCTCGGCACCAAAGTCGCGCGCGCGACGATGTATCTGACCGGCCCGCAAGGCCCCGACGGCAAGTTCCGCCGCCAGAAGCTGAAGGTCGTCGACAAGCACGGCATGTCGCATTTCTGCTTCAACGCGAAGGTCAACGCTTTCCTGGAGGCGGGCGAACCGTTCTACGGCGGCTTGCAGCACGCCGATTTCGTCGCGCAGCGCGGGTAGAGCGTGATTGGCAGGGAATGGATCATCTGCGCCGCAGGAATTTTGCGACGCAGGTAGGAGAAGGGCGCCGCGCGTAGTGGTTCTACGCGCAAGCCCTTCGACGCCCCTCGCGGCGCAAAAGAACGCGGCCCTTCGGGTTGGGTTCCGGCGGGCGCCCGCTTTGTTGCGGCCCTTGCCGATAGAACCACTATCGGCTTCGAGCCGCGCCGCGCGGATCGCACACGCCGGAAACCCAATGCAGACGATTCATTCCCCGCCAATCACGCTCTAGTCCTTCACCAGCTCGTCCGTATCGCATTGGCGGATGTCGACGCCTTTGAAATCGGCGCCTTTCACCCGCGCGCGCGCGAAGCTGGTGCGCAGCTTGCGACCCGTCGGCTTGCCGGCGGCGTCGTTGATCGGCACTTCGCCGACATGCGCCCCCGTCAATCGCGCGTCGCGCAGATGCGCTTCCTGGAAGCGCGCGCCATGCAGCGTGGCGCGGGCCAGGTTCGCGCGGAACAGATCCGCGCCTGCGAAATTCGCCAGCAGCAGGGTGGCGCCTTCGAGCGACGCGCCCGCGAGCTTGGCGCCGCGGAAACTCGCGCCCGAAAGGTCGAGCTTCGACAGATCGTAGAGCGCCAGATTGGCGCCATCGAAATTCGCGGCACGGCCCGCACGGCCCCGGCTGTCGAGCCATTCGGCATGCGCGTCGATCTCGCGTGCGATCGCGGCCGCGAATTTGCCGCGCGCGATCAAGGCGCCGCTGGCGTCGAGCATCAGCCCCGCTTGGTCCACGCCGTCGAGCTTGGCGCCTTCCAGATTGGCGCCGGCCAGATTGGTGCCGCCCACGCGCGCGTTGGAAAGATTGGCGCCCGCGAGATCGGCACCGACCAGCGTGGCGCCGGCGAGTTTCGCGTCGCCCAGATCCGCACCGCGCAATTTGGCGTGGGCGAGATTGGCGCCGCCCAGATTGGCGCCGAACAGGAACGCGCCTTCGAGATTGGCGCCCGCGAGGCTCGCGCCCGACAGATCGACGCCCGCGAGCTGCGCGCGTTCGGCGTTGGCGTATTCCATCAGGCAATCGGAGAGATCGCTGACCTCCAGCCCGAACCCGCCGCCATTGCCGCCGGCGTCCATCATCACGCCGCCGCGAAAATCCGCACCCGCCAGATTGGCGCCGTTGAGATTGGCTCCCTTCAGCGTGACGCCGCGCAACGTGGCGCGGCGCATATCGGCGGCTTGCAGGTCGGCCCCCGCGAGATCGGCGCCGAACAGATCGGCTTCGAGCAGCGACGCGCGGGCGAGCCGCGCCTTGACCAGCTTGGCGCCCGCCATGCGCGCGCCCGTCAATTCGCGGCCGATCAGATTGGCGCCGGACAGATCCTTGCGGGTCAAATCCAGCGGCACGCCGCGCTGGATGTTCTTCGCCGACGTCAAAAACTGGCGAATATCTTCGAGATTGCGATCTTGGTCGTTCGACATGAATACCCGCAGCGTGTTCGGGCAATTTTCACTCTAATTGCAGCGCAACGGGAAATTTTCTGCTGTAACGGCCGTCACATCTTCGAGATTTTGTATTCTGCGAAAATTATGAATAACAATGGCTTGCGGGTTGAATCTAAGGTGACGATCAAACCAGTTTGGTCATCACGATTTTCTTGTACGCCGCCCGGTCCTGCAGTCTCGCGTACCACGCCATCAAATGGGGCTGATCGGGGCGTTGCTCGACCAGATTGACGTAGCGCCACACCCATTGGCCCAGCGCGATATCGGCGAGCGTGAACGCATCGCCGACGATATAGGCTTTGCCCTTGAGCTGGGCGTCGAGCAGGCCGGCCGCATCGCGCGAGGCTTGGCACGCGGCGGCGAGGGCGGTGGGGTTCTTCTCCTCGGGCTTCGCGCGCAGGGTTTGATAGAGCACGATCGTCGCCACGGGGGCGACCGCGCAATTCTGCCAATCCATCCAGCGATCGACATCGGCGCGCAGGCGAAGATCATTTGGCCATAAATTTCCGGCCGCATGCTTGGCGCCCAGATAGCGCAAGATCGCGTTCGACTCCCACAGCGTGAAACCGTCGGGTTCGATCAGCGTGGGGATTTTGCCCGTCGGGTTGACGCGCTTGTAATCGTCGGTGCCCGCCTTGCCCGGCGGCACGTCGTGCGCGGTGCGATAGGGCAGGCCCAATTCCTCGCACAGCCACAGCACTTTCTGGACGTTGGACGACGAGGCGCGGCCGTAAATCTCGAGCATGTTCGTTCCGTTCAGGCGGCTTGGGGCAAGCGAAGTTCCAGGCGGCGCACGTCGACATTGCCGTGATCGGCGATCAACAGCGAGGCTTCGGGGACGGCGGTCCAGTGCGACGTATCGGTATCGAGCGGTTCGGACAGCACCAACAGCGAGTCCGCCCCGCTTTGATCGCCCGAGCAATCGCCGCCGACGGCCGAACGCACGCCCGTGCCGCAGCCATAGAACAGCGTGGGCGATTTGCCGTCGGTCGAATAGCGCGCGGCGTAAACGCGCCGCCCGTCGGTGAACGCGGCCGTGAAGCGGAACGGATCGGCGCAGCCCGCGGCCATATGCGCGGTCGTGACGTGTTCCAACGTGCGCGCGATGGCGGTTTCGGGATCGCGCTCCAATCCGAAGGTCAGCATCAACAGGAAGATCGTCTCGCTATCGGTCGTTCCTTTGCGCGCGCGGTAGAAATCCGGCCCGATCGCGAAATCCAATTCGCGGGCCACGCGGTCGAAGCCGCCGATCTGGCCGTTATGCATGAACATCCAGCGTCCGTGCTGGAACGGGTGGCAATTGGCGCGGCTGATCGACGTGCCGGTCGAGGCGCGCACATGGGCGAAGAAATGCCCGGTGCGGATCTGCTCGGCGATCGAGCGCAGATTCTCGTCGTTCCAGGCGGGGCGGATGTCGCGGAACAAGCCGGGCTCCGGCCGGTCGCCGTACCAGCCCACGCCGAACCCGTCGCCGTTGGTGATCGTGTGGCCCTTGCGCGCGTGCAGCGACTGGGTGACGAGCGAATTCTCGGGCTTGAACAGAAAGTCTTCGAGATAAATGGGTCGGCCCGTATAGGCTAGCCAGCGACACATGATGCCGTTCCCCTGCCAAGCGGTTCTTGCCGCCGATCAACGACTCGTCCGATAAAATATTCCAAAATCGCGGGATTATCGAGGGGAAGCGGAGCATGCCGGCGAAACCTTCATGCGGAACCTTGCGAAACGGGGCTATGCGTTCGGTCTTGTTCGTCCTCGCGATGCTTCTCGCCCCCATATCCGCCGCCGCGCAAGGCGTCGTGCCCGAATGCCGCGTGACGCGGCTCGCCGCTTCGCCCGCACCGCGCGAGGCGCTGGGCGGTCTCGGCATGCCGCCTTTCCACCTGTCGGACGCCGAGATCGACCGTACCGCCGCGTGCCTGACTGCGGCACTCGACCGGACGCTCGCGGCGGTCCGCGATCGGGCGATCTTGGGCAAAGGCTGGACCACGATGTCGAGCGCCTTTCGCGCGTCCGAACACGGCACGTTCTTGCAGGTCTATGCCGACGGGAAAGCGGCGCCGTCCTATGCGCGTTACGAAGCGGGCGCGCGGATGGACGAAGGCGCGACCGTGATCAAGCGCGCCTTCCGTGTCGAGGCCGACGGGCGGGCGCGGCCCTATCGCGTCTACGTGATGGAGCGCATGCGGGCGGGTTACGAGCCCGGCATCAACGACTGGCGTTTCGCCGCCTACGAGGCCGACGGAACGCTGGTCGGCGAGACCGGCGGCCGGGCGAATGCGCGCGTGCGGTTTTGCGCCGAATGCCATCAGGCGGGCCGCGCGCAGGATTATTTGCTTTTCGTGCCGCCGCGCCATCGGATTGATGCGCGATAGCCGAAAACTTCGCGCGAATTTTCGCTAAATCTCCGGCGATACCGGCTATGCGCGAGATACTTATGCGCGTGCTCGCGTTGGATACGGGGCGTTAAGGAATCGCCGATATAGGGGACGGATATCTTCGCGATTTGCCGCCAGGAGTTCCCCCCGATGCTCGCTTTGTCCAAGCTTTCGATCCGCGCCACGCTGGGCGCTTTGATCGGCGTGATGGGCTTGATGCTCATTTCGTCGACCGTGTCCGACGTGTCCGATGCCTATTCGCGCTACGCGGCGGCACAGCGCATCGCGACCTATGCGCCGATCAGCCAAGCCTTGTTCAAGACATTGCAGGAAGCGCGGTTGGAACGTGGCAATACCCAAACGGCGTTGAGCGGCGAAGCGCCGGTCGTCGCCTCGATGGCGGACGACATCGCGAAAAACCGCAAGATCACCGAAGAAGGTTACGCCGCCAGCATCGCCTTGCTGGCGAAAGTGTCGCTGCCCGGCCTCGACCAAGCGATCGGCAAGCTGAAGGCGAGCCACGATGCGCTCGCGGCGCTGCGCGGCAAGGCGGCGAGCGATATCCGCAGCCCGCGCGCGCAGCGCGACGCCGCGTTGATGCGCGACTGGGCGGGTGTGGGGCAGAACTTCCTCGACCAGCTCGAAGCGACTGGCACGCTGTTGGAAAACTCGCTGCTGTTCTTCGATCCCGTCATCGATCAGACTTTGAGCGTCAAGCGCGCGGCGTGGACCGTGCGCAGCGCCGCTGGATCGACCGTGCTGCGCATCGGTTCGACCCTGTCGGCGGGCCGCGCTTGGACGCCGGAAGAAGCCCAAGCGCAGGCGCGCGACACGGGGGTCATGGCCGCCGCATGGGCGATCGTGCGTGAAACCGCTGCGCGCCCGGAACTCGCCAAGTCGATCGACGCGGCGGTGAAGGCGGCACAGCCGAATTTCGCCGGTCCACAAGCGGACGAGAACGTGGCCCTCGCCAAGCAGCTCGCCGCCGGCGAGAAACCCGCGATGGCGGCGACCGATTTCCTGCGCACGCGCATCGAAGCGCTGGCCTTGATCGGCAACGTGTCGCTGGTGGCGCTGGCGGAGATCGTGCGCATGGCCGACGATCACATCGCCGCCGCGCAAAGCGCGCTGATCCTCAACGCTCTGCTGCTGCTGTTCTCCGTCGGGCTGATCGTCGCGGGCTTCATGATCGCGATGCGGCGTATTTCGGCGCCGATCCGCGCGCTGACCGGCGCCATGCAGCGCCTTGCGGGCCACGATCTCGCGGTCGAGATCCCCGGTGCGGCGCGCGGCGACGAAATCGGCGACATGGCGCGCGCGGTCGAATTCTTCAAAAAGAAGATGATCGAAGGCGACGCGCTGGAAGCCGAACAGCGCGCGGCGCGCGAGGCGAAAGAGCGCCGCCAGCTTGCGATCGAAGCGGATATCCGCGCGTTCGATGAGACCGTTTCGTCGTCGCTGAAGACGCTCGCGGCCGCATCCAGCGAATTGCAGGCGACGTCGAAGTCGATGTCGTCGATGGCCGACGACGCCAGCAAGAAATCGGTCTCGGTCGCGGCGGCGTCCGAACAAGCCTCGACCAACGTGCAGACCGTGGCGGCGGCGGCGGAGGAATTGTCGTCCTCGATCGCCGAGATCAGCCGCCAAGTCGCCGAATCCACCCGCGTGGCGGGCGAAGCGGTGGCGCAGGTCGAAGACACCAACGGCCAGGTGCGCTCGCTCGCCGCCGCCGCCGAGAAGATCGGCGATGTGGTGAAGCTCATCAACGACATCGCGTCGCAGACCAATCTTCTGGCGCTCAACGCCACGATCGAGGCGGCGCGCGCGGGCGAGGCGGGCAAGGGCTTCGCGGTCGTGGCGTCGGAGGTGAAGACGCTCGCCAATCAAACGTCGAAAGCGACCGAGGAGATCGCCGCGCAGATCGCCGCGATCCAGGGGGCGACGGGCAAGGCGGTGGGCGCCATCGGCACGATCGGCACCACGATCGGCCAAGTCAGCCAGATCGCGACCACGATCGCCTCGGCGGTCGAGGAGCAGGGGGCGGCGACGCAGGAAATCGCGCGCAACGTGCAGCAGGCCGCGTCGGGCACGGCGGTGGTGTCGAGCAATATCGCGGCCGTGACGCAATCGACCGACGAGACGGGGACGGCTTCCGTGCATGTGCTGACGGCGGCCGACGATCTGGCGCGCTTGGCCGAAAGGCTGCGCGCCGAAATCGACGGTTTCGTGGTGAAGATGCGCGCCGCCTAAAGAACGGCGCGCAGCACGAGATAGGCGCCCAAGGCCGAAAGGCCGACGAAGAACACGCGCCGGAACGCGGCGACCGAGAGCTTTGCGCGCAGTCTTTGGCCGAGCCACATCCCGGCCAAAGCGGGCAGCAAGGCGACCAGCGAATGCGCCGCTTCGTCGAGCCCGAATAATCCGGCGCGGCCCAATCCCACGGCCAGCGCGGCGGTCGAGACCATGAAGGCGATGCCGAGCGCTTGGACGAGTTCGTCCTTCTCCAGCCCGATCGACTGGAGAAAGGGCACGGCCGGCATGACGAACACGCCCGTGACACCGGTGACGAGGCCCGTGGCGATGCCGACCAACACGCCGGTGATTTTCTCGCGATCCGGCGCCACGCGCCATTTGAATCCGACCAGCGTCAGCCCCGCATAGATCAGCAGCGTCACGCCTAACGCTGGCCCGGCATAGCGCGCGTATTCGCCGGTCATCGCGCCCGAGGCGAGCCACGTCGCCGGGATCAACGGCAGCAGGAAGGGCCAGAGCCGAAGGCAGAGGGCGCGCAAGCGTCCGCCCGACAGCATTTGCCACAGATTGGTCGCAAAGGACGGGACGATCAGAAAAGCCGCCGCTTGGATCGGCGCCATCGCGACGGCGAGCAAGCCCATCGTGACCGTCGGCAAGCCCATGCCGAGCACGCCTTTGGAGAAACCGCCGATCAGGAAGACGCACGCGACGAATACGAGAAGCGGATCGATCATGGCGCGAGCTTGACGCGGGGTTGGGCCGGTTCACAATACGGAAAATCCGGAATCTGACTTCGGAGTATCCGAATGCGCTTCGATCCCGCCGATCTGCGCTTGTTCCTGGCCGTGGCCGAGAGCGGTTCGCTCGCCGCCGGCGCGGCCAAGCTGCGTCTGTCGCTCGCCTCGGCCAGTGCTCGCATCAAAGGGATGGAAGCCGATCTCGACACCGCCTTGTTCCTCCGCCATCGGCGCGGCTTGGCGTTGAATGCGAGCGGCAACGCGTTCAAGCGTCATGCGGCCTCGCTGGTCGAGGGCCTCGACCGGATGCGCGCCGACATGGCCGCCTATGGCCGCACGACGCGCAGCCTGGTCCGGCTCGCGGCGAATACGGGGGCCGCGAGCGAGCATCTTCCGGCGGATCTGGGCGCGTTCCTGGCCGCCAATCCGCGTATCGATGTGGAGATCGTCGAGCAACGCAGCGTCGACGTGGCGCGCGCCGTCGCGGTGGGGGCGGCGGAAATCGGCGTCGCGGCGGACACGGCGCCCTTGGGCGACGTTCGCATCTTTCCCTATCGCGACGATCCGTTGTGGGTGCTGCTGCCGCGCGACCATGCGCTGGCGGGGCGCAGGTCGTTGCGCCTTGCCGCGATCGCCGATCTGCCGATGGTGGCGCTGCCCGAAACGCGCGCGCAATTCGATCTGGTCGCCGAACACGCGGCGCGTCTGGGCAAGACGCTCCATATCCGCGCGCGTGTGCCGAACTTCGATGGCGTGGCGCGGCTGGTGTCAAGCGGGGCGGGGATCGCGATCATGTCGCGTGTCGCCGCACAACGCGCGGCGGCATCGTTGCCCGTGAAGGGCGTGCCGCTCGCCGACGATTTCGCGCGACGGCGCTTGGTGCTGTGCGTGCGCCGCGTGGCGGGGCTGCTGCCCGCCGCGCGCGCATTGTTCGAGTATTTGAAGACTTAGACGTTTAGCTGGCTCGACGGCGTTGAGGCGCCGACCTCATGGTTCGACAAGCTCACCATGAGGTTTAAAATTAGGCCTCACCCTGAGCTTGTCGAAGGGCGAGGCCGGACCAAAGTCGGCTCCGCTGAATACTAGACGTCCAGTTCGGTCGCGAACTTGGCGTGTTCCTGGATGAAGGCCAAGCGCAGCTCCGGCTTGCGGCCCATCAGGCTTTCCACGCGCTGCTCGGTCGCTTCCTTCTCGACCGTTTCATGCGCGTGCGGCACGGTCACGCGCAGCAGCGTGCGCCGCTTCGGGTCCATCGTCGTTTCCTTCAACTGGCTGGGCGGCATTTCGCCCAGACCCTTGAAGCGGCTGACCTCGACCTTGCGGTTCTTGAACTTGGACTTCATCAACTCGTCCTTATGCGCGTCGTCGCGCGCATAGACGACGTCGCCGCCAGCCCCCAGGCGATAGAGCGGCGGCATGGCGAGATAGAGATGGCCCTGTTCGATCAGTTTGGGCGTCTCGCGATAGAAGAACGTGATGAGCAGCGAGGCGATATGCGCGCCGTCGACATCGGCGTCGGTCATGATGATGACGCGGTCGTAGCGCAGCTTTTCGAGATCGAAATTCTCACCCGTGCCGCAGCCCAGCGCCTGAACGAGATCGGCCAGTTCCTGGTTCTGGCGCAATTTGTCGACCGAGGCGCTGGCCACGTTCAGGATCTTGCCGCGCAACGGCAGGATCGCCTGGAATTCGCGGCTGCGCGCCTGCTTGGCCGAGCCGCCGGCGGAATCGCCTTCGACCAGGAAGATTTCGGTGTCGAGCGTCGTGTTGGCCGAGCAATCGGCGAGCTTGCCGGGCAGGCGCAACCGGCGCGTCGCCGATTTGCGGTCCATTTCCTTCTGCTGGCGGCGGCGCGCGCGCTCGTCGGCGCGTTCGATCGCGCGTTCCAGCAACGCCTTGGCCGAGCCCGGATCGTTGGCGAGCCAATGATCGAACTGGTCCTTCAGCGCCGCGTCGACCGTTTTTTGCGCTTCGGGCATGCCCAGACGATCCTTCGTCTGGCCCTGGAACTGCGGATCGCGGATGAACAGCGACAGGAACACGACCGCGCCGTCGCACACGTCTTCCGATTGGATCGTCTCGGCGCGCTTGTTGTTGACCAGCGCCCCGTAACCGCGCAGCGACCGGGTGAGCGCGCCGCGAAGCCCGAGTTCGTGACTGCCGCCTTGCGGCGTGGGCACCGTGTTGACGTAGGAATGGACTTCGCCTTCCTCGTCGCCCGGCCACGCGACCGCCCATTCCAGGCGCCCGCCTTGATTGTCGAGCTTCACGTCGCCGGCGAAATTCTTCGACGAATAGCAGGGGCGCTTGCCGATCACCTCGGCCAGCGAGTCCGCGAGGCCGCCGGGGAAATGCAGCGTCGCTTCGGGCGCGATCCCCCATTCGGGCTTCAACAGCGACGGCGCGCATTTCCAGCGCAGCTCGACGCCCTTGAACAGGAACGCCTTGGCGCGCGCCATCTTGAACGCGACCTGCGGCTTCAGATGCGCGCTTTTGCCGAAAATCTCGGGATCGGGATGGAAGCGCACGGTCGTGCCGCGGCGGTTATTGGTCGTGCCGATCTTCTTCAGCGGGCCCTTGGGCACGCCGCGCGAATAGCTTTGCGCCCAGATCGCCTTGTCGCGCGCGACCTCGACCTCGAACCCGTCCGACAGCGCGTTGACGACGGAGACGCCCACGCCGTGCAAACCGCCCGACGTCTCGTAGGCTTTGTTCGAGAATTTGCCGCCCGAGTGCAGCGTGGTGAGGATGACCTCCAGCGCCGATTTCTTGGGGAAGCGCGGATGCGGATCGACCGGAATGCCGCGCCCGTTGTCGCGGATCGTCATCCAGCCGCCTTCCTCCATCTCGATCTCGATCCAGTCCGCGTGGCCGGCGACGGCCTCGTCCATCGAGTTGTCGAGCACTTCGGCGATGAGGTGGTGCAGCGCGCGTTCGTCCGTGCCGCCGATATACATACCCGGGCGGCGGCGGACCGGCTCCAACCCCTCCAGGACCTCGATGTCCTTGGCGGTATAGGAGTCGTTTTTACGCGAAGCGCTGGAAAACAAATCGGCCATCGTCGATAACTCGAACGTCAGAGGTATACGGAAACCGGCGGGAGACTAGCTGTCATGGCCGATTCGACGCAAACACTACATGAACAAGGCCCGCGCAAGGAAATGGGCGAACCGGCCTTGCGCGCCATCGCCATGCCGGGCGATACCAACCCGAACGGCGATATTTTCGGCGGTTGGCTGCTGTCGCAGATGGATTTGGCGGGCGGATCGATCGCCAGCCAGCGCTCCAAGGGCCGCGTGGCGACCATCGCGATCGAGGCGATGACCTTCCACAAGCCGGTCCATGTCGGCGACGAGGTCTCGTGCTATTGCGAGATCCAGCGCGTGGGCCGCACCTCGATGACCGTGAAGGTCGAAACCTGGACGCGGCCGCGCGCGGGCGGCGCCCAGGTCAAAGTGACGGCGGGCGTGTTCACCTATGTGGCGATCGACGAGGATCGCCGCCCGCGTGCCGTGGATGGAGTTTGAGACGATGCTGACCAACGAAGATTTCGACCTGCTGATCGCCTACGACCTGATCGCCAAGGACGCCGATCGCGCAATGATGCTGGGCGCCCAAGCGCTCGACGACGCCGATCTGCTGGCGCAAAGCGCTTGGGACATGCCCAATGCGCGCGCGGGCTTGCAAGGGGCGGCGGCCGCGCTGAAGCAGAGTGCCTATTGCGCCTCGGCGCTCACGCTCGTTTCGCTGCTCGCCGCGCGCGATCTCGACGAGCGTATCCGCTTGTTGGAGATCGCCTTGCGGGCGGGCGAGGGCGCGTTGGGTGCGCGATTGGCCGACGAGGCGGGAAGTCTCGGCGCCACACCGCGTGGTCTTGCCTATCTCGAAGCGCGCCAGCATTTGGCGTCGGCGATCAGCGTGCGCGGCGAGCGCGAGGCGGGCTATGCGCATTGGCGCGAAGTGCTGCGCCTCGATCCGTCCGATCCCGCGAAATGCAGCTTCGATTTCGCCGACGCGCTGATCGATGGTGAGAAATACGACGAGGCGAACGAGATCCTCGCGAACGTAACCGACGACGGCGGGGCGCGCGGCGCCTATGCGCGCGCGCTGCTGGCCTTCGCCACCAAGGCGGCGGATGCGGACGCGAAGCTCGACGCGGCGGTGAAGGCGAACGGCTTCGCGCCCGCCTATCTGATCGGCGACCGCAAGCCGCCGAAGACCACGCCGATGGAAGTGCCGCCGGGGGGCCGCGAGGAAGCGGGCGTGATCGCGGTCAACGCGGGGGCGGCGTGGGCGCGCGTGCCCGGCGCCATCGCTTGGCTGCGCACCGCGAAAACGAAGCGTTGAGCGTCACGCCGCTTCGCGGCCGGTGACGATCATTTGCGCGAGGGTCGCGGCATCGAGACCGGCGATCGGTCGGTCGACGGTCTTGCGCCCCGCCTTCAGGATCGCGACGCGCGTGGCGACGGCGACGACGTCGGCCATGTTGTGGCTGACCAGGACGACCGTGCGGCCTTCGTCCTTCAGGCGGCGGATCAGGTCGAGGACGAGCTTGGTTTCGGCCACGCCCAACGCTGCCGTCGGCTCGTCCATGATGACGACGCGCGCGTCCCAGCGCAGTGCGCGCGCGATCGCGACCGCTTGGCGCTGACCGCCCGATAGGCGTTCGACGGGCCGCGTCGCGTCGCCCAGATCGACGCCCAGGCGCTTCAAATAGCCGAGCGCTTCGTCGCGCATGCGCTTCTTGTCGAGCAGCGACACGAAAGGCAGACCCGGCGGCGTGCGCACGAGTTCGGAGCCGAGGAACACGTTCTCCGCCACCGACAAACGCGGGGCGACCGCCAATTCCTGATAGATCGTCGCGATGCCGCGCGTTAGCGCATCCTGCGGCGAAGCGAAGCGCACGGGCTTGCCCTCGATCTCGAACGCGCCGCCGTCATGCGCATGCGCGCCCGATAGGATTTTGACCAAACTCGATTTGCCCGCCCCGTTGTCGCCGCACAACGCCAAAACGTCGCCGGCGCGGATCTCCAGATCCACGCCGCGCAACGCTTCGACGGCGCCGTAACTTTTGGTCACGGCGCCGAGACGGACGAGAACGCTCACAGGAATTGTTTCACGTTGTTCTGATCGACCAGGATCGCGTCGAGGAACAGGTAGGGGCCGCTGGTCACGCTGCCCTTGGGCTGTCCCTTGACGACGATCGTATCGATCGCGTCGATGGCGCGCTTGCCCATCTCCTCGAACGGGATGGTCACTGTCGCCATCAGCAGCGATTCGGGATCTGCGATGCGCCGATAGGTTTCGGCACCGCCGTCGATCGATACGAACTTGATCTGGCCCTTCTTCAGGCCGCGCGGACGCAGCAGATCGTCGATGATGTAGGCTTGGCCGTCGAACGACGCCCAAATGCCTTGCGTGTTGGCGCCGTGCTGCAACAGCAGCGCTTGCATGCCCTGGCGCACGTCGTCGCGCCAGGATTGCGTGCGCGCCATCGAATGCGAGCCGAGAACCTTGACGCCCTGGTTTTCGGCGAGCACGGCGTCGAGCACGCGGCCGCGGATGCGTGTGCCCACATTGCCGTCGAAGCGCTGCAGCAGCACGTTGCCCTGGTAGTTCATCTCGCCCAGCAGCCACAACGCGGCGTCGGCACCGACCTTGAACTCGTTGACCTGGATGTCGAACAGCGTGTGCGGCGACGTCCCCGCCATCACGGTGACGACGGGAATGCCGGCCTTCTTCGCGGCTTCGAATTGTGCATCGGCTTCGACGGGCTTGCCCATCGCCACGACGATCGCGCGCGGCTTGCGCTGGATCAGCGCGTCGAGCTGCTCGGCATGTTTGGGCAGCGCCCCTTCGGAATTGAGGATCGTCGCCGTCCAGCCCTTGGCGCGGGCGGCGGCTTGCGCTGCGTTCGCCACGCGCGCATGGGTTTCCGACGACATCTGGAAGGCGACGATGCCGATTTCCGGCGTTTGCGCCTGCACGATCGACGGGGCGGCGGCGAGGATTGCGGCGGTGCCTGCCAAAGCCTGACGGCGGGTGATCTCGACCATTGTTTCTCTCTCCCTGTTATTGCGCCGTCCGGAAGGACAGGCGTTTGACGAAGGCGGCGCGCCCCAAGGCGCCCGCCGACAAAGCGACCGAGCCGATGATGATGGCGCCGAGCACGATATCCTGCACGTAGTAAGGCGCGCCGGACAGGATCAAGCCGTTGCCCAGCGCCTTCAACGTGAAGGCCGCGACCAGCGTGCCGGGCACGTTCGGGCGGCCGGGCTCGAACATCGTCATGCCCAGCAGCACGGCGGCGATGGCGTAAAGGAAATGGTCGTTCGCCATGTTGGGCGCGGCGGATGAAAGGCTCGCGGCGAGCAGCACGGCGGTCGCGCCCGCGAACAGACCGGTCAGCAGCAGCGCGAGGCGCTTCATGCGTTTGGTCGGAATGCCGGCAAGGCGCGCGGCTTCCTCGGCTTCGCCCGTCGCGACCAAATGCGCGCCGGTGCGCGTCCATTTGACCAGCGCATAGGCGAAGAGCGACGCGAGGGCGAGCCACCACAACAGGTTCGGCACACCCAGGAAATTGCCGCGCGCCAAGCCGGTGAAATCGGCGGGCCAGCGGCCGACGAAGGCGACACCTTGGGTCAGCATGAAGCCCAGGCCCTTGGCGATCGCCGCCATACCCAGCGTGGCGATCAGCGAGGGCACGTTCAGCACCGTCACGGCGAAACCGTTGCCGAGACCGCAGATCGCCCCCACGCCCAGCCCGGCGGCGATGGCGAGGGCGGGTGAATAGCCCGAATGGACGAGGAAGCCGCAAACGACGGCGGCGAGGCTGGCGACTTCCGCGATCGACAGATCGAGCTCCGCCGTCACCAGCGCGAGCGCGAAGCCGAGGGCGAGGATCGCGAGGAAGCTCGTCTCCTTCAAGATCAGCGTGAAATTCGCGGCCGACGCGAAAGCGGGCGCGGTGGCGGCGAACCAGACCACCACGCAAAGACCGGCGAGCGCCGTCGCGTATTTCGCCAGGAAGGAACGCATCAACCGGACCCGAGAATGTAATTCTTGGCACCGGCATAGCGCGCCCGGCGCGCGGCATACAAGGGCGCTTTGGCCGGATCGGGGCGGAAGATGCGCGAAACCGGGTTCATCCGCGCCGCCGCCGCGGCGAAATCGGGTGTATGGCCCAGGCCGAAGGCGGCACAGGCGGCGGCCCCTAGCAAGCCCGCTTCGATCTCGCGCGGGCGTTCGACAATGGCGCCCAGAACATCCGCCTTCACCTGGCACCAGAAATCGCTGCGCGCCCCGCCGCCGGAAATACGCAATGCCGACGGCGCGGTGCCGGACGAGGCGACGATATCGGCAAGCGCCATCGCCACGCCTTCGACCGCCGCGTACAGAATGTCGGCCGGTTTATGTTCGCGCGAAAGTCCGATCAGCGTGCCGCGCACATCGGCACGCCACACGGGTGCACGCTCGCCCGCGAGATAGGGCACGAAGATCGGCGCGGCCGCCGGATCGGCGGTCGCGGCCAAGGCGAGGGCCGCGTCGAAATCGAGATCCTTGGCGACCAGATCGCGCGCCCAGGCGAGCGCGTCGCCGCCCGCTTGCGTCGGTCCGCCCGCTTGGAAGGCATCGGGCGTCCACGGCAGATCGACGAGACCGCACGATTTGACGCGTGTCGCGGTCAACACGCCCGCTTGCTCGGTCGTGCCCGCGACGTCATAGGCTTGGCCCGGCGCCACCACGCCCGTGCCGACGGCACCGGCCCAAGTGTCCATCGCGCCGGCGAAGACCGGCACGCCGGCGAGTTCGGGGATGGAAACGACCGTACCGATTTTCGCCCAGGGTGCGGCGCGAGTCAGATCGATCAAGGTGCGATGCGGCGCTTTGGCGGGAACCGCATCGAAGCGCGCGGCGGTGACCGCATCGGCGCCAATGAAGCCGGTCAGGCGGAAATTGAGCCAATCCTTCGGCTCGATCACATTCGCCGTGTGCGCGAAAACTTCGGGCTGCGCGCGCGCGACCCAGGCGATGCGCGCGAGCGCATGGAACGGATTGATCGCGACCGCGGGATTGTCGATCGCGATGTCGAGCGGGGCGGCGCGCGTATCGGCCCACAATATCGCCGGGCGCAGCACGGATCCGTTCGCGTCCAGGAAAATCTGGCCGCGCGTCATGCCGGTCAGACAAATCGCGTCGGGCTTCGGCGCGGCTTTCAGGATATGCGCGAAGGCGTCGCGCAACGCCGCCCACCAGATTTCGGGATCGGCTTCGGCCGCCCCCGGCACGGGTGCGGCGATGGAGAGGGGCACGCTCTGCGCGGCCAGCGTCGCGCCGTCGGCGTCGATCGCCGCCGCGCGCAGCGCGCTCGTTCCCAGATCGGCGACGAGATAGACGCTCATGACGGCGGCGAGCGGACCACAGATCGGCCGGGAAATCTACAGATCGTAGCGTTTCAGAATGCGGTCGACCGGCGTGCCGTCCTTCAACGGTACGTCCTTCTTCACGCCGTAATCGACGAAGCCCATCTTGGAATAGAAGCCGAGGCCGGGCTTGTTGTCGGCGCGGATTTGGGCGTTGATCGCGACGAGGCCCAATTCGCGCGCTTTGGCTTTGGTCGCCGCGAACAGGGCCGCACCCACGCCCGGCAATTTCGGATTTGCGCGCGCGAAGCTGCCGATATCGCCCCAGCCCGGCGGCAAGGTCTTCGATCGGCTGAGTCCCTGGAAGCCGTAAAGCCGATCGGCTTCGGCCACGAAACACGTCAAGCAATCGGGCCCGTCGATGTAATTCTCGGCGAAGGATTGCGGCGTGAACGCCGTCTGCCACGCCGTCGTGCCGCCGATGTCGATAATCTCGTTGATGAGGTCGGCCAATTCGGCGGCGTCGTCCGGCGTGGCGGGGCGAATCTTCACGTTCATAGGCGCAGGATATAGCCGCCGGCGGCGGCCGCGTCAGCCTCGTCGTGCGTCACCATCAAGCACGGAATTTTCCGCGCCCGGATATGGGCGAAGACGAATTCGCGCATCTTGTCGCGAAGACCGGCATCGAGCTTCGAGAACGGCTCGTCGAGCAAGATGGCGCGCGGCTCGGCCAGAAGTGCGCGCATCAGCGACACGCGCGCGCGCTGCCCGCCCGATAAGGTGGCGGGATCACGGTCGCCGTAGCCACCGAGCTCGGCTTCGGCCAGCGCCGCGTCGATGCGCGCTTTGCGGTCGGGCGCGTTCGCGGGGATCGCGAAAGCGAGATTCCCGCCGACCGACAGATGCGGGAACAACAGATCGTCTTGGAACAGAATGCCGATGCGGCGCTTTTCCGGCGCCACGCCGGCGATATCCGTAGCGTCGAGCGTCGCGCTGCCGGTCGCGGCGAAAGCGGGATCGAGCGTGCCGCAAAGATAGGCAAGCAGCGACGACTTGCCCGAACCCGACGGGCCCATGATCGTCGCGACCGCGCCCGGCGCCACGTCGAGCGACAAGGGCCCAAGCAAATGCTTGCCCGCGACGCTTAACGTCACGTCGCGCAAGGTAAGGCCCTTCATGCCATGCCCTTCCGGTTGCGATAGAGGATCGCCGGCAAAGCGAGCGCCGCCGCGTAGACGATCAAAGGGAAGGCGGCTTGCGCGAAGGCATAGACGCCCAGCACGCGCCGGTCGCCGCCTGACGCCAAGGTGACCGCTTCGGTCGTCAGGCTCGTCCAGCGCCCGCCGCCCGCGAACAGCGTGGGCAGATACAAGGCGGCCGACACCGCGAAACCGATCGCCGCCGCGACCGTCAACGGGCGCAGCAGCAGCGGAATCTTCACTGTGAAGAACACGCGTGCGGGCGACGCCCCCAAACACGACGCGATGCGCGCATAGCGCGGGTCGAGCGCGCGCCACGGATCGGCCAATGCGAGGAACACATAGGGCAGCACGAATAGTAGATGCGCCCACACCAACGCCGCGAAGCCGCCGTCGAGATCGAGACGCACCAGCAATGTCTGCGCGCCAATCAGGAACGACACTTGCGGGATCAGCAGCGGCGCATAGAGCAGCGCCAGCGCTTTGGTCGCCCGCTTGCCGGTGCGGATTTCGTTTTCGAGGCACAGCACCGACAACAGGATCGCGATCGCCGTGGCGCTCAAGGCAACAAGCAGTGTCGTCGTCGCGGGCGCGGCGAGGGACGGTATTTCGCGCAGCCAATTCGCGCTCGTCCAGCGATCCGGCAGGGCGTCGGGGAAGCGCCAGGAAAGCGCGACCGACCAGATCGCCAACGCGATCAACGCGGCAATGGCGAGGCTGAACAGCAGCGTCAGCGCGGCGCGCGATGTCGTGGTGCGAAACCGGCCCGCACCGCCGCGTTCGCCGTTGATCAGCCAGTCGCGCGCAAGATGTGCGACGGCGATCTCGCCCAAGCGCCAGACGCCGATCGACGCGCCGACAAGCGCGAATTGCAGCAGCCCCGCCGCCGCGGCGGGCATGAACAGATCGAGATGCGGATCGGAGATCCATCGTACGATCAGCACGCTCAGCGTCGGTGGGTTGGTCGGCGCCAGGATCAGCGCCACGTCGACATTCGACAGCGCGAAAGCGAGCACGGCATAAATCGGCAAGCGGATCTGCGGATAGAGGCGCGGGATCGCGACTTTCGCCCACGCCATGAATTTGCCGTAGCCGAGCATCCGCGCGGTGGCGAGCGAACGCGCGAGATCGGCTTGGCCGATCGCGGCGGTCAGGGTGAGCAACAGATACGGCGTTTCCTTGAGCATCAGCCCCGCGACGAAAGCGAGGCCGAGCGGGTCCTGCACTGTTGCGATATCCGGCGGGCGCGTCCAGCCGCTGAGTTCGGGCGAGATCAGCCGCGCGATCCAGCCCGAGGGGGCCACCAAGAACGCGAAGCCGATCGCGAGTGCCGCATGCGGTGTCGCCAGCAGCGGCGCCAAGAATCGCTGCGCGGTCGCGAAGCCGCGCGTGCCGTAGGCGGCGGCGCAGAACGCCAGCGCCAGACCAAGCGACAGCAGCGTGGCGAGGAAGCCGGCGAACAACGTCAGCGCGATGCTGGTGCTCAAGCCGGCTTGCGCGAAGAGCCGCGCGAACACGCCGAAGCCGAATTCATATCCGCCGAGGGCGGGGAACCAGCCGAAGGCGGGCAAGGCCGTGCCCAGCAATCCCGCGACGATCGGCGCCAGGAACACCAGCAGCGTCGCGGCGGGCGCAAGGCGCAGCATCTAACGCAGCACGCGCTTTTCCCAATCGGCGGCGAGACGCGTCATCCAGCCGGGATGGGGCTCGGGCAACGCGCGGCCGAGTTCGGCGGCCGACGGCATGCCGGGAATGGGCGGCACCTCGCCGAAGAACTTCTTCTGATCGGGCGGCAAGCGTTCGATATCCAGCACGGTCGGATTGCCGAGATGGCGCGGATCGTTCATCCGCGCTTGCGCTTCGCCCGAGAGCAGGAAGTCGGCGACGACCATCGCCGCCGCCGGGTTCGCGGCGTTGTAGGGGATCGACACGAAACTGGTGTTCGCGATCGTGCCGCCGTCGAGGCCCGTCGCGCGCGCCGTGGCGGGCAGAAGATTATTGGCGATCGATACCGCCGCTTCCGCCGGGTTGAACGAGATCATCAGATCGATCTCGCCGTCGTTCATCAGCGTGCGTTGCGCGGGGCCGCTTTCGGGGAACTGCGCGCCGCGCCGCCACATGCTCGGGCGCAATGCGTCGTACCACGCCCAGAGCGGTGCGACGGCCGCGTCGTAATTCGCGTCGGTGGGGGCGGCGGCGAGCAACGCGCGGTTCGACGTCAATTCGTACAGCGCTTGCTTGAGGAACGTGGCACCCAAGAAATTGCGCGCGGTCGGGTGCGTCAAACGGCCGGGATTGGCTTTGGCCCATTCCAGCATCGCCGCCATCGACCGCGGCGGTTTCGGCAGGCGCGCGGAATCGTAGACATAGACGATCTGCGCCAAACGCCAGGGTGCGGCGTAGCCGTCGACGGGCACGGTGAAGTCGACGACGTTCGACGGCTTGCCTTCGATATCGACGAAGCGGAAATTCGGCAGGCGTTCGACGAACGGCCCGTAATGCAAGCGCTGGTCCTTCATCGCCAGGAAATTCGGCCCGTTGATCCAGATGAGATCGACCGAGCCGCCGCTGTCGCGCCCCGCCGCTTTTTCCGCGATCACGCGCTGCACGGCTTCCGCCGTATCGCGCAGGCGCACATGGCGAAGGTCGATGCCGAATTCGGCGCGCACGCGCGTCGCCGTCCAGGCGATGAAATCGTTGGTGCGCTCGTCGCCGCCCCAGGCGTTGAAGAAGACGGGCTTGCCGCGCGCGGCCGCCACCGTTTCGTCCCACGACGATTGCGCGAAGGCGGGCAACGCGGCGGCGGCACCGGCGGCGGCCAAGAACGCGCGGCGGCGCATCACTTCGCGGCTTCCTTCAGCGCGCGGCGGCGCGCTTTGGCGGCGTCGATCCGCGCACCCATTTTGGCTTCGAAGAATTTGTCGCAGCCGATGCAAAGATTTTGATAGTCGCGGCCCGACGGCGTTTTGGTGCGCGAGGCTTCGGCGAATTTCGCCTCGTCCCAGCCGTCGGCGAGGCCCATCTTCTCCGGCGTGCCGGCGGAGATCGCCTGGAACACCGGATCGTCGCGCAAGCTGTCGATGATGTCGGCCAAGCGATCTTCGATCAGATTGCCGATCGGCAGTTTCGTCTTGATGCAGCAGGGATAGACGCTGCCGTCGGGCTCGACGGAAATTTCCGCCCCCGACTCCCCGTAGCGCAGGAAGTCGAGGCCGCCCGACCAGCGCGCGCAGAAATTGTCGGCGAGTGTGGCATGCGAAAGATCGTTGTCCCAAGCGCGGCCGCGCGGCCAGATCTTGCCGATCCACGTATCGGGTGTCGCACCGAAGAAGCTGTAGACCGGGCCTTCTTCCTCCAGCCATTTGCGGTTCTGTGTGGCGAGGCCGCTTTGCCGCATGCCTTTGCTTTCGAACAGCCGCGTCAAATCGGCCTTCATCGCCTCAGCCTTGATGTTGACGTGGAAATCGTCGAGCCCCGCGCAGGAGATCATCCACACGCCGCGCGACAGCAAATCGTCGACGATTTCCGGCGTCACCAGATCGCCGGTCGTCTGCACGACGATCTTCACGCCGCCGCGATCGGCGTATTTGTCGCGCAGGCGTTCGATCACTTTGTAGGTCACGTTCTCGCGGATCGGGTCGAGCAGCGATTCACCGCCCGACAGGATCACGCGCCCGACCTTCATTCGCGGCGCGCCCGTTTCGTCGCGGTCGGCGCGATCGCGATACAGCATCGTGTCGGGCAGATTGTCGACGATGCGCGGATAATTCACGACCGCTTCGGCGAGCACGCCCTTCATTTCGCGCTTGTTGTAGGGGCGGAAGCGGTCCTCGTAGCAGTGCTTGCACCGCCGATGGCACGCCCAACTCATCACGTAGTAGATCGATTCCATGTCCGCCGTTTCGTCGTGCCGTTCCGCGAGGTTACACTAGAGCGCGGCGTCCAGTTCGGCCAGCACCGGCTCGCCATGGACATGGCGCAGGAAGGCGAGAAGATCGCCCGACGCGATATTCGTCGTCGCCGTATTGACCAGCGGATGGGCGTTTACGGTTTCTTGGCGCATCATCCAGGCGTCGAGCACGACCGTCACGCGCTTGGCCGCGTCGTTGATGGGCGCAAAGGGCGTGACCGCGCCGGGAATCACGCCCAGCACCTCCATCAGCAACGCCGGCGAGCCGAAGGACAAACGCTTCGACCCGATACGCGCGGGCAACGTCTTCAAATCGATCACGCGTTCCCACGGGGCGGAGACGAGCCAGAGGCGGTCTTTCGCGTCCTTCAGGAACAAATTTTTCACATTGACGCCCGGCAGGCTGGCGCCATGCAGGCGCTTGCCGTCTTCGACCGTGAAGGCGGCCTCGTGCGCGACCGTCTGCGTGCGGATGCCCAAGCGGGCGAGAACGGCGAATAGGTCGTCCGGCGTGTGCGGCATGCTCGCATCTAGCCGCGTTCGGGCCGGAATTTCAATGCTTTGAGAGGGGATATGGCGCGCGCGGGGAACGGCGTATAACCCCGCTTATGCGCCGCGCCATGATTCTCCTGACGCTGTTTCTTTTCGTCGCCATCGTCGGCGGCGGGGCCGCGATTCTGGGCGGGCTTTGGTATTTCGGGCGCGGTCTGCCCGACCATAAAACGCTCGCCGAATATCAGCCTTCGGTTACCACGCGCGTGCACGCGGCGGACGGGCGTATCCTGGCGGAATTCGCGATCGAGCGGCGAGTCTTCGTGCCCTACGAGAAGATTCCGCGCCGCGTCGTCGCCGCGTTCCTCGCCGCCGAAGACAAGAATTTCTATACCCATCCCGGCGTCAGCCTGCCCGATATCGCGCGCGCCGCGGTGCAGAACCTCGCCAATCTCGGCCAGCGCCGGCCGGTGGGCGCTTCGACGATCACGCAGCAGGTCGCCAAGAACATGCTGCTGACCAACGAAGTGTCGTTGGAGCGCAAGGTGAAGGAAGCGATCCTCGCCTTGCGCATCGAGGAAGCGCTGCCCAAGCGCCGCATCCTCGAGCTCTATTTGAACGAGATCTATCTCGGCTACGGCGCCTATGGCGTGGCGTCGGCCGCCCTCAATTATTTCGATCGCTCGCTCGACGACCTGACGCTGGCCGAAGCCGCATTCTTGGCGGTGCTGCCCAAGGCGCCGAACAACTACAATCCGCAGCGCTTCATGGCGCGGGCGGTCGAACGGCGCGATTGGGTGCTCGGCCGCCTGCTCGAAGACGGCCAGATCACCCAGGCCGAATACGACGAAGCGCGCGCGCAAGCCATCGTCACGCGCTCGCGCGGGCCCGAAGATACGGTCCACGCCGATTACTTCGCCGAAGAAGTGCGCCGGGAACTCCTGCAGAAATACGGCGAGCGCGAATTGTTCCGCGGCGGCTTGGTCGTGCGCACGACGATGGACCCGAAAATCCAGGACATCGCCGAACGCGCGTTGCGCAAAGGCTTGCTCGCCTATGATCGCCGCCATGGCTGGCGCGGCGCCTTCGCGCGTATCGAAGGCGCACCGGCCGATTTCGCGCGCGCCCTCGCCCAAGTGGCGCGGCCGGGCGGTACACCGGCCGAATGGCGCGTCGCATTGGTGCTGCGCCTCGCCAACGATTCGGTCGAGCTTGGTTTCGCCGACAATACGAAAGGCGCGCTGCCGTTCGAGGAGATGCGCTGGGCGAGGCGGCCCGAGCGCGAGCAGCGTTTGGGCCCGCCCTTGCGCAATCCTTCCGACGCGCTTGCGGTCGGCGACGTCATCCTGGTCGAGAAGACCGCGACCGAGGGAAGATTTGCGCTACGCCAGATCCCGAATGTGGGCGGCGCCATCGTGGCGCTCGATCCGCATACCGGCCGCGTGCGCGCGTTGGTCGGCGGCTGGAGCTACGAGCAAAGCCAGTTCAACCGCGCGACGCAGGCGCTGCGCCAGCCCGGCTCGTCGTTCAAGCCGTTCGTCTATCTGCCGGCGCTGGACAACGGCTTCACGCCCGCGAGCCTGATCCTCGACGCGCCCATCGTCATCGATCAAGGCCCCGGCATGCCGCCCTGGCGCCCGGCGAACTACTCGCGCAATTTCTACGGGCCGTCGCCGTTGCGCGTGGGCATCGAGCAGTCGCGCAACCTGATGACCATCCGTCTGGCGCAGGCCGTGGGGATGGAGAAGATCGCCGCGACCGCCGAGGGGCTTGGTGTGGTCGACAAGCTGCAACCCACGCTCGCCATGGCGCTGGGGGCGGGCGAGACGACGCTGATGCGCATGACCAACGCGTATTCGATGTTCGTCAACGGTGGCATGCGTATTTCGCCCTCGCTGATCGACCGCATTCAGGATCGCGAAGGCCGCACGATCTGGAAGCACGATCCGCGTATTTGCGAATCCTGCGGCGAGATTTTCACGGGCGAAGACCCGCCGGTCCTGGCCGAAACGCGCGCGCAGGCGATCGATCCCGCGACCGCCTATCAGATGACGTCGATCCTGCAGGGCGTGGTCCAGCGCGGCACGGGCCGCCGCTTGCTGGAACTCAACCGGCCGCTCGCGGGCAAGACGGGCACGACGAACGAGTCCTTCGACACGTGGTTTGTCGGCTTCTCGCCCGATTTGACCGTCGGCGTGTGGGTTGGGTTCGACAATCCGCGCACGCTGGGCCCCAACGAAACGGGCTCGTCGATCGCCGTGCCCATTTTCCGCGACGTGATGGCCGAAGCGCTGCAAGGCGTGCCGGTCGAACCGTTCCGCATTCCCGCCGGCATCCGCCTCGTGCGCATCAACCCGCAGACGGGTCTGCCCGCGCGGCCGGGCGAGCGCGACGCGATCTGGGAAGCGTTCAAGCCCGGCACCGAAGCGCGCGAAGACCGCAACGTGCTCGACGGCAACGGCGCGTTCACGACCTCGGCGCCCGGTATCGCCGCCCCGGCGGGCCAGGACGCGGACGGGATTTACTGATATAGTCCCTGTGCCATGACCATCGTCAAAGTCATCGAGATCGACGGCCAGACGGCCGTCCTGCTCCCGCCGGAAGAAGCCCGCAAGCTGGGCGTCGCTCCCGGTGCGAAGATGCATGTCGTCGACGGGCCGTCGGGTCCGGTCCTGTCGAAGCTCGACCCGGAGGCGGCGCGCCAACTCGGCTACGCTCGCGAGCTGATGCGCGAATTTCCGGAGACGTTCAAAGCGCTGGCAAAATGACCGAGCCGGTTTGGGTCAACCGGGCGGCGCTTGTGCAGTCGCATGACGAAAGTATCGAGATTTTCGGCGGCGCTTATGGATTGCGGGATGAAGGTCTATTTGATTCCGCTTTGATGCGTGCAGAAAATCTTTACCGCTACACCGGCGAAACCGATATCGCACGGCTTGCGGCTGCTTATGCGTTCGGCCGCGCGAAGAACCACCCATTCATTGACGGCAACAAGCGCGTGGCCTTCATTGCGATGGGCATGTTTGTCCGTGCCAACGGTTATCGGTTGGTTTCCAGTGAGCAGGAAAACATCGACGCCGTCCTGGCCTTGGCGGCGTCGACGGGCGAAGCGGGGGAAGCCATCTTCGCCGATTGGCTGCGGACGCGATTGAAGCCGGTTTAAGGCGGGGCTTGCCAAGCGGGCCCGCATTTCGTATCCGCATGCCATCATTCGAATTGGAGCATCCTTATGCGCGCCGAAATCGCCGCCCTCGCCGCCGAAATCAAGCAGTCGCTCGATCTTCTGCGGAGGTTTCTTTGACTGGGATAAAGCCCTCAAGAAACTCGACGAACTGAACGCGCTGTCCGAAGACCCGTCGCTCTGGAACGATCCCAAGAAGGCGCAAGCGATCCTGCGCGAACGCAAGCAGCTCGAGACCTCGGTCACGGCGGTCAAGCGCCTGCAAGCCGATCTCGACGACGCGGTCGGCATGATCGAACTCGCCGAAGCGGAGAACGACGCGGCCATTTTGGCCGACGCCGAGAACGCGCTGGTGGCACTGAAGGCCGAAAGCGAGAAGCGCGGCCTGGCGGCGCTGTTGTCGGGCGAAGCCGATTCCAACGACGCGTTCATCGAAATCCATGCCGGTGCCGGCGGCACCGAAGCGCAGGATTGGGGCGAAATGCTCACGCGCATGTATTTGCGCTGGGCGGAAAAGCGCGGCTTCAAGTCCGAATATCTGGAAGAAAGCCCGGGCGAAGAAGCGGGCATCAAATCCGCGACGTTGCGCATTTCGGGCGAGAACGCCTATGGCTGGCTGAAGACCGAAAGCGGCGTGCATCGCCTCGTGCGCATCTCGCCCTTCGATTCCAACGACCGCCGGCAAACGAGCTTCGCCTCCGCTTGGGTTTACCCGGCGATCGAAGACGACATCCAGATCGACATCAACGAATCCGACGTGCGCACCGACGTCTATCGCGCGTCGGGGGCGGGCGGCCAGCACGTCAACAAGACGGAAAGCGCCGTGCGTTTGACGCATATCCCGACCAACACCGTCGTGGCGTGCCAGACCGAACGCTCGCAGCACAAGAACCGCGACAAGGCGTGGAAGATGCTGCGCGCGCGTTTGTACGAAGCCGAGCTTCAGCGGCGCGAAGCCGCCACCTTGGCCGAGCACCAGAACAAGAGCGATATCGGCTGGGGCCACCAGATCCGCTCCTACGTTCTGCAGCCCTATCAGATGGTGAAGGACCTGCGCACGAACGTCGAAACATCGGACACGCAAGGCGTGCTCGACGGCGATATCGACCGGTTCTTGGAAGCCTCGCTCGCCTCGCGCCTCAAAGGCGGCAAAGCGGAATCCGACGAAAGGGCATAAGTCGTTGACAGCAGAGCGGAATCCGGAAATGCCGGATTTCGCTTGGCAATCTCCCGAACTTCATGTGTTATAGTATAACACATCTAGTTGGAGTGCCGTTGCCCCATGACGTTCCGTCGCCTTTTCGCTTCCGCAGCCCTTGCCGCCGTTCTGGCCGCCCCCGCCTTTGCCCAAAGCCCCAACGCCCATGTCCATGGCGAGGGCATCCATTTCGACACCGACGTGACGGTGAAACTCGGCGTCGATCGCGCCTATGGCAGCACCAATGCGCCGTCGAAATTGGTCGACGGCTATGGCGAGTTCGAGGGGGTGACGAAGCTGTTCGTCACGTCGAACTTCAATCTGCAAGCCAAGCTTCATTGGGAACGCGTCAAGGCGCCGACCGAAGGGCGCCTGTTCGGCGGCCATGCGGCCTATCTTGAAAATCTGTTCGCCAATCTCGAGCTCGACGTCGCGAAGCTCTATGCGGGCAAGTTCAACCCGGCTTTCGGCATGGGCTGGGACGATGCGCGTCTGCCGGGCTTTTACGCGAACGAATTCGCGAAGGACTATCAGATGAAGGAAGCGATCGGTGCCGGTGCCGGTCGCAGCTTCGATCTGGGGGCCTTCGGTACGCATAAGATCGACGCGGCCGCGTTCTTCTTCGACAACACCGCGCTGTCGTCCTCCGCGCTCAACCGCCCGGGCTACGGGCCGGGGCAGGGGCCGCTCTCGACCACGCAACGTTTGGGCCGCAACCGTGTCGACTATGGCGGGCCGGGCAACACCAACGGGCCGGAATCCTTCGCGCTGGGCTACGAGCTCACCGATCCCAAGGGCCTCGAAGGTTTGACGATCGGCGTCGGCTATCGCCGCCTCGCGGCCGGTACGCGCCAGCCGTCGTCGCTGCAAGCGACGAGCGGGGCGGTCGCCTCGCGCGCGTCGGACGGTTACGTTGCGGGCGCGCGCTACGAGATCGGCCTGCCGGCGGGATTCGTATTCACGCCCTTCGTCGAATGGGCGAAATTCACCGACGTGTTCAATTCCGACCCGATCATCGGCGTCAACCAGTTCAAGGATCGCAGCTACTGGACGACGGCCGGTATTCTGACCTGGCGGGATTTCACGCTGATCGGCTCGCGCATGACGCGCACCTTCGCCAAGCCCGACAGCGCCGCGACGTCGGGCGATTTCTTCAACCAGCAGGACCGTCAGGTCGCCGTCAACTTGCTCTACAAGGTGATGGAGGATCTGACGGTCGGTATCGGCTGGAAGCGCACGAAGGCGGTGCCCGCCTTCGGCAACGTCAACGCCCAGGCGACGACCAGCACGGTCGGCGCCCAGGTCGTTTACGGATTCGAGTTCTAAAGGGCCTTCGCCGCTTCGAGCACGGCATCGACATGGCCGGTGACGGAGACGGGCCGCCATACGGCGCGGATCGTCCCGGTCTTGTCGATCAAATAGGTCGAACGCTCGATGCCCATATATTTGCGGCCATACATGCTCTTTTCGACCCACGTGTCGTAGGCCGTCGTCGCCTTGCCGTCCTCGTCCGAGCCGAGATGGAATTTTAGGCCGTATTTGACCGCGAATTTGTCGTGGCTCTTCATCGGATCGCGGCTGATCCCGATGATCTCGGCGTCGACCTTCTTGAACTGCATCAGCGCTTCGTTGAAGCCGCAGGCCTCGGTCGTGCAGCCGGGCGTGTCGTCCTTCGGATAGAAATAGACGACGACGGTTTTGCCCTTCAGCGCCGACAATTTCACCGAACCGCCGCCGGCGGTCGGCAGGTTGAAATCGGGCGCCTTGGCGCCAACCTTCGGGCCCCGTACAGGCGCGTCGGTGGCGGCGGCTTTCTTCGGGGCTTTCTTGGCGGCGGTCTTGGTCTTGGCGGCCATCACGAACTCCTTTGCGGTGCCGGTAAACGCTTTTCGAACAAAGCGCGGATTGCAGCACCTTGTTCTTCGAGGGTGGATTGTAAGGCGGCGAAGTCAATCGCGCTCGCGGATTTCGCGAGCAGATTTTTGAGCGCGTCGGGTGCGGTCGCCGGATCGAATTCGCCGCGCCAGGTCAGGCGCAGCATCGCTTGAAGCCCGGAATAGAGCGCATGCGCGGCCGACAACGTTTCGGCTTCCGCCTTCGTGAATTTCCCGGCTTTGGCGAGGGCCGCGATCGCTTCGCCGATCGACGGCCGCGCCAAGGCGGGATCGCCCGAGGCGAGGATCGCGTGCTGGACCAAAAATTCGATGTCGACCAGCCCGCCGCGCCAATCCTTGATCCGCCAGGGCGTGTCGGCGCGCCGCTCGGCCGCCATGCGCAGGCGCATATCGGCGATGTCGCGCGCCAGCTCGGCGACTTTGCGCTTTTTGCCGAGGCCCTTGGCGATGGCGGCGAGCGCCTTCTTGCCGAGTTTTTCATCCCCGCAAACAAACCGTGCGCGCGTCAGCGCCATATGTTCCCAAGTCCATGCATCCTCGGCGACGTATTTGGCGAAGCCCGCGAGTGCGGACGCCGTCGGGCCTTTCTCGCCGTCGGGGCGCAAGCGCAGATCGACTTCGTAAAGCGCGCCTTCGGCGGTCGCGACGCTGAGCGCCGAGACGTAACGCTGCGCCAAGCGAATGAAATAGAGCGACGGCGGTAAGGGGCGCTCGCCGTCGGAGCGCTCGACGCCCGAAGGCACGTCGTAGATCGCGATCAAATCGAGATCGGATGTGATGGTCAATTCGCGCCCGCCAAGCTTGCCCAGTGCGATGACCGCGAAGGCGCCGCCCTTCACATGGCCGTGCGCGCGCGCGAATTCGGCTTGCGTATCGGCGAGCAGGCTGGCGAGTGCGACGTCGGCGATATCGGTGAAGGCCGCCCCGGCCGCGCGCGCGTCGAGTGCCCCTTTCAGCAACTGCACCGCGACCTGGAATTCGCGCTCGTGCTGCCAGCGCCGCGCGATGTCGAGCCGGTCTTGATAATCCCGCGCCTGGCCGTTGAGGCGGGCGAGCTCCGCCGCCAAGGCATCCTTGTCGCGCGGCGGTGCGAAGAAATCGCCCGACAGCACGGCGTCGAGCAAATGCGTATGCGTGGCCACTTCCTCGGCGAGTTTGGGGGCGGTGCCCATGATCTCCGCCGTCAAATCGACGAGCGAGGCTTGCGCTTTGAACAGCGAGAACAACTGCACGCCCGCCGGCAGACCTTCCAGGAAACGCGCGAAACGCACGAACCCGGCATCGGGTTGCGGCGTGCGCGCGAAGGCTTCGACGATGCGCGGCGCGAGATCGGCCAGCAATTCGCGGGCACGCGCCGAGCGCACGCAGCGATAGCGGCCTTGGTGCCAGGCGCGGATTTCGGCGCAGACTCGTTGCGGCTCGATGAAGCCGAGCTTCGTCAGCGCTTCCAGCGTCGCGGGATCGTCCTCCATCCCGCCGAAATTCAAACCCGAGCCGCCGGGTTTCTCGCTTTCCTCGAACAGCCGCGCGTAGCGATCGGCGACCAGGGTGAAATGCGCCAGCAAATCGCGCTCGAACGACGCGTCGCCGTCATAGCCCATGAACAATGCGATGCGCGTCCAGTCGGGCCCTTCTTCGGGCAGTTCCTGCGTCTGCTCGTCGGCGACCATCTGCAAACGATGTTCGAGCGTGCGCAGGAACACGTAGGATTTCTTCAGCGCTTCGATGTCGCGCGCGTTCGTGTGGCCCTTGGCGACCAGCGCATCCATCGCGGCGCAAGTGTCCTTCACGCGCAGATCGGGATCGCGCCCGCCCCAGATCAATTGCTGCGTCTGGGCGAAAAACTCGATCTCGCGGATGCCGCCCTTGCCGGTCTTGACGTTGTGGCCATGCAGCGCGATCTCGCCGCCGCCGCGATGCGCCTGGATCTGGCGCTTGATCGAATGGATGTCCTCGATCGCGGCGAAGTCGAGATGCTTGCGCCACACATAAGGGCGCAGGATCGATACGAAGTTTTCGCCCGCGACGCGGTCGCCCGCCACGGGGCGCGCCTTGATCATCGCGGCGCGTTCCCAATTCTGGCCGATGCTTTCGTAATAGGTTTCGGCCGCCAGCGTGGACAGCGCCATCGGCGTCGCCGCGGGATCGGGGCGCAAGCGCAGATCGGTGCGGAAGACGTAGCCTTCGTCGGTGCGCGTTTCCATGATGCGCACGGCCAGCCGCGTGAGCTTGACGAACACATGCTGCGCGTCGTCGGGATCGATGCCGCGCACTTTGTCGAGATCGTAGAGCACGATCAGATCGACGTCGGAGGAATAGTTGAGCTCGCGCGCCCCCAGCTTGCCCATGCCGAGCACGACAAGCCCCGAATCCTTGTTCGGGTCCTTGGGATCGGCGAGTTTCAGCCCGTCGCGGCGCGCGGTTTCGCGCAAGGCATGTGCGAAGGCGAGGTCGAGCGCCGTTTCGGCCGTATCGGAAATCGCCGCCACGATTTTGGCGAGCGGCCACACACCGCTGATGTCGGCCAGCGCGATGGTCAGGCTCGCATGGCGCTTCATCGTGCGCAGGGCCGACATCAGGCTTTCGGTCGTCCAGCCCGCCTTGGGCGCCTTGCGGACCTCGCGCAAAATGGCCGGAAACATTTTGTCCGGCCCTTTCAACAGCAATTCCAGGGCGAATTCGGTGTCGCGGCGGATCAGGGCCGACAAATGGGGCGAATTGCCGAAAATCGCGGCCAAGGCGGGGTGGCCCTTGGCCAGTTCGCGGCAAAAGTCGCGTTTCGAATTGGCCGGCAATTCGTCCGCCGCTTCGGCCAAATTCTGGAATTCCCGCGCAGCCGCGTCGTTATCGAAGGGCTTGGGCCATTGGGCCTTCGCAAAACCGGGGTACAATGAGGGCATGTGTCGAATCCGCTCCGAGCCGGGCAGGGTGACCGCCGCCGGGGCCACGGGTCAAGGTGGGTCGAGTTAAGGTTAGTCGATGAGTCACCCGATCCGGCTGTTTTTCGAAATTCTGGGCACGCTGGCGGCTTTGCTGCTGGTGGGCGCGGGGTTGCTGCTGTGGCGGCTATCGGCCGGGCCGATCGCCGTACCCTTCGTCACGCCCATTTTGGAGGCCGCCTTGGCGGCCGACGACAGCGCCTACGACGTCGACGTGGGCGAAACCTGGCTCGATTGGTCGGGGCTGAACCAATCGATGGAGCTGCGCATCGTCGGCACGGTGGTGCGCGATCGCCAGGGCAAAGAACTCGTCTCGATCCCGCTCGCGTGGTTGCGCCTTTCCGCGCGCCGGTTGCTGGTGGGCGAGGTGCAGCCCGAAGCGGTGCGCATCGAAGGCTTGCATTTGCGCCTGGTGCGCGACGCCGCCGGCGATATCCGCTTGCAGGAAAGCGACGCGAACGACGCGCCGCTGGCCGAAGGCGGGATCCTCGGCTTCCTGCTGGGCGAATTGTCCGGCCCGCCCGATCCCGACAAGATGCTGGGCCTGTTGTCGCGCGTCACGCTGACCGGCACGCGGATCGATGTGGAGGACGCGCTGACCGGCCTGTCGGCGTCGCTGGTGGGGGCCCAAGCCGAAGCGTCGCGCGACGATCGCGGGATCGCGCTGTCGGCGTCGCTGCCCGTGCAGTTCGGCCCGCAGCGCATTCCGGTCACGGTCCGCGCGCGCTACGTCGTCCAGAACGAGGAGATTCGCCTCGCGGCCGATATTCCCGGCGTGTGGCTGCCGGGGCTCGCCGAAATCGATCCGCGTTTGGCCGTGCTCGCGGGTTTGCGCATGCGCCCGGATATCGGCCTCGACGCCATCGTCAGCGGCGGGCGTATCGAGCAAGGACGTCTGACGTTGCGCGCGCGCGATGCGGTGCTGGCCGATCCCGCCTGGTTCGCGCGCGAAGTGGCGGTGCGCGAGATCGCGTTCGAGGCCAATGTCTCGGCCGATTTCGCCAAGATCGCGATCGAGAGATTCGAGATCGATATGGGCGCGCCGACGATCCGCGTGACCGGCACGGCCGACGACATGCTGCGCAAGCCCGCGATCAAGCTGCGCGCGGATATCACCGGGCTCGACGTCAAGCGCCTCGTCGAATTATGGCCGCATGCGGCCCCGCCGAACCCGAAGATTTGGATCGCCGACAGCATTCCGCAAGCGCGCGTGCCTTCGGGCGTAGCGGAATTGGAGATGTCGGCGAAGGACGCGTCCTTCGCGGGCTTCGCGCTCGACAAATTCCGCCTGACCTTCGACGTGCGCGACGCGACGGTCGAGTTCCTGAAAGGCTTGCCGCCGGTGCGCAACGCGTCGGCGAGCGCGGTCATGGATACGCGCCGGCTCGACTTCAAAATCGCGTCGGGCGAAGTGGGCGAGATCAAGGTCCAGGGCGGCACCGTGTCGCTGACCGGTCTCGACAAGAAGGATCAGGACGCGCAGATCGATCTGAACATGACCACGCCCGTGCGCGCGGCGATGCGGCTGATCGACATGCCCCCGCTCGGCTTCCTCAAGCGCATCGGCGAGGATCCCGAAGGTTACGACGGCAACGGCACGGTGAAACTCGCGATCGCCTTTCCGCTCGAATCCAATCTGAAGCTCGATCAGGTCAAAGTGCGCGCCGAAGCGCGCGCGACCGAGTTTTTCGCGCGCTACGGGGTCAAGGATCAGCCGATCGAGCACGGCGATTTCGACATCGTCGTCGACGAGAAGGGGATGGATCTGAAAGGGCTGGGCCTCGCGGGCGGTTCGCCGGCGGAACTCGTCTATCGCCGCGAATTCTCGGAGAAGGCCGATCCGGTCGAACGCGCGACCGCCAAGGGCACCGCCTCGCCCGAAACCCAAGCGCGATTCAATCTCGATTTTCCGGCCTATCTCGACGGGCCGATCGACGTGGACGTCGCGATGGTCGCCTATCGCGACGGGCGCCGCTTGATCGATCTGGGCCTCGACCTCGCCAACACGACGGTCAAGGTGCCCGAACTCGAATGGACGCGCGCGCCCGGCAAGAAGCTGAACGCGAAGATGCGCCTCGTGCTGCGCCGGGACACGCTGGTCGAGTTGCAAGGCATCGATGCGGCGGGCGAGGGCATCGCCCTGCGCGGGCGCGTCGGCATGGACGCCGACGGGCGCACGATCCGCGAGGTGGATTTTTCGCGCGCCGCGCTCGACGGGCGGATGGATCTCGAGAATTTGCGCGTGCGGCGCGATCCGAAAGCGGCGGACGGGCGCGGCAGCGACCGCTATGAAGCGAAGGGCAAGTTCCTCGACGTCGAAAGTTTCCTCAAAGACAAGACGCCGCCCGATCCCAACCGCGCCGATTTCGGGCTGCGCGGCGAGTTCGAACGCTTGAAACTGGGGCCAGGGCGTGAGTTGCGCGCGGCATCGATCGACGGGCAGCGCGGCCAGCGTTTGTGGGAACGCCTGCGCTTGTCGGCGCAACTCGATCCCAGCACGACCTTGCCCGCCGGGGCGCAGTCGGCGACCGTGCCCTTCCAATTCGATCTCGATCCCGATGCCGACGGCATGCAGCGTCTGGCCGCGAGTTCGCCCGACGCGGGCGCCGTATTGAAGGCGCTCGACATCACGCCCAACATGGTCGGCGGCCGTCTGACCGCGAACGGCAAGACCAATCCGTCGCGCCCCGATCAGGCGATCGCGGGCACGCTGGCGATCGAGAATTTCCGCCTCGTCAAAGCGCCGGTGATGGCGAAGTTGCTGTCGGTGGCGCTGCTGACCGGCGTGCTCGATTCCCTGCGCGGCGAGGGGATCGGCTTCAGCCGTCTCGACACCGATTTCACCTGGGCCGATCCGAAGATCGAGATCAAGGATCTGCGCATGTACGGGGCTTCGATCGGCTTCACGGCGAACGGCGTCGTCGATCTCGAGGGCGATCAGATCGACATCGCGGGCACGATCGTGCCCGCCTATGCGGTCAATTCGATCCTGGGCAATATCCCGCTGCTCGGCGACTTGCTGGCGGGCCAGCGCGGCGGCGGCATTTTCGCGGCGAACTACACGGCCAAGGGCGCGGCCTCCGACGCCGATGTACGCATCAATCCGCTCTCCACGCTCGCGCCCGGCTTTTTGCGCCGCTTGTTCGGCGTGTTCGGCGGCGCCAACGCCCCGGCCCCCGCGACCGGCGGTGCGGAGAACGCGCCACCGACGCCGCCGATCGATCCGCTCGACCCGCGCGGCGGCCAGCCCGGCCGGGATTGATCACGGCCGCAGTTTGGCTTTGCGCATCGCCCAAAGATAAAGTGCCCAAACGATCGCGGCTTGCAGGATCGGCAACACGATCCAGCGCAAAAGGCCGAGCATCTCGTCGGGCGAGACCGGCGCGGCGATCGCGCGCGTGAAAAAGAAGGCGGCGAATACCAGGATCGTCCACGCGGCGGCGGCCGTCACGGCGATCCGGCGCGGATGCGCCATCGTCCCCGCCGATAGATACTTGGCGCCGAAGATTCCCGCGAACCCCGGCAACAGGAACCAGGAGTTGCCGCGAAGCCAGGTCCAGCCGCCGAGAAATTCCGCCGCCAAACGCACCAGAATGAATTCGAGCGCTGCGACGATGACGGCGCCGGCCAAAAAGCCTAGCGCCTGCAACGACCAGCGGGTCAGGTTCTCGCGGTTCATGACGGCGTTCCATCGACTGGATCGTGGAATGCGATGCCGAGCGGCACGAAATGTTTGCCGTTGCGGGTTAGCAGAACAAGATCGTTGGCGCGCGCCGTCGCGGCGATCGCGACATCGGCGAAGCCGGGGTGCTTGCCGGCGGCAATGGCGCGATCCGATATCTTGCCGGCGGCCCGTGCCGTCTTGGAATCGAACGGCAGGATGCGGTTGCCGCCCTGGGCGATAAGCATATCGAGCCATTTGTCGAGCGCTTCCGCACGGGACTTCGATCCCGCGCGGCGGAGCTTGGCGATACCTTGTTCGATTTCGGCGATCGTGATCGCCGAGAGGTGAAGCCGATCGGCGTTTTCGCGCAGCCATTTCACGATCGTGTCGTCGATCGCTTGTCTGCCCGGCGCCAGCAGCGAAACGACCGACGTGTCGAGCAGGTAGCCCGCACTCACAGATCGGTCTCGCGCATCGGCGTGCGATCGCGCTCGAATTCGAAGTCGCCGGGAATGGCGAGCAGTAGATCCGCGAAATTGGGCCGCTTGTCGGGATAGATGCGCTTCGCGTCGGCGATGGGCACGAGAACCGCCGCCGGCCGCCCATGGCGGGTGATCGTGGTCGGGCGGCCATGCTCGGCCGCCTCGATCAACGCAGAGAGCTTCGCCTTCGCGTCGCGGATTTGGACGGATTTCACGCGGCACCTATTATGACTACATGTAGTCATAATAGGTTCGTCTGCGGCGAATTGCCAGCCCCAACGAAAAAACGGCCCCGGATTTCTCCGGGGCCGTCTTCGTTTCGAACCCTTGCGGGTGCGCGTCGCTTAGACCGAGTAGTACATCTCGAACTCGATCGGGTGCGGCGTGTGTTCGAAGGCGTAGATCTCTTCGAACTTCAGGTCGATATACGATTCGATGAAGTCTTCCGTGAAGACACCGCCGGCCGTGAGGAAGGCGTTGTCCTTCTGCAGGGCCATCATCGCTTCGCGCAGCGAACCGCACACCGTCGGGACCTTCTTCAGTTCCGCCGGGGGCAGGTCATAGAGGTTCTTGTCCATGGCGTCGCCCGGATGGATCTTGTTCTTGATGCCATCGAGGCCGGCCATCAGCATCGCGGCGAAGCCGAGATACGGGTTGGCCGACGGATCGGGGAAGCGCACTTCGACGCGCTTGGCCTTGGGGCCGGCGCCGAACGGGATGCGGCACGACGCCGAACGGTTGCGCGCCGAGTAGGCGAGCAGCACCGGCGCTTCGAAGCCCGGGATCAGACGCTTGTACGAGTTCGTCGACGCGTTGGTGAACGCGTTGATCGCCTTGGCGTGCTTGATGATGCCGCCGATGTAGAACAGCGCCGTTTCGGACAGGTCCGCGTAGCCGTTGCCGGCGAAGAGCGGCTTGCCCTTCTTCCAGATCGACTGGTGGACGTGCATGCCCGAACCGTTGTCGCCCTTGATGGGCTTCGGCATGAACGTGGCCGTCTTGCCGTACTGGGCGGCGACGTTATGAACGACGTACTTGTAGATCTGGCACTGGTCGGCGGCCTTCACCATCGTGGTGAACTTGGCGCCGAGCTCGTGCTGCGAGGGCGCCACTTCGTGGTGGTGCTTCTCGATGTCGAGACCCATGTCCTTCATGATCGTCAGCATCTCGGCGCGCAGGTCCGATTCCTGATCGACCGGCGGAACCGGGAAGTAGCCGCCCTTGATCTTCGGACGGTGACCCAGGTTGCCGTCCGGATAGACCTTGTCGGTCACGTACGGGCCTTCGATCGAATCGATTTCGACCGAGGTCTTGTTCATCGACACCTTGAAGCGGACGTCGTCGAACACGAAGAATTCGATTTCCGGACCGAAATACGCCGTGTCGCCGATGCCGGTTTCCTTGACGTAGGCTTCGGCCTTCTTGGCGATGCCGCGCGGGTCGCGGTTATAGGGCTGGCCCGTGCCGGGTTCGTAAATGTCGCACATGATCGTCATCGACGGCTGCGCTGCGAACGGATCCATCACGGCGGACGTCGGGTCGGGGATCAGCGTCATGTCGGATTCGTTGATCGCCTTCCAGCCGGCGATCGACGAGCCGTCGAACATCAGGCCTTCTTCGAACACTTCCTCGGTGATCGTCTCGACCGCATGGGCGAGGTGCTGCAGCTTGCCGCGCGGATCGGTGAAGCGCAGGTCGACGTATTTGCAGCCGTTGTCCTTGATCTTTTTCAGGACTGTCTTGGGATCCGACATAGTCTTCTTCCTGTGGTTTGCCCGGCGGTCCCTACCGACGGGCGGGTTGAAACGTTCGATCAGACGGCGTCCGCACCGCGCTCGCCGGTGCGGATGCGGACGACCTCTTCGATGGTGGAGACGAAAATCTTGCCGTCGCCGATGCGGCCCGTATGGGCGGCGCGCTGGATCGCTTCGATCGCGCGCTCGACCAGATTGTCCTCGAGCACGACTTCGAGCTTCACCTTGGGCAGGAAGTCGACGACATATTCCGCCCCCCGATAAAGCTCGGTATGGCCCTTCTGGCGGCCGAAGCCCTTGGCTTCGACGACCGTGATGCCTTTCAGGCCGATTTCGTTGAGCGCGTCCTTCACCTCGTCGAGCTTGAAGGGCTTGATGATCGCTTCGATCTTTTTCATGAGGTTCAGGACGCTGCTACGTTGGAGAGAGAAGGTAGGCGAGTGCGACGAAAATCCGGGGCAAGCCCGGCACGTATCTCTTACAAAGCACGGGCCGTGCCAGGACCGGCGGAAAATCGACGGCGCGGACTCACGGATTCGCGATCGGCCGCCCAGAAAAGCGGCCGAATTTCGTTCAAAAAATAGGCATTTAGCCTATTCATTGGGCGGCCTTGGTGCCAGTGCGCGCCAAAGTTTCCCGAATGCGGCGCATCGCCTCGCGGATGTTCTCCACCGAATTGGCGTAGGAGAAGCGCAAGTAACCGTCGCCATGCGCGCCGAACGCCGTACCCGACAGCACGGCCACGCCGGCCTGTTCCAAGAACAGCGTCTCGGCTTCGCGGCTGTTGAGACCGGTGCCCTTGATATTGGGGAAAGCGTAGAAGGCGCCGCCCGGCTCGACGCAGGAAATGCCGGGCACGGCGTTGAGCTCGTCGACGATCACGCGCCGGCGCTCGGCGAAGGCGGCGACCATTTTGTGGACGGCGTCTTGCGGCCCATCGAGGGCGGCGATGCCCGCGAACTGCGCCGAGGCGTTGACGCAGGAATGGCAGTTGATCGCCAGACGCTCGGCCTGCGCCACGATCGATTTCGGCCACACGGAGTAGCCCATGCGCCAGCCGGTCATCGCGTAAGTCTTCGACCAGCCGTCGAGCAGGATCAGGCGGTCGCGGATTTCCGGATAGGACAGCAGCGACACATGCTCGCGGCCGTCATAGGTCATCTGGCCGTAGATCTCGTCCGACATGATCGCGACATGCGGATGCTTGGCGAGACCCGCGACCAGCTTGTCGATCTCGGCTTTCGGCGACACGCCGCCGGTGGGGTTGGCGGGCGAGTTGACGATCAGCAAGCGCGTGCGCGGCGTGATGCGCGACAGCACGTCGTCGGCGGTGAAGGCGAAGCCGTTCTTTTCCAGGAGCGGCAGCGGAACCGGCGTGGCGCCCGAAAATTTGATGACGCTTTCGTAGATCGGGAAACCGGGATTCGGATAGACGATCTCCGCCCCCGGCTCGCCGAACATCATGATCGCGAAGAACATCGTGACCTTGCCGCCGGGCACGATCAGCACGTTGCCGGGATCGATCTCGACCTTCAGGCGCTTATGGATGTCGCGGGCGACCGCCTCGCGCAGCGGCAGAATGCCGTTGGCCGGCGTGTAGCCGTGATGGCCGTCGCGCAGGGCCTTCACGGCCGCTTCGACGATATGCTCGGGGGTGAGGAAATCCGGCTGCCCGATGCCCAGATTGACGATCGACTTGCCCTTGGCTTCCAGCGCCTTGGCGCGCGCCAGCACTTCGAACGCGGTTTCGGTGCCAAGGCGCGACATGCGCTCGGCCAATTGCATGGACATATTTGCGTCTCCCCGGGGGGCCCCCTCGAACTTTCTGGGCCCTTGGGTAGCATGTCCGCCCGCCCGTCGGTAAGCCTTGCGTTGCGCGGAAGGGGGGGCTAAAAACCGCCCCGCTGTGGCGGGCGTAGCTCAGTTGGTAGAGCACCTGGTTGTGGTCCTGGTTGTCGCGGGTTCGAGCCCCGTCGCTCGCCCCAGCCTTCCCACCGGTTCCGCCGGTCGGGAAGAAGAATTGCGGTTTGGGGTCATGCAGTTGCCCCTTTTCGCGCGGGGGCCTTACACTCCGCCGCAATCATGCCGCCTCGTCCGCCAAAATACGCGAAAGTCAGCCAAACCGATCTCGACGCGGCGATAAAGCTGCACGAGCGGCTCGTGGCCAAGCAGACCGGCGGGCGTCGCTTGGCCTATCCGTTCCACACGCTCGAGCGCTTGGTCTTCGCCAACAAAAACATCGCCGAAGCGGAATTCGTCGGCAGCCGGATGGAGGAGGCGGATTTCCAAGGCGCCAAGCTCGAACGCGCGAATTTCTTCGGCGCGAATCTTACGCGCGCGAATTTCCGCGGCGCCGATTTGCAACGCGCCGATCTGCGCGGGGCGAGTTTGAAAGGCGCCAATCTCGAGAACGCGAATCTGCGTCAGGCCGATATCCGCGACGGCTTCATCATCGTGCCCGACGACAACGGTAATTTCGATTTCGCCAGCGCGCAGCGCCGCTCGGCCGAAATCGACGACGCCTCGTTCAGCCGCGCGAATTTGACCGAAGCCAAAGTCGCGCGCGCCTTCGGAAGGCGCACCGATCTATCCAACGCGATCATGCGCAACGCCAATCTCGCGGGCGCCGATTTCTCGAATTCGGACCTCACCGGCGTCGTGCTGACCGGGGCGGACCTCACCGAGACCAATCTTTCGAACTGCATCCTGCAAGGGGCCGTGCTCGCCGGCGCCTTCCTCAACAAGACCAATCTCGACGGCGCCGATCTTACGGCCGCGCAATTCTCGAAAAAGGATTTCGAGAAGACCGACACCAGCAAGGCGATCCTGCCGAAATCGCTCGACGATATCGGGATGAAGCTGGGCGAGATCGTGCTGAACCATTTCGACTGGCTGCAAACCGCCGGATCGAAGGGCGCGCAAGCCGTGCTCGATTCCGTCGACCTGACCGGCATCGACGCCAACGGCGTCAATTTCTCGGCCGCGCGCATGAAACGCACGACGCTGATCGATGCCAAGCTCGACAGCGCCAAGTTTCAGATGACCGATATGACCGGTTCGAATCTCGCGGGCGCGCAGTTGGAATCGGCCGATCTGCGCGGTGCCACGCTCGACAAATGCATCCTCAACGGCGCCGATCTTTCGAACGCCGATCTGACCGCGATGCCGCTGCCCACGACCGCGACGGGAAGCTGGCCCACGCGCATGCGCGGCGCGCAGCTCCATCGCGCGAATTTGCGTGGCGCCAAGCTCGCGGTGTGCGATTTTTCGGAATCGATCATGCGGCAGGCGGATTTCCGCGGCGCCGATCTGACCGATTGCAAGTTCACCGATTGCGACGTGACCGGCGCGGATTTCCGCGACGCCAAGATCGACGGGACGGATTTTCGCGGCGCCATCGGCCGCATCTAGGAGAGTAAGACAAAATGCCCAAGCTGCTCGGTATCGCGGGTTCGTTGCGCGCCAAATCCTTCAATCGCATGCTTTTGGCCTATGCGGCCAAGACCGCGCCGGAAGGCACGACGGTCGAGATTTTCGATCTGAAGCCGATCCCGTTCTTCGATCAGGACGTCGAGGCGCAAGGCTATCCCGACGCGGTCGCCAAGCTGCACGCGGCGGTGGGTGCCGCCGACGGCGTGCTGATCGTCACGCCGGAATACAATTCCGGCATCCCCGGCGTGTTGAAGAACGCGCTCGATTGGATGTCGCGTCCGCCGGGCAAGTCGAACTGCGCGGGAAAGCCGGTGACGGTCATGAGCACGTCGCCGGGCGCTTCGGGCGGCATTCGCGCCCAAGTGTCGATCCTGCCGGTGCTGACGGGGATGGGCATGTTGCCGCTGGTGGGCGCCGCCGCGGCCGTGCCCAATGCCGGGGCTTCGTTCGACGTCGACGCCAACCTCACCGACGATCGCGCGAAGACGGTGGTGGCCGGTCAGCTCAAAGCCTTCGCGGCGTGGATCGAACGGCTCAAGCGATAAACTTGATTTCGCTGGAGTTTGTTTGGCTTACGGTCGATTAGGTATCTGTCTTTCGGAAGCTTAAGGTGCTTGATATTAGGTCAAGCTAGGGGCAAATATAGAACAAACACCGAATCAGGAAATAAGGACGCGCCGCGATGCCAAAATTCGTATCCGCTTTCTCGGGCGCCGGCGGGCTCGATATTGGATTTGAAGAAGCGGGTTGGCAGTGCGTCTATGCGACGGACCATGATCCCGTAGCTGTTGCGACCTTGCGCCATAATGCAAAGCTTTCCCACGCACATCTTAAGAATGCAGAGATTCATTGTGAAGACGCTCGGGGGCTTTCTGGCGCGTCCATTTTCCAGCGGACCGCTTTAAAAAAAGGCTCCATCGAAGCTCTTATTGGCGGTCCTCCCTGTCAGTCTTGGAGTAGTGCGGGGCATCAACTCGGCCTTGCCGATCCGCGAGGGCAACTGTTTCTCGACTTTGTGAGACTTGCGGATCAGCTAGATGTTCGTTGGGTTGTCTTTGAGAATGTCCGCGGCCTTCTGACCGCACGCGGTCCTGAAGGGGAGCCAGGCGGCGCCTTGGAATTGATTCGTCGAACTCTTCTTCAGAAGGGGTTCCAAACTGAGGCGAACCTTTTAAATGCTGCAGATTTTGGTGTTGCTCAAAGGCGGGTTCGTTTGTTTTTGATCGGATTTCGTGCGGGCGACCGGCCAACTTTTCCGGTGGCAACCCATACGAAGAATGTGGGGCTCGTGTCGGATGAACGGTTACCTTGGAAAACGTTACGGCAATGCCTTTCGGAGATTGCGCCACCGAGCCGCGACGAAATCATTCGCCCTAACCCGTTGCTCGCGAGTCAGCTAGACGCATTGCCCGACGGTTCCGGATTGAAAAGTGCGGGGAAGCGCGAAGCAACGCGTCCCGGTGGGCATTGGGGCTATAAGCAGGGCGCCTTCATTGCTGATCCCAATTTGCCGGCCAGGACGGTCACCGCAAATCGGCAGCAAGATTGGATCCGCGATCCGCAGTTTGGATTGAGGCGTTTGAGTCCAAGGGAATGCGCCGCAATTCAGTCATTTCCGCCGGCTTGGGAGTTTCTCGGCGATGATGGTGCCAGGTATCGTCAGATAGGCAATGCCGTGCCGCCCGGACTTGGACGGGCTGTCGCGGGCTCTTTGCGTGAGCACATTCTTAACCAGCAAGCGTGGCGTCACGAGGGCCAGCTTCGGCACAAAGAACTTCTACCGCTTCAACCGTCCTTGCGTGCCGCGATTGACTACACGATGCGTGAAGAGCGTCGAAATGGTGAATCTCGACGCGCAGCTCCCATTCGACGTAAGGCTCGAGCGGCAAAGTAATGACAGCCGAGGACAAATCGTCTTTGCATGGTATCGATGTAGCCCGTGCGGCGTCGCTGTATAGCGATGCAATCGATACGAGAGCTGCAGCTGATCGGTGGTTGCAAGCAAAAGCGGAGGCTGCCAAGTCCGTTGAGGCAGCGTTGGCTGATTCGAAGAATTTGATTGATGTCGAAAGTGCGCTTAAGGCGTCCGGATATCATACAAAAGTTTTCCGATATATGCTTGCGCCACCGCTTAGTCAGGATCAGTTCAAATTGCATTGTCCTGCCTGGTCAAAGAGCGCGGAGAAATCCGGCAAGCCGCTCAGCCAAAAGTCAGCGCCGATTGTTGCCGCATCGTTATTGGAGCGTCGTGATCGGAGTTTAACTTTATGGCTCGATGAAAATCGCGAGCCAAGCCCAGAAGAATTGAATGCTCTTCGTCTTTCTGCCGTGGCTCTTCTCGCGTTACAGGCTATGGGGACTGCTTCCAGAACTCATGCTTCATTTCAGCAGGAACAGTCAGTCTCGGATTTTCTTGTTTCCAAGGGATGGACTTGTGTGGTTCCTGGGGAGATCAGTTCGCAGGGGGCTCTGAAGCGATTGGAGTTTGCCCGCAAAGTAAAATGCGCAACTGAGACGGAACCGCAAGAGGTCGATATAGCATGCGGTCTTAGCGATAAAGTGCTCCTCGCAATGGAGTGCAAGGTTTCAAACGATCAAACAAATTCGATCAAGCGCATAAATGACGTCGTTAAAAAAGCCAAAGCCTGGAAGGGGCACTGGGGCAGTTTTGTCAAAACAGCGGCCTTGCTTCAGGGTGTATTCAAAGTCGCAGATGTAAGCCGCCTGTCCTCAGAGGGAGTTGAGGTTTTTTGGAGCCACGATCTGGACAAATTCGCCAAATGGCTTGAACAAAATAGTTAATTTCGCTCTGCGTCGATGTGAGTGTAAACTAAGCGATAAACTTGATCTCGCGCACCAGCTTGTCGCGGATCGCGTCGCGGAAGTCGGTGTAGTCGCGGGCGGGCACGACGAAGGCGCCGGGCCCGCCGACGACGTAAAGCCGGTAATAGGCTTCGAGATCGGGTTCCTCGTTGAGGATCGGCAAGCCGTTGATCGCGATGCCGGCGGCGAGCGCATCCTCGCGCGCGGCCAGCACGTTGCGCCCTTGGTTGGACGCGCCGTCGCCCGACACGTCGATCACTTGGCGTCCGGCCTGGTAGGGACATTCGTTCAGCGTGTCGTAGGCGAAGTCGAGCGCATCGCCGATCGCCGTGGCGCCGCCGATCACCAAGCGCGGCGCCATCTCGCATTCCTTGGCGTATTCCTCCAGCGCCTCCGGGGCCGCGATGCGGCGCCATTCCATGTTGATCGTGTGCGTCTTGGCGTTGGCGAATTCGAACATCGCGACCGCGATGGCGCCGACCCGGCCCGACCCGATCGCGTCGGCGACCGACGGGTGGCGGAACGCGGCGGCGTAGCCTTCCATCTGAAGATAGAACTCGTCCATCGATACCGAGCTGGATGAGTCGATCGCCAGCACCAGCGCCACGTCCACGGGATGGGAGGCGGCTTTGGCGGGCAGGGCGGCCGATGCGAGGCCGGCGGCGATGAAGTGGCGGCGATTCATGGGGCGGGAAAATTACGCGCGCAATATGGCATGATCGGGGCGATGACGACGATTTTACCCAGCTGCGCCGAAATGGCGGCGATCGACCGCGCCTCGGTCGAAGCGGGCGTGCCGAGCCTGCGCTTGATGGAAAATGCGGGCGCGGCGGTCGCCCGGCATATGGGTGCGCGGTTCAAACGCGGCACGGTCGCGGTGCTGTGCGGGCCGGGCAATAACGGCGGCGACGGGTTCGTCGTCGCGCGCCATCTGTTCGATGCGGGCTGGCCCGTCCGTGTCGGCTTGCTGGGCGAGCGCAATGCCTTGCGCGGCGATGCGGCGGCGATGGCGGCGCTCTGTCCGGTGGAGATCGAGACGATTGCGCCCGATCTGATCGAACATGCGGCACTGATCGTCGATGCGCTGTTCGGCGCCGGGTTGTCGCGGGATTTGGACGGTGCGGCGCTCACCCTCGTGCGCGTGCTCGACCATCGCACGACGCCGATCGTCGCGATCGATGTGCCGAGCGGCGTGTCGGGCGATACGGGCGACGTGAAGGGCGGGGCGGCGAAGGCGGACCTCACCGTCACATTCCACCGCCCCAAGCCCGGCCATTTGCTGCTGCCGGGGCGCGAACTCTGCGGCGAATTGGTCGTCGCCGATATCGGCATTCCCGATGCGGTGCACGAAGTTGTGAAGGTCGCGACCTTCGCCAACACGCCCGAACTTTGGCGCGGCGTTCTGCCGGTCCCGGGCGCGCAAACCCATAAATACGAACGCGGCCACGCGTTGATCGTCGGCGGCGGCGAATTGACGGGCGCTGCGCGCCTCGCCAGCGAAGCCTGTTTGCGGGCGGGGGCGGGCTTGGTCACGCTCGCGGCACCGGACGCCGTCACCGATATGTTGCGCGTCGCATCGCCGGCGGCGGTGATGGTGCGCGACCTGAAGCAGTTCGACGAATTGCTGGCCGATAAGCGGCGCAATGTCGTGCTGCTCGGCCCCGGCAACGGCGCCGACGCGGCGTGCCGGGCCCGCATCGAAGCGGTGCGCAAAACGGGCCGCGCTTGCGTGCTCGATGCCGATGCGCTGCGCGTTTTGTCGCCGCTCGATATCCGCCTGACGCGCGATTGCGTGATCACGCCGCATGACGGCGAATTCGTGCGGATGTTCCCCGATCTTGCGCAGGGCGATCGGCTGTCGCGCGCGCGGATCGGCGCCGCGCGTTCGGGCGCCATCGTCGTGTTGAAGGGCGCCGATACGGTGGTCGCGCATCCCGATGGGCGCGCGGCGATCGCGGCGAACGCGCCGCCCTGGCTGGCGACGGCGGGATCGGGCGACGTCCTCGCCGGCACGATTTCCGGGCTGATTGCACAAGGAATGGACGCATTCTTTGCGGCCTGTGCGGGCGTGTGGTTTCACGGCGACGCCGCGTCCATTCACGGGCCGGGCTTGATCGCCGACGATCTTCCGCTTCGCATTTCGCAATCGCTGGCGCCGTTTCTCCGCGTGGCGAATGGGTTGAAAAATACTTCGACGAAATTACCGCGAGACGGTAGCTAAACGCCGCGAACCGCAACGTTTCGTCCGATCCGCGACAATCGCGCCCTTAGGCTTGTCGGGGGCGCGGCTCATTTAAATCGCATGGACCATCCTCTGTTCATGGCGACGTGTTCCGTGCTCGGCGCCGAGCATGCCGCCGCCCGCGCCTTGGCGCGCGCGGTGCAATCCGACGATTCC